>MDTE01054193.1_pt1 | contig 10927 bp, 10 predicted proteins | sample 811231 | NCBI WGS metagenome assembly MDTE01 (sample SAMN05326651, study PRJNA326480) | marine metagenome | isolation source: seawater | place: Indian Ocean: Red Sea | collected 2010 | reverse complement strand
TATTGGAGGAGCTATAAAAATGAATGCAGGTTGCTTTGGTTATGAAACTAAAGATATTGTTAATAATGTTACAATTATAGAAAAAAATGGAAAAATGAAAAATCTTGAAAATAAATCTTTAAATTTTCAATATCGAAATTCAAATATTAATGAAGAAATCATTATTAGTGTTGAATTCAATGCTGAGTATGGAGAAAAAGATTTGATTCAAAAAAAAATTCAGGAAATTAAAGACATTAGAAATAGGTCACAACCAATAAAGAATAAAACTGGGGGCAGTACTTTTAAAAATCCTAAAAATTATTATGCAGCAGAATTAATTGAAAAGTCTGGTTGTAAAGGTTTAAAAGTAGGCGATGCTATAGTAAGTAATAAACATTCAAATTTTATAATTAATTCTAATAATGCAAGTGCAACAGATATTGAAAATTTAGGCAAGATGATTGTTGATAAAGTTTACAAAAATTTTAACGTAATTTTGGACTGGGAAATAAAAATTATTGGTGAAGACTATTAATGAAAAAAATTGTTATACTTGAAGGTGGCTATAATGAAGAGCACGAAGTATCTCTAAATACTTCAATTTGTGTTCAAAAATCTCTAAAAAATCTAAATTTAAACTATGAAATTATTAAAGTTAAGCCTAGTGAATTTAAGAAAAAAATAAAAAAATATAACAATAATTATTTATTTTTTAATGCATTACATGGCCCCTATGGAGAGGACGGTCAAATTCAAAATGAATTAATAAATAATAATTTGTCTTATACTCATTCAGGATTAGAAGCTTCAAAAAATGCATTTAATAAAGATATTACAAAAAAAATCGTAAGTGAAACTGAAGTTCCTTTTCTGTATTCAAAAAAAATAAATAAAAAGAAAATTAAATCTGAAATTTTTTATGATTTTTTTTACAATTATGATTCATTTGTTTTAAAGCCAGTTTGTAGTGGATCTAGTTTTGGCGTAAAGGTTTTTCATAATTTAGAAGATATTAAAAATTTTTTTTTAAATTTAAAAAAAGAAATGGCAGTTTACAAAAATCACAATGAGATTATGTTAGAAAAATATATAAAAGGAAGAGAACTTACTGTGGGTGTAGTAGAATATCAGAATATCTCTAAGTCATTGGCAGTGACTGAAATTATTTCAAAAAATAAGATCTATGATTATAATGCTAAATACACAAAAGGTATGTCAGAACATATTATCCCCGCAAAACTTCCAAAAAAAATTTATAATGATTGTTTAAAATTTGCTAAAAAAGTTCATGATAAATTAAATTGTAAATCAGTTAGCAGATCTGATTTTATCTTTGATGAAAGTAAGCTATATTTTTTGGAAATAAATACTCAACCAGGTTTAACAGAAACATCATTAATACCTGAACAACTTCTATATAAAAATATATCATTTGATGATTTCATTTTTGAAATAATTAAATCTTCATCGTGAAGAAAATAAATAGAAAAAAAATTAGCATTATAAATTTTTTAAAGCCTTTTTTAGTATTTTTGATAATTTTTTTAGTAATTTTTTTCTTTTATAAATACAATGAAAATAATTATACAAAAAAAACATCAATAAAAATAATAGAAAATTTTTCTCAAAATTATAATTATTTATTAAAAAATGTTAAAATTAATAAACTTAATAATATAGAATCATTGACAGTCAAAAATTTATTTTCAGATTATTTTAATAATTCAATTTTTTTAGTTCCTATAAAAAATATTTCTTACAAAATTAGTTTAATCAATTGGGTTGATGATGTTATTATTAAAAATGACTTTAAAAATACAATTAAAGTAACCATTATTGAGAAAAAACCTGCTGGAATTTATATAGGTAATAACAATCTGTTATTTGATAATAATTCAAAAATTATTGATTTTATCAGTATTAATAATGATAATTATTCAGAATTAATCAAATTCAAGGGCAAAAATTCTTTAATTAATGCAAATACATTGTTAGATTTTATACCTAAATCATTAGTTAATTCCGTGAGTGAAGCTATATTTGTTGGTGAGAGAAGATGGGATATTATATTAAAAAATGGCTTATATCTTAAGCTATCCGAGAATAATATATCTGAATCTTTTGTTAACTTTAATGAGATTTACAAAAACATTTCTAATGATGAATTGAAAAATATCGAATCTATTGATTTAAGAATGCAAAATAAAGCGATACTGAAATTTATAAATCAAAAAAATGATTAAAGTCGGTCTAGATATAGGAAACTCAAAGATTTCTTCAGTTGTTTGTGATGTAAGGACAGATGGATCTAAAAAAGTTTTATCTTTTATTTCTACTCCTACAAATAATCTTAAAAAAAGCACTATAATTAATTTAGAATTACTAAGAAATGAAATTAGTAAAATTATATTACAAGCTGAAAAAGAATCTCAAACTACTATTAAATCAATAATATTAAATATTCCTGCGGTAGAATCATTATCTGTTTATACAAATTCAGAAATAAAAATAAATAATGAAAAAATTAATGATTTACATTTAAAAAAAGCAATAAATGAAAGTAATTTGATGGATCCTATAGAAGATTATCAAACTATTCAAAATTTATTAATTGGATATAAATTAGACAATAAAATTCTATCTAGTAATCCAATAGGGAATTATGGAAATAATCTTGAAGTAAATTTTTATAAATTTGCTGTAAAAAAAAATTTTATGAAAACACTTACATCGTTATTTAGCAATTTAGAGATAGATATTGAAAATTTTGTACCAACTCCATTATCTTCTGCACTATCTACATTAAATCAAGATGATAAATCTTTAGGTGCAATATGCATTGATTTAGGAGCTGGATCGTCATCAATTTCATTGTTTGAAAATGAAAAATTGATTTATATGGACTCTATTAATATAGGTGGAAATAATATCACTAATGATATTGCAAGAGGAATCCCAACTACAATTGATAGTGCAGAGAGATTGAAGACGCTTTACGGATCAGTTATTTCTTCACCAAGTGATGAAAATGAACTTATAGAGGTTCCTATTATTGGTGACGACTTATCTAAATCAAAACAAATAAATAGAAGTACAGTTAATTTAATAATAAAACCAAGAGTCGAAGAAAGTCTAGAATTGTTACGTCAAAAACTTAAGGAATATGATTTGCACAGAAAATATATTAAAAACTTAGTTTTAACGGGAGGAGGTTCACTATTAGAAGGAATCGCTGATTATGCCCAAATTATTTTTGATAGTAATGTAAGATTAGGAAAACCAAAGTTTATCCAAGGCTTAAATAACGAATTTTTAAAGCCTCAATTTTCTCAAACATTAGGTACGATTTTGTTTGAAAAAAATCAATTTGAAATAAAATACCTGAAAAAAAAGGAAAAAATAAAAAAAAATGATGTTTTAAGCCGATTTTCTTCTTGGCTTGATAAATATATATGATTATAATGCACTATATCTAGTTATATTTATTGACGGTTTCGGATGTAAATCGTTAATTATATAATTAAACGGCGGAGAATAATCATGGCAATAAATATTTCAATACCAGATGTAGGCCCAAATCTACATCCACAAATTACAGTTTTAGGAGTAGGTGGTTCAGGCGGTAATGCTGTTAATAATATGATGAATTCAAATCTCGAAGGAGTTGATTTTTTAGTAGCTAATACTGATGCTCAATCTCTACAATTTTCTAAATGCAAAAATAAAATACAGCTAGGAACTCAAAGCACTAAAGGTCTTGGAGCAGGAATGAGACCAGATATTGGTAAACAAGCTGCAGAAGAAGCAATAAACGAAATTAGCGAAAAATTAGAAGGTAGCCATATGGTTTTTATTGCAGCGGGTATGGGAGGAGGCACTGGTACAGGAGCAGCCCCCGTAATAGCACGGCTTGCAAGAGAAAAGGGAATATTAACCGTAGGAGTAGTTACTAAACCATTTCATTTTGAAGGAACACAGAGGATGAAATTAGCCAATAAAGGCATAGATGAACTTCAGCAACATGTAGATACACTTTTGACAATTCCAAATCAAAATTTATTTAGAATAGCAAATGAAAAAACAACTTTTGCTGATGCATTTAAAATGGCTGATGATGTTTTATATGCCGGAGTGAGAGGTGTGACAGATTTAATGGTTCAACCAGGACTAATAAATCTGGATTTTTCTGATATAAAAAATGTTATGAGCGAAATGGGTAAAGCAATGATGGGCACTGGTCAACACTCTGGTGAAGGTAGAGCTATTGCAGCAGCAGAGGCAGCAATTGCAAATCCTCTAATTGATGATGTATCTCTAAAAGGAGCAAGAGGTCTGATTATTAATATTACTGGAGGTAATGATTTAACTTTGTATGAAGTTGATGAAGCTGCTAACAGAATAAAACAAGAAGTAGATGATAATGCTAACATCATATATGGTACAACTTGTGATGAAAGATTAGAGGATGTAGTAAGGGTTAGTATTGTTGCCACAGGTATTGATGCTGGGCTCATGACAAATGCAAAACATGAGGTCAAATCAATCGAGGAGACTCCTTCTTTATCAATTGATAATTCTGTGTATCATGAAACACAAACTTTAAATCAAGATAATTTTTTGAATGACAGTGATTCAAATCAAGAGAAAGATTTAGTAGATCAACATGAAAACATTCAAGTTTCTAATAATCTTGAAGAAAATGAGCATAATCATCATAAAAATGAGCAAAATCACCTAGAAAATGATGAGCCAAATATGATTAAATCAGAAACAGAAGAATCAAACACTCCAAATCATTTAATAGACGAAAATAATGATAAAATTACAGAAGAAAGTTTTGATAGCCAAGATGTGAATATCTCTGAGGAGAAGATTGAAGCATTAAACAATTTAGATGATATAGATGATATGGAACCAAAAACAGGGGTCAGAAGACTCAGCCTTTTTGATACTCTTGATGAAAGTTCTTCAGATATTAGGGGAAGTGATCCTATTGAAGAAATAAAATCAGAGCCTGTCTTAGAAAAAATGAGCTCAGATGAACCACAAACTGAATCTTCCGAAAATAAGCATGAAGAAGAGCCAAGTATTGAAGAAGAGGAATTTAATCAAGACAAAGAAAATGATGAGGATTTGCTTGATATTCCTACCTTTTTAAGGAGACAAGCTAACTAGAATTTATTATTGAAATAATTAGTAATATTCAGTTAATTGCGAAACCTTACAATTATTTATATTAATGAAAGCGCTGTAATACAGCGCTTTTTTTAATAATTATGATTGCAACAACTGAAAACATAAAAAAACAGCAAACATTTTTAAATCAATTATCTTTTTCTGGAGTAGGTCTGCATTCAGGCAAACTTGTAGAAGTTAATATATTCCCAAGTAATATTGATACTGGGATAGTTTTTAAAAGAACTGATATTACAAATTACAATAATCTTATAAATGCACTTTGGTATAATGTTACTTCATCAGTTTTATCAACTACTATATCAAACGAAGACGGCATTTCTGTTTCTACGATAGAGCATTTAATGAGTGCTTTGTCTGGTATGCATATAGACAATGCAATTATTCATATTAATGGTCCTGAAGTTCCAATTATGGATGGAAGCTCAAAACCATTTGTTGAATTATTTGAAAAAGCAGGAATTAAAGAGCAGAATAAAAATAGAAAAATTATCAAAGTAATTAAAGAAATTGAAGTTTGCAAAGATGATTCATATGTTAAAATATCTCCTCATGAGCAGTTTTCAATTGATTTTGAGATACAATTTGATAGCCATTTAATTAATAGACAATCTTGCCAATTACAACTTATTAATGGCAACTATAAAAGTGATATTTCTTCAGCTAGAACATTTGGTTTTGAAAAAGACGTTAAAGATTTGAGAGCAAATGGCTTTGCTTTGGGTGGCAGTCTCCATAACGCTGTTGTAGTTGGAGAAAAAAATATTCTTAATAATGAAGGTTTAAGATTTAAGGATGAGTTTGTTCGTCATAAAATTTTAGACTCAATTGGTGATTTATATTTAGCAGGTAGTCCTGTTCAAGGATATTTTAAGGGTAAAAAATCTGGTCATTATTTAAATAACCAATTATTAAGAAAACTTTTATCTGAAAAATCTAATTTTGAGATAGTATAAAACTTAGATCATTTTTTTCGGATTTACTATTTTATCAAATTTATTTTCTTCAATTAGGCCTAGTCTTAAAGCAGCTTCTTTTAAGGTAATGTTGTCTTTATAGGCTTTCTGCGCAATTTTTGCTGCATTATCGTATCCAATATGATTATTTAAAGCAGTTACAAGCATTAATGATTTTTTTAAATTATCATCAATTTGTTTTTTATTTATTTTTATCCCTCTTAAACAATTTTTATTAAAGCTATTAATTGAGTCTGAAAGAATGTTAATGGATTGTATAATATTAAATAATATAATAGGCTTATAAGTATTAAGTTCAAAATGACCTTGTGAGCCTGCGATTGAAATAGCAGTATGATTTCCCATGACTTGAACACACACCATCGATAATGCCTCTATTTGTGTAGGATTTATTTTTCCCGGCATTATTGACGATCCTGGTTCATTGTTAGGTATTTTTAGCTCTCCTAAACCTGACCTTGGTCCAGAAGACAAGAAACGAATATCATTTGATATTTTAAATATTGAAATCGAAAGTGTGTTTAGAGCAGCTGACAAGTTTACAAGTGAGTCATGCGCAGCAATTAAATCAAATTTATTTTTTGCTGGATAATACTTATGTTTTGTCAATTTTGATAAATTTTTACAAAAAATTTTATCAAAATTTTTTGGACAGTTTATACCAGTTCCAACAGCGGTACCTCCCTGTGGTAAAAATAATAGCTCTTTTTTTGCACTTTTTATTCTTTGTACATTTTTAACTAATTGTTCTAAGTATCCAGAAAATTCTTGTCCTAAAGTAATTGGTGTTGCATCTTGGGTATGGGTTCTACCTATTTTGATAATATTTTTAAACTTACGGGTTTTAATTTTAAATTCTTTTATAATATTTTCTAAACTTTTTAATAATTTTTTTTCTAATAAATCATTACAAGCAATATGCATTATAGTTGGAAATGTATCATTTGAAGACTGAGATAAGTTTACATGATCATTTGGATGAACAGGTTTTTTCGAACCAATTTTACCCTTTAAAGTTTTAATTGCATAATTACTTATCACCTCATTAGCATTCATATTTGTTTGAGTGCCTGACCCTGTTTGCCAGACAGAAAGGGGAAATTCATTAATCAATTTAAGATTAATTATCTGATCACAAGCTTTAATAATTGCATTTCCTATTTTTTTATTGATTAAACCTAATTTCATATTTGCTAATGCAGCAGCTTTTTTTTGCAAACCAATAGATATAATGGCTTCAACTGGCATTTTTTCATTACCAATATTAAAATTTTCAAGAGATCTTTGCGTTTGGGCCCCCCATAATCTCTCATTATCAATTTTTTTTGGGCCTAATGAGTCATATTCAATTCTTTTTCTTTGCATATTATTAAAAAAATATTAACAATTTTGTTCTTATATCATTTACTAAATATTAAGATAATAAAATAAATATATGAGTATTTTAGTACTATTAAGGCATGGAGAAAGTGAGTGGAATCTTGAAAATCGCTTCACTGGCTGGAAAAATGTTAATTTATCAGAAAAAGGTATTTTAGAAGCAAAAGAAGCTGGAAAACGTATTAAAGATAGTAAAATAAATATTGATAAAGTTTATTCAAGTGAGCTTAAAAGAGCAAATGATACTGCTGAGATTTCAATGAAAGAAGCGCAATACCACCATCTATTTAAAGATAACAAATTATTAATGATCAAAAATCTTGCTTTAAATGAAAGAGATTATGGCAACCTTACAGGATTGAATAAAAAAGAAACTGCTGAAAAATTTGGCAAAGAGCAGGTACAAATATGGAGAAGATCATTTGACGTAAATCCACCTGGAGGAGAAAGTTTAAAAGATGTTTTGCTAAGAGTTAAACCATATTATGAAGAGGTAATTAAAAATGATTTAGAGAAAAATACTAATGTATTATTATCAGCACATGGAAACTCATTGAGAGCATTATTTATTGTTTTAAATATATATTCGGAAGAAGATATTTCAAAAGCTGAGATTCCAACTGGAAAACCATATTTTATAGAATTCGAAAACAATAATATATTAAATAATTACTATTTGTAAAATAAGGTATTTTTAATGGAAGAAATAATTGTATATACTCATCCTAGTTGTTTATTAAAAAATAACGGGACTAATCATCCTGAAAGAAAAGAACGTCTTGAAATTGTTTTAAAATCAATCAAAGAAATAAAAGAAATAAATATTACAATAAAAGATTCGTTAATGGCTAATATTAGTGATATTTCTTTAGTTCATCCAAAGGAATATATTAGCAATATTTTTTCACTCATTCCTAATAAAGGGTTGATAGGTGTAGAAAAAGAACCTTACGCAGATACTTTTTTATGTCAACATAGTAAAGATGCAATCTTAAGTAGCTGTGGAGCAGGGATAGCAGCTGCAAATAGTATAATTAATGAAAATAAAAAAAGAATTTTTTGTGCTGTAAGACCTCCTGGACATCATGCAGAAACTAACAGGGCGAATGGATTTTGTTTTATAAATAATGCAGCTGTTACTGCAAGATATTTACAAAGAAATTATAATATAGATAAAATTGCAATAATTGATTTTGATGTTCATCACGGAAATGGAACTCAAGAAATTTTTTTTAATGACAAAACCGTATTTTATGGATCAATACATGAATTCCCTTTGTTTCCTGGATCGGGTTCAGAAAAAGAAAGAGGAGTAGGAAATATTTTTAATGCGCCTATTTCTTCAGGAACAAATGGAAAAGATTTTATAAAAGTTTTTAAAGAAAAAATTTTATATAATTTAATTAATTTTAAGCCTGAAATTATAATAATCTCAGCAGGCTTTGATGCGCATAAAAGAGATCCATTAGCGCACATTAATTTAGAATCAAAAGATTTTTTCTATATTTCAAAAGAATTAATTGAAATAGCTAATAAATTTTCTAAAGGAAGAGTCATATCCTTTCTTGAAGGAGGATATGATTTATTAGCTCTTTCAGAAAGTATCAAGTATCATTTTAAAGCTTTGACTATGAATAATAATTAATAAAACATCATGTTAAATAATTTTTTTTTTAAGAAGATAATTTTTACCACTTTCTTTTTATTATTTTCATTTTCAGGTTTTTGCATGCAAGATTTAACAGGTAAGCAATTTTTATGTTCTAAAATGTTATGGGGATTTGAATTTATTTCTCCATATAAGGTAAATGTTATTAAGACTGATATTAATAAAAAAACTAATATCAAAGAATATTATTATGAAACCGATATTGATTTACCTTATATAAACTTATATTTAGAAAAAGATGATAAGAGAGAAGTATTTTTTTCTATTCATAATCAAACACTCAGGGTTGATGTATGGACTATGACCTCAGGAGGAAATACTACAAGAGAAATTATACCTGAAGGTTTTTGTCAAATAGCCAAAATTGATGACGTTTTTAATTACATTGAAAATTTAAAATGATAAATTTTATAATAATTTATAAAAAAAATTAATATTGCTTACGAAAAATAGAAGCAATTATCTCTACTTCATCAAATCTTTCATTTTTATGTTCGCCATGAGCATTAAATTTTTTAAATATAGGAGAAGAAATTTTATTTTTAATTGTTAAAAATTTTTTCTTAAAACCTCCTTTAATAAACATCTTTGAATTAATTGACAAAACAAATAAGCCTCCCGGTTTTGTAATCCGCAAAAGTTCATCAAAAGCTTCTGCTCCAACATGTCCGTGAGTAAAAGTTCCAGCACTCACAACAGCCCCAATAGAGTTATTTTTTAATGGAATTTTTTTTGTAATATCTGCCTCTATCAATGAAGAGTAACACTGTTTTAATTTTGCCTGATTGAGCATTTCTGCAGATATATCTATTCCAATTATTTCTTTTTTGCTTTTACTATTTAATAATTCTCCGACTAAACCAGTACCAGCACCAACATCAAGAATTGGAGTGTCAGTATTTCTTGAATGCTCAATAAAAAAACTACTAATTTTTTTTGGAGATTGATAATTAAAACTCAAAGCAAAATCTTCATCATAAGTTTGTGCCCATTTTTTATATAGTTTTATAGAATCTTCTGGCGTTTTAAGTGAATAGGCATCATTTAATTCTATTTTTTTTTCTGTCATATTATTCATAGACCGTTATATTGCTAGGTGTTATATAAATTATAGATATAAAGTAAGCATTTTAATACTAATTTTTTCTAGTTATAATAATAAACAATGAAAAAAAATTTAAAAGTTTCAGTAATACAACAACCACCAGTTTATCTTAATTTAAAAGCAAGTATTGATCGTGCTGTAAATTTGATTGATCAATCAGCTAAGGAAGGTGCAAAATTAGTTATTTTTCCAGAAACTTGGTTTCCAGGTTATCCAGAATTTGTTTGGCGTCTAAAACCAGGGGAAGACATGAAAAAAACGGATGATTTATTTAAAATCTCACAAGCTAATTCAGTTGACTTAAATAAAAATCAAATGAAACCAATTCAAGAAGCTGCAAGAAAAAATGAGTTAGTTATAGTTGCCGGTCATCAAGAAATTGATAGTGAGATAAGTGGATCCACTTTATACAACTCATGCATTATTATTGATGCTGATGGAAAAATATTAAATAATCATAGAAAATTGATGCCAACAAACCCTGAAAGAATGGTTTGGGGTTTTGGAGATGCATCAGGACTTAACGTTGTTGAGACAGCAGTAGGAAGAATAGGAGCATTGTTGTGTTGGGAAAACTACATGCCTTTAGCCCGATATGCAATGTATTCACAAAATATT
>MDTE01024631.1_pt1 | contig 10927 bp, 8 predicted proteins | sample 811231 | NCBI WGS metagenome assembly MDTE01 (sample SAMN05326651, study PRJNA326480) | marine metagenome | isolation source: seawater | place: Indian Ocean: Red Sea | collected 2010 | reverse complement strand
GCATGGTGACGATCCTGCCGAGGAGGGTGGGGACGCCAGTCACGCAGAGCATGGTGACGATCTTGCCGAGGAGGGTGACGCTGCCAGTCACGCAGAGCATGGTGGCGATTCCTCGGCCGCTGACGAGGGTCTGGACGGCTTCTATGACTTCAAGCTCAAATCGCACCATCGCGAGGGTTTCATCTACCAGAAGCTGCGCGAACCTCGCAGCTACGACTACGAAGCGACGGCCAATAAGGGATACAACGAGCGGTTGCGGATGCCGCAATTCCCGTTTGACCACGAGGAACGGGAGGCGGTGATCACCTTTGTACTGGGTTTGGTGGCGGATCCACCGAGTGCCAAGTATGTCTACCAGGCGGACCCGCGGACGCAGGCCTTGATCGATGGCCGCCACGCGTTGGAGAAGTACAACTGTGGTGGGTGTCACTTGCTGGAGACCCAGACATGGCAAGTGGCCTACGAGTCCGGGAACTTCCAGACGCCCACAGCACCGAAGACGTTTCCCTTTTTGGCGCACCAGGTCGCGGCGGAGACGCGGGAGCGTTCGGCGACCAAAGATAGTCGTGGTCTGCTGACGGCCGAATTGGCGGCGATGCCTGCCCTCTTGGACGCCGATGGCAAGCCCCGTGTCGAAGAGGTGGAGCGGTTTGACGGTGAAGAAGAGGCTTTCCCGCTCGAAGAGGAGGACCGTTACGGGGCCGGGAATTTGCGCTATCAACTGCAGCTGTGGCAGCCGGCAGTACTGGAGGAAAACACCTATGATGTGGGGCTCGTACTGCCTGTTGACGCCACCGCTGTGACGCAGAAACGTCCGTCTCACGGTGGTTATCTGGCGAAATACTTGTTGGCCCCACTGGTGAAGCGACAAGTGGCAGGTGAGCCTTTGTTGTCTCGACCAAAAGCTCCAGGAACAGGTACCAAGGCCTGGGAATGGGTGCCGCCGCCGCTGGTCGGTGAAGGTCGCAAAGTGCAGTCCGAGTGGCTCTATGAGTTCCTGCTCGACCCGCACCCGATCCGGCCGCTGACCGTGCTTCGTATGCCGCAGTTTAATATGTCATCCCACGAGGCGACCGCCCTGGCAAACTATTTTGCGGCCCATGACGATGCCGACTATCCGTACGCCTTTGGCGAACGCAGTCGTCCCGCGCACGTGGAAGCCGCAGGTGCCCACTTCAAGTCGGCGATCCGCGTGATTACCGATGGCCGCAACGGCTGTACGCAGTGCCATGCGGCTGGCGATTTCTCCAAGTCGGCCAAGGCGCCTAACCTGGAGATGGTTTACCAGCGGTTGCGGCCGGACTACGTCCGGCGCTGGATCGCTCGCCCGGCCGGTATCCTGCCGTACACGCAAATGCCCGAGAACTTCAAAGTAACTGGTGACGCAGCAACCGAAGGATTTGTCGTCAAAGGCGACCGTTACATTGATGGTAATGCGACGCAGCAGCTTGACCGGATGGTCGATTTGCTAATGAACTGGGACAACTACATGAAGCAACAGACTTCGGTTGTTGAGCTGGTCGAACAGAACACGCCGGCGGCCGCCCCCGCAGCGGAAAACGGCGGGGAGACCGGTGGAAGTGCTCCTTAGAGAAGAGTGGCGGTCGCCTCTCCGCGAATCGCTGGTGGTTGTGGATGCCCTGGACAGGGATTGAGGATTGAGTGAACGGACAGCGGTACGACACTGGTTGCCCGACAAAACAAGGAATCACATACGATGAAAATAAGCAGACAGACAACTGGATACCTGGTCGGTCTGGCGGCCGTCCTTGGTGGGTTACTGCCCGCGACGGTCGCACCGCTGGCGGCGCAGGACTTTGCCGATGTGAAAATGGTCTTCAAGTATGACGGCAAACCACCGGCGCCGGCCGCGGTGGCAGTTACCAAGGATCAGGCGTTCTGTGGCAAGAAGAAGCTGGTTGATGAGGCGTTGCTGGTCGATGCCAAGACGAAGGGGATCGCCAACGTGATTGCCTACATCTACGTCCGGGGGGCGGCCAACAAGCCACCGGTGCACCCGTCGTTTGCCAAGACGGCAAAAGCGGAAGTCAAGCTGGCGAATACGGGCTGCCGTTTTGAGCCGCGGATGGTGTTGCTCCGTAGCACGCAAACGTTGCTTGTGCAAAATCCCGATTCGGTCGGGCACAATACGAAGATGGATCCCATTGATCAGGTAAAGAACCCAGGCCAGAACTTCAACCTGCCGGCCGGCTCGACGTTGAAGCATAAATTCAACGCCGCGGAGTCGTTTCCCGCATTTCCGGTCAGTTGCTCGATTCATCCCTGGATGAAAGCCTGGGTTGTACTCAAGGATAGTCCCTACATGGGGGTCTCCAGCAAGCAAGGTGAAATGGTGATTCCCAAGGTGCCCGTGGGCGAATGGTCGTTTCGGCTCTGGCAGGAAGCAGCCGGAAACGTTCGCAATGTGCCCGGCAAATTGGGTAGCAAGGCGATCAAGACAGACCGTCGCGGACGCATCAAGGTCAAAGTTCCCAAAGAGGGCATCACTTTAACGTTCAACTTGCCCGCTAAACTCTTCAAACGCTAAAGCACGAGGTTTTCGATGCCCTTGGAACACACCGCCCGGAACTGCTGGGTTTTCCTGGTAACTGCAGTTGCCTGCTGCCTGTTATCGGGCTGTGGAGGTACGGCTGTCGATCCGATCATGGTCGACAGCCCCGCGGCACAAGAAGGTGTAGACATCCTCGTGAAGGAGCTTGCCGGCCAGGGTACCAGTGGCGGCGGTACGGCTGCGGTGCTGCCTGACCCGGACGGTTTTGCCAGTTTGCGGGGAAATTTCAAGATCACCGGAGCGGTCAATACACTTCCGCCCCTGGCGACTTCCGGCAATGACCGCGCCTACTGTGGGCCCGTTCCCGATGACCGAATCGTCGTGGATGCCGAGAAAAACTTAAAGAATGTCCTGATTTTTCTGAGCATGAAACTGCCGGCCGCAGAAGAGCAACGCTACGGCAAGTGGATTCATGAATCCTACCGGGAAACCGAATCGGCAGTGCTCGCAGGAGCGGCCGCTTTCGATCAGGAAAAATGCCGTTTCAAATCGCGTATTTTTGCCATGCGGGGGACGCAGACGGTAAAGATTCTCAACAGCGACACGGTGGGCCATAACACGAATGTGAAAGGTCCCCTGGGAGTGGCTTCGATCAACCCGACGCTGCCCGGCGGATCGGATGTGGACTATACGCCGGGAGGGGCAGCCAAATCCCCCTTCGCGGTTTCCTGTTCGGTGCATCCCTGGATGTCTTCCTGGATGATCAGTCTCGATCACCCGTATTTTGCTGTGACGGCGGCAGACGGGTCTTTTGAGATTAAAGACTTGCCAGCCGGAGTTGAACTGACCTTCAGTTTGTGGCATGAGAAAACACAGTGGCTCAAGAATGTCGATGTCGTGCCGGCCGACCAAATCAAGACCGATAAGCGTGGGAAATTCAAGATGACACTCTCGGCCGGCCAGGAAACAGAAATCGCGGTCGAATTGAAATCCGACCTCCTGTACTGAACAACTGACCCTGCAGTGGTGCGAAGGAAACTCGATGAGACGCCCGGTGACTGAAATGAATCGCGACACGAAACATCGGACTGTGCGGTGCCGTGGGACCTTGTGTCTGTGGCTATGGAGTGCGGCCTGTGCTGTTTTGGTTATGACCGGCTGCGGTGCCGAACCGGCTCGGTTTTCCCTCAATTTGGTCCACTTGCACAGCCAGGACGCGCCCGACGAGAAAGGCCAGGTGACCTTGAGTCCCGCCGCGCGGCAGAATATCGCCACGGTGCTGGATGCCCTCTACGGTACGCCCGATGCGCCGCGTCTGCCGCCGCTCCCTGAGCCGGAGGTGTTGAATTTTCTGGAAATCAGCAAGTTGCAGCGGGCGGCCGGGCCGACCGGGCGGGACGATCCCCAGGGGGGCGAGCGTGGTCTCTACCGCAAGCATTGTATCCATTGCCACGGTGCCAATGGGGATGGGGCCGGGCCGACCGCGCAGTATCTGAACCCCTATCCGCGTGATTACCGCATGGGTCTGTTCAAGTTCAAATCGACAGAGGGGACTGACACGCCACCGACACACGAAGATCTCAAACGCGTGCTGGTGGAAGGTGTTCCTGGTACCGCAATGCCTTCCTTCAAGGTTCTCGATGATGGTGAAATCGAGGCCCTGGTCCACTACGTCAAGTATCTGGCACTGCGGGGACAAACAGAACGTCTGTTGGTGGAAGAATTGGCACCGGAGGCGGATGGCCGCTACCTCGATCCACAGAATGTGGTTGAAGAGCGGAAGATTGAGCTGCTGGAGACGGTCGCGACCCTGGCCGGCACCTGGCAGGCTGCAGTGGCCAGTGAAGTTCCCCCGCCGCCTGCCAATTGGGAAGACGCTGCCTCGATTGCACGGGGGCGCGAGTTGTTTATGGGAAAAAAAGCGCTTTGCTCCAGCTGCCATGGAGATTCTGCACTCGGCGACGGCAATCGGGACATCTTCGATGATTGGACCAAAGATTTCATGGGGCCGACTGGGGTGAACGTGAGCAGTTACGCACCCCTTCGCTTAAGCACGTGGAATGAAGACCCCAGGAAAGTTCTGCTGGAGGAGTTTTATGCCCGCGGCGCGCTCAAAGTTCGGCCATTGAAGCCACGGAATCTGCGCCGGGGGGTCTATCGCGGCGGACGTCGCCCTGTCGACTTGTTTCGCCGGGTGCGTAACGGAATCTTGAATTATATGCCCTATGCCGAAAAGGCTGACAGCGCCGACGCGATTAAGGGGTTGATTGACGATGACGTCTGGCATGTGGTCGCTTATGTGCGTTCACTGCCGTATGAAAAAATTACCGAACCAAGCGAAGAGATCCGTTTTCAGCGGGATTTGCCGTAGCGAGCGCTGCCCGCCACGCCGTGGCAGCAGCCGAGCGAAAAGCGATCGGAGAGACTATCGTGGGACATCGTGTGTGGAGTCTGTTGTTCTTATCGGTACCCATCTGGGGTATCGGTTCGATTGTGTGGGCGATTGCCGACTTGCCGGGGATGGAACGGCATTGGTTGCCTGCCAACATCAATGATTATGGACAGGTGATTGATTCGCTGTTCAACTTTATCCTTTACCTGACCGGCGCAATTTTTATTGGCACGGGCCTGGTGCAGTTCTGGTTTCTCTGGAAATATGACGCGCAAAGCAATGACGAGCCGATTAAATTTGTGCACGGGAATCACGCCCTGGAGCTCATCTGGTCGCTGCTGCCGGCGGTGACACTGTTGTTCATCTCCTTTGTGCAGTTGAATGCCTGGGCGGACCAGAAAATGCGGCGGCCGATTCTGTCTGCCGGCCCCGACGGGGTCGAGGGGACCGCGGACGACATACTCAAGCCGCCTTTAGTGGAGGTCACCGGCCGCCAGTTTGAATGGCGTTATCGCTACGCTGGCAAAGACGGTGTGATCGGTACCCGTGACGATGTCCATGGTGTCTCCGAGCTGGTGCTGCCGATGGACGAAGACGTGGTGCTGGCGATCAAGAGTGAGGATGTGCTGCACAGTTTCTTCTTGCCCAATTTGCGGGTCAAACAGGATGTGGTACCCGGCATGAAGCAGTTTGTCTGGTTTCGCGCCAATCAAGCCGGCATTTATGACATCGTCTGCGCCGAACTGTGTGGCTGGGGACACTACAAGATGCGCGGGCTGTTGCGCGTGGTGCCCTCCCAGGAAGATTTCGACCAGTGGTTGCAGACGGCCTACGAGGCCCAGGAACTGAAAAGCTATACCCCGGATGAGGAAGCGGAATGAGCACGACAAGCGTTGCTTCACCTGGCCATGCTGAGACAGGTTCATCGATGTCCGTAGGTGATTTTGTACGTACCTACGTCTTTTCGCTGGATCACAAGATTATTGGCCTGCAGTTCCTTTTTTCCACGCTGTTGTGGTTCCTGGTCGGAGGGCTGCTGGCACTCGGCATTCGCTGGCAACTTGCCTGGCCCTGGGAAACGATGCCCGTGATCGGGCCGATGCTGTTTTCCGGTGGAGCCAGCGCGTCGAACATGGGGGGACAGATTTCTCCCGAGTTCTACACCATGCTGTTCACCATGCACGCCACGGTGATGATCTTCCTGGTGATCATTCCCATTCTGGCCGGCGCCTTTGGAAACTACCTGATTCCGTTGATGATTGGCGCCGATGATATGGCCTTTCCCACGCTCAACATGCTCAGTTACTGGTTCATGTGGCCCGCCTTTATCTGTTTCGGGGCCAGCTTCTTTGTTGCCGGAAATGGGGCGGCGTCCGGCTGGACGTCCTACCCTCCACTGTCGTCGGTCCCTGAGGCGGCGCCTTCCAGTGGCGATGCCCAGACACTCTGGTTGTTAGCCGTAACCAGTGTGGGGATCGCTTCGATGCTCGGCTCGGTCAATTACATGACCACGATCATCCAGATGCGGGCCCCCGGTATGACCATGTTCCGTCTCCCGATGACGATCTGGGCCATGTTCATTACAGCGTTGTTGCAGGCTTTCGCGCTGCCGGTGTTGACCTCCGCTGGCGTGATGCAACTGGCCGATCGGCTGGTCGGAACCGGTTTCTTTGTTCCCGAGGGCCTGATCGTGAACAACTCCGAGCCTGCCAGTGGCGGTGGACAGCCGCTGTTGTGGCAGCACCTGTTCTGGTTTTATTCCCACCCCGCGGTCTACATCATGATCCTGCCGGCCATGGGCATGGTCTCCGATATCATCTCTTGTTTTTCACGCAAGCCGATTTTTGGTTATAAGCCGATGGTCTACGCCATTTGTGGTATTGCTGGTTTGGGCTTCATTGTCTGGGGACACCATATGTTCGTCTCCGGTATGAATCCGTTCCTGGGCATGACCTTCATGACGGCCACCATGTTCATTGCGTTGCCCAGCGCGGTGAAGACGTTTAACTGGCTGGGGACGATCTGGGGAGGCAAGCTGCAATTTACGACTCCCATGCTGTTTGCCCTTTCCTTTGTCTCGATGTTCGTCATCGGCGGGCTGTCTGGCATTTTTATGGCGGCCACACCGGTCGATATTTTCATCCACGATACGTATTTCATCGTGGCGCATTTCCATTACGTCCTGTTCGCGGGAACTGCAATGGCAGTCTTCGGCAGTATCTATTTCTGGTTCCCCAAGATGTTTGGCCGCCTCATGAACGAGCGCTGGGGCAAGGTGCACTTTTTCTTCACCTTCCTGTTCTTGAACGGCACGTTCTATCCCATGCATATTCTGGGTGCGGTTGGGTTTCCCCGCCGGTTGGCGGACCCCTACCATTACCAGACCTTTGCCCACCTGCAGCCGATGAACCAGTTTATGACCATCTGTGCGATCGGCATGGTGTCCGTCCAAGTCATCTTTGCCGTCAATTTCTTCTACAGCATCTTCTTTGGACCGGCCGTCGGTCGGAATCCCTGGAATGCGAATAGCCTGGAGTGGTGTGCACCGAGCCCACCCGGACATGGCAATTTTGATTTTCAACCCATCGTTTATCGCGGCCCGTACGAATACGGTTCGCCGGAAGTCGATACCGACTACTACCCGCAGTGGCAAGCTCCGCCTGAGGCGACGGAAACGGCGGCGGAACCCTCCTGAGAGGCGTCCCCATGACGGCTTGTGACCCTGCTACCCGTTTGTGGAATAGCGAACAACAGCGTGTCCGGTTTTGAATTACAGATCGAGGACTGGCAACAGCGCCGCTGGCCGCATCGGCTGGCGGTCACGGTGACCTGCGCGACCTTTCCCTTGATTTGGGTGGGCGGCCTGGTGACCACGACTGACGCTGGCATGGCAGTGCCGGACTGGCCCTCGACGTTTGGTTACAATTTGCTGCTCTATCCCTGGCAGACCTGGATTTCCGGTCCTTGGGACGTGTTTATCGAGCACGGCCACCGGTTGTTGGGGATTGTGGTCGGTGTTTTGACGTTGGCGTTGTCTGCCGTGACGCTCCGCAGCGCCGTACCCCGGTGGCTGAAAACGAGTGTGATTCTCGCGCTGGTAGGGGTCATTGCACAAGGCGGCCTGGGGGGCATGCGTGTCCTGCTCGATCAGCGCACCTTGGCTTTCCTGCACGGTTGCCTGGGCCCCGCGTTCTTCGCTTACTGCGCCGGACTTTGTGTGGTTATGGCGCGGCCGGGAAGCACGGGACAGGCAGCGCCAGCAGCCCAGGCGGTGAGAAAGCTCTGGCGGGTGGCACTGGCTGCTGCGGTTGTTTCCTATCTGCAATTGATCGTTGGCGGATATCTGCGACATGTCCATTACGGTACTGTGCCACGAATGTTTCAGATCGCGGTCCTGTTTCATCTGCTGGGTGCGGTGGCCTTGATCGGTTACAGCCTGGTGTTGTTGCGTGTGGCCAAAGGGATTACAGCGGTCCGCTGGCCCACGCGGGGACTTTGTCTGCTGATTCTCGTCCAGATTGGACTGGGAGTGGGCACCTGGTTTCTCAAGTACGCGGTTCCCCTGGTGTCGGAAGACTGGTCGTGGCTGGCTGGGTACACTCTGCAGGCTGGCAGTTTGTCGCAGGCAGTGACGGTCACTTCGCACGTCGCCATTGGCTCTTTAATTCTGGCGACCACGGTTTTGATCGCGGTACGGGCCGGTTGTCTGTTGCGGTCGGCTGCATCTGAAGTTCCCCAGTTGGCGTCGTGCGGGGAGGTGCCGGTATGACTACCTCGACGATGTCGCTGACGCGGGCCACGACGGGCCGCTGGAGTCGACTGGCCGACTATTGGGAGCTCACCAAGCCACGGATTGCTCTGTTGGTGCTGGTCGTTGTGGCCGCCACCGCATTCATCGTCCGCGATGGCTGGCCCGCTTGGAATCTGGTGGCCAATGTGCTGCTCGGTACCGCCCTGGTGTCGGCCAGTGGGAGTGCGCTCAATCAATGGCTGGAACGGAAAACGGATGCCTTGATGGATCGCACCGCGCCGCGTCCACTGCCGGGGGGCCGTCTGCGCGAGGCGGAGGTGCTGCGCTTTGCCACGGCGACGCTGGCAGCCGGTCTGGGCGTTCTCTGGCTGGCGGTCAATGTCGAGACGGCACTGCTGGGCCTGCTCACCTGGACACTCTATGTGTGGGTTTACACGCCGCTGAAGACGCGGACTTGTTTGAATACGGCGGTCGGCGCCGTGGCGGGAGCCATGCCGATCCTGATCGGCTGGGCGGCGGTTCGATTACCGGGGGAAAGCTGGCTGAATGTCCGCATGTTGTCGCTGTTTACCCTGGTGTTTTTGTGGCAGTTTCCCCACTTTATGGCAATTGCCTGGCTCTATCGTAAACAGTACGGCAGTGCCGGATTGAAAATGTTGCCAGTGGTCGACGCGACCGGCCGGCGGGCCGGCATTCAGGCCTTCCTGGCGGCAGCACTGTTGCTACCGATCAGTCTGTTACCGGTGCTGGGTGGTTCGGATCTGGGTGCCTTGCTGTTCGCGGTGACCGCCCTGCTGTTGGGTGCTGGCCAGTTGGCGTGCGCCCTGTGGTTTCTCACCCGTCGTAATGACCACGCAGCCCGGCGATTGTTGCAGGCGTCGCTGGTTTATTTGCCGTTGTTGTTTTTGTTGTTGGTTTGTGTTTCCTGGCGCTAAGTCTGGTTATTTGCATTATGTCCGCTCACGACGCTCATCACGACGATCACCACGACGATCACCACGGCCATATTCAGTTGGAATACCAGCCGGCTTTGCCAATCAATAACGGCAAAGTGATCTTATGGCTGTTCTTGTCGACCGAGATCATGTTCTTCGCCGGTCTAATCGGCACCTATATCGTACTCCGCTTCGGCGTTCCTACCGGTTCCTGGCCGGCGCCCCATGATGTGCACTTGAAGGAAGTGATTGGCGGCCTCAACACCACGGTGTTGCTGTTTTCCAGTGCGACCATTGTGTTTGCACTCGAATTCGCCCGCCAGGACAAGGCGGAGAGAGCCAAGATGTTCATGGGCATTACCCTGCTCTTGGGGTTGGCTTTTCTAGGCATCAAGATGTACGAATACAACTCGAAGTTCAGTCATGGGATTTTCCCCAACAAGCCGCACAGCCTGATCTACGAAAAGCCGGACCTCTATTACCTCCAGGCGGTGAAGCTGCGGGTGCGTGAACTCGACGCGGTCCCGGCTGAATCGACAGCGCCGGTAGCGGAGTCGTCGGAGGAAAATGCCGGGGCGACCGACCCACCAAAGGGCGAATCGAAAGAAGCGGCTGCCGCAGCGCCAGGTACCACGGATAAAGATGCCAGTACGGCATCGACGGCCGAGAGTGCTGCTGCAACACCTGCCGAAGCTCCGAAGACTGCTACAGACAATGATAAATTGTACCAGTGGCCCGAGTATGCGGCCGTGCATCTCCAGGACAAACGGGGCATCCGGGCGCTGGCCCAGGTGATCTATCCTTTGGACGACAACTGGGTAACCGCAGCCAAATATGTGAAAGGCTTACGCGACAATCCGCCTGAGTTGGATGCCGACGGCCAGCGGATCCTCAACCAATGGCTGGAACACGGCGAAGTCAAGGAAATGGTAGACGACGCGGTCAAGCTAAGCGCTGACTCGGGCGCCGAACAGGAATTTTTTGGGATCAACGAGAAGGATCATAACACGCAGCTGCCGATCATGATCCCCAGTGGCAATATGTGGGCCAGCACCTATTTTCTGTTGACCGGCTTTCACGCCCTGCATGTCCTGGTGGGTCTAATCGTCTTTGCGCTGTTGATGATTCCAAAATTGGATTCCAGCCGCGCCGATACGATCGAGAACACGGGTCTCTACTGGCACTTTGTTGACTTGGTGTGGATTTTCCTGTTTCCCCTGTTGTATTTGTTCTAGTTTCCAGCGGGGCAGGAATGGCCTGCTCCGCTTTCCAGAAGTGGCTTTGTAGCGCGGCGGCTCGCAGACAGGATGAACCGATGACCGAACATGACGACCATG
>MDTE01198920.1_pt1 | contig 10928 bp, 9 predicted proteins | sample 811231 | NCBI WGS metagenome assembly MDTE01 (sample SAMN05326651, study PRJNA326480) | marine metagenome | isolation source: seawater | place: Indian Ocean: Red Sea | collected 2010 | reverse complement strand
CAGGACAGGAAATGGTAAAACACAATGTAAAAAGTGTTTTGTGTATAAATCATGAAATAGGCAACATCAGTTTAGATCAAAGAGAGCAAGGATTTAGAAAAATATTACAAGAAAACAATGTCCTCGTTAAAACAATACCCATAGATGCTTCAGATCCAACGGAGACCCAAGAAATGGTTAGATCATTCCTCAGTTCTAATAAAAATATTGATGGGATATTAGCGTTGGGTTCGCTGGGAGCATTACCGATAGTAAAACTATTAAAAGAGATAGATGTGCAAAAAAAAATTAAGCTTGCAACCTTTGATTTATCGCCTCAAATAATTGATGGTATTATAAATGGTCATATTCTTTTTGCTTTAGATGCACAGCAATATTTGCAAGGTTATCTGCCAGTGGTTTTGATGAATTTATATATAACAAATAAAAATACGCCTGCTTATAAAAAACTTGAAACAGGCCCAAGCATTATTGACATAAAGAATGCCCAAGATGTGTTATTATTAAGTAAAAGAGGTAAAAGATAACTATTTCTAAAAAAATATTTTCAAGGCCAGAAACAGGTGCGCTCCTGGGCCTGATTTTCGTTTGGGTGTTCTTCGCGGTCTTTGCTCATAATGGTTTTCTTTCTATGCAAGGAATGAAATCTTACCTTCAGGTTTCATCAGAAATTGGAATACTTGCGGTTGGTGTCGCTCTATTAATGATAGCTGGAGAATTTGACCTTTCTATTGGATCATTGATCGGATTTTCAAGTATGTCAATGACACTACTAACTGTCGAGGCAAATATGTCTATACCCTTAGCCTCTTTTTGTGCATTACTTTTGACAATTTTTGTTGGCTATTGCAATGGGCTTACAGTAGTAAAAAGTGGACTCCCTTCATTTATTATCACACTGGGATCATTATTTATTGTAAGAGGGCTTACAATCGCTGTGTCAAAAATAATTACTGGGAGAACTCAGTTAGGTGGTATCAGTGAATCAAGTGGATACGATTTTATGTCTTCACTCTTTAGTAGTAGCCTCACAATCTCTGGTGTTGATTTTCCCATATCAATTCTCTGGTGGATTTTATTTGTAATCGCTGGATATTTTTTATTAAATCATACACAGATAGGCAACTGGATATTTGCTACAGGCGCATCAAAAGAGAGTTCAATGCTTATGGGGATCCCAGTCAATCAAGTAAAAATTTCATTATTTATTTTCACTGCTTTTTGTGCATGGTTTATTGCTGTAATTCAGGTTACCACCTATGGTGGAGCTGACGTACTCAGGGGAGAACAAAAAGAGTTTATTGCAATTATAGCCGCAGTAATAGGTGGCACACTATTAACTGGGGGTTATGGTTCCATCCTTGGTGTTATGATAGGCGCTCTGATATTTGGAATGGTAAAACAAGGTATAATATTTGCTGGTGTTGATGCTGATTGGTTTCAGGTATTTATGGGTGTTATGTTGGTATCAGCTGTTTTAGTAAACGGAACTTTTAGAAAAAAATATGTTCATGGATAATACTCGATTAGAATTAAAAGGTATTTATAAAAACTTCGGGAATGTTGTTGCGCTAAAAAACATTTCTATGACTACTAACTCTGGTCAAATTAATTGTATTCTTGGAGATAATGGCGCCGGTAAATCAACCCTGGTGAATATAATTTCTGGTGTTTTTAAACAGAGCAAGGGTCAGTATAAAATTAATGGAGAAACTGTTTCTTTTTTAAACCCCCTAGATGCAATAACCGCTGGCATATCAACCGTATATCAGAGTTTAGCAATAATACCTATATTAAGTATTTATCGGAATTTTTTCTTAGGTCAAGAACCAATAAAGAATAATATATTTAAAACCTTTGATAAAGATTTTGCCACTACAACCACCACTCAACAATTAAAAAAGTTTGATATTAACATTGAAGACCCAAAGAGAATGGCCGGAACTCTTTCAGGTGGGGAAAGACAAATACTGGCAATATCTAGAGCATTATATTTTGGTGCAAAAATTCTCATTCTAGATGAACCCACATCAGCGCTAGGAGTTAAAGAGTCAAATAAGGTTGTTGAGCAAATTACTAATCTCAAAAAGAAAAATATTAATGTAATTCTTATTTCTCATAACATTGATCAAGCGTTTATGCTTGGTGATAAATTTTTTGTTATTAAAAATGGAGATTTGGTAGCACAGCTTGAAAAAAGTGAAACATCTGCTGAAAGCTTAAGAAAAATTTTAGAAAAATAAATATGATTAACACAATTTGTGAAAGGATAATATAATATGAAAAAGATAAGAGTAATTGGCCCATGTAATATGGGAATATACAAATGGTTTAACTATTGCAAATCAAATCACACCCAAAAACACTGATCTAAACACTGTAATAAGAAACACATCAAAAAATTTACGCAAAGCAATTGTTTAAGTTATTAAATTAACTAAAAATACTTCTTCCATTCTTGCGATGACTCAGGCCATCGTGAAGTAGTCTTTTTTAGATTAGTCCAAAAATTAACCCCGCTCACTCCTGTTATGTCGCCATGACCGTATTTAGACTCATTCCAACCACCAAAACTAAAAGGATCCCTAGGGACTGGTACTCCAATATTTATACCAACCATCCCTGAAGATGCACTATCAGTAACAATTTTAGCTATCTCGCCAGAGGTAGTAAAAACGGCGGCAGCATTACCATACTGAGAGTTATTTTCAATCTCCATAGCTTTCTCAATTGTAGGTACTCTAATTATTGATAGTACTGGCCCAAATATTTCATCAGTTGCACACGCCCAGTCCGGGTTGACATAATCAAGGATTGTAGGCCCAATCCAATAACCTGAATTGTATTCAGAAGGAACTTTAGCCTTCCTGCCATCAAGTAAAACTTTTGCACCCATTTTTTCTGCTTCATTAATATAATTAGTTATACGGTTTAAAGAAGCCTTACTTATAATGGTGCCCATATCTATCCCAAGTTTAAATTGATTAGCTTCTTTAATTAATTGATGAATGATATGGTCAACATCTTCCACACCTACAGCAACGCTAGCAGCCATACAACGTTGTCCAGCACTACCCATTGAACTTGCGAGTAATCCTTTTGCCGTAGAATCAACGTCAGCATCTGGTACTACAATCATGTGGTTTTTAGCACCCCCTAAACATATAGCTCTTTTCTTCTTCTGAGTTGATCTGCTATAAACAATTTCAGCAACTTGTGAAGATCCAACAAATGCAACTGCTTTAATTTTTGGATGATCGCAAATTGCCTCTACAATATCTTTAGCGCCATGGACAATATTAAAAACTCCTTTGGGAAGGCCTGCCTTTTCTAAATATTCAGCTAACTTTATAGCAGCTAAGGGAGTCTGCTCAGATGGCTTTAAAATAAATGCGTTACCCGCAGTTATAGCTAATGGAACCATCCAAAGAGGAACCATAACAGGAAAATTAAATGGAGTTATGCCAGAAACAACCCCAATGGGCTCATGGGTCATAACACAATTAATCCCAGGTGAAACCTCTGAAGACTCTCCTTTCAAAACATTAGGCATTGAAATAGCAAAGTCAATTACCTCAACCCCTCTTTTAATACTGCCAATAGCATCTTCAATAGTCTTACCATTATCCAAAGCAATGATAGTTGCTAAATTTTCAATATCATTTTCAATAATTGATTTAAAGCGAGACATAATCTGAGCTCTATCACGAATGTTTGTTCGAGACCAATTTAAAAAAGCAGTACTAGCTGCTTCTACTGCATAATCAAGATGCTCTGAATTTGATGCCGGGATTGAAGCAATTTTTTTATCAAAATATGGCGATATAACATTTATACTCTCAACGTTATCAGCACTCTCATCCTGATTATTTATCCAATTCCCATAAGCTTCAAAATCTTGAATTTTTATTTCAGTCATTTATAATACCCTTGTCACTATTTTTTAAAGTTTTTACTCTCACTATACTGAACCTTAATTCTAGCTTTCTTATGAGTTGCGAAAGATATTACAGCGCTCTCATATATAACAGCACCAGACCAATAGTACTCAATTTCTTCAGCCTTCATAAGACTTAATAGAAGCAAGCTATGGAAAATTACTTTAATGTAGTTATAAATATTCAATTTCTACTCCAACATATTTTCAAAAGATTTTACATAGGTAAACCCATCGTACCTCTTTTTATCATCATGCCTTATGGCCCATAAATAATACATATGAAACCCAGGTGCTGAGGTTTGACTATGGGTTCTGCTTTTTGTAATAGTAAGTAAATCACCATTTTTTATTTTAAATACATCTTCTCCTAATTCACCATGCCCATAACCCCAATCTGGTGAAAGCTCGTAATAGTAAATCTCAGATTGAGGATGATGATGTGGAGGATAGCTGCTCCATTTTCCTGGAAAATTCAACACCTCTCCAATTACAAGTTTAGCTTCTTTTGGAGAAATAGTATCATCAAAAGCTAAACGAACTAGTCTATAACATGTATCGTCTAGCTGATCTTTTCCACGATGCTCTGTATCAATATCAGAGGGTTGGTAAACCTTCCCCTTAAAACTAAGATCGTTATTTGTTTTAATAACCGCAAATCGAGACTGTTCAGTAGATTTGATTTTGACTTTCTCTCCAGGTGATAAATGGATTACGGTAGGGTCAATATCAATCCAATTAGATCTATTAAAAGATATAACTGTGTTATCAAAAAAAATTTCACCTACTCCATCTATTGCTACAATCGCAATTTCATTTTCTTTTTCTCCAAACTCATGCTCTTCATCTTTATCTGTAATTAAAATATCAAATTCTATTCCTGTTTTTTCGTTGGTGCCCGGATAGGAATTGAACCCCTTTTGAAATCCATTTCGATAGGGTTTAATTAAACTCATAATTCCCTCTTTAATTACCTTTGATCATTCTACTACGAATTAATGTAACAAACTGATCATATCCTTCTAAAAATGTTTGCATAGTGTGAACAGACGCACCAAAAGATTCAAATTCATTTTCTGTCATCCCACTTTCATCATGTGCTTTATTAAAATCTTCAAATGTTTCTTTTAAAAGACTAACCGTTTTCTCATCAACTGGTTCATCAATCCTATGCTTTACATCAACATCAGAAGCATTAAATTTATTCCACCATTCATAAGGCATGCTTATGATAATATCTCCGCCTACAATTTCTTTCCAGTGTAAATCACATCTAAACGCAGCAGCTAAAAGCTTAGATTTATAATTTTTTTCTTTAAAAATTCTATAAGCATTTTTAAAAATTGCTATAGATGCCCAGTCAATTATTTCTGGGTCTATAGTAACTCCCTTTGATTCCCTTATTCTTTTTAAGTGGTCGTCTATCCTACCAACCATTATTGTAACATACGGAGTTACGTTTGTTGTATCTATGCCATTTTTTTCAGCTTTTTCTAATCCTCTCTCAATAGCTTCTGCTACTTTAACCGCTTGAGGTACAGTAAAACTAACTGTAGCATTTACAGTTATCCCAACCGCAGTCAGCATCTCCATTGCTTTAATCCCCGCTGGTAAAGCAGGGCATTTAATTGCAATGTTTGGAGCAAGAGAAGCTAAATATTTTCCTTGTTTTAACATTGCATCAGCATTTCTATAATATTTAGGATTTACCTGTAAAGATAATTTCCCTTTTTGTTTATTCGTCCTTTCGTATACAGGTAGTAATATTTTCGCCGCTTTTTGACCAACTTTATCACATAAAAACCATAGAATATCATCTTCTGATGCTTGTTGATTTTTTAAGATCATGTCATCGATTTCAGGAATCCATACATCTGGGTGGTTTTTAACGCTCTGATAAGTAATTACAGGATTTGAGGTCGCTCCTACCGCTCCTTCATCAAACGCATGCTGTAGTTCAGCGTGGTCATTTGAATCATTCCACCAATCAGATCCATAATCAGCTGTTTGTTGCATTTTTGTTTTTTGCCCCATTTAATTACTCCAAATCTTTTCAAGATATTTCTTTGATGATAATGCGTACTCTAGCGGATTAGCTTTTTCAGGATCTTGTTCAGCTTCTACAATTATCCATCCTTTGTAGTCAGAGTTCTTTAAATTATTACCAATAGTTATAAAATCAATACACCCATCGCCAGGTACTGTAAAAATTCCTTTTAACATTAGCCTTAAAAATGATTCTTTTTTTGGATTTATGTTGTTAAAAATACCAGGTCTTATATCCTTAAAATGAATGTGTTTAATACGGTTTATGTGCTTTTGAAAAAACTCAACAGGATCAACTCCCGCAAAGAGTAAATGCCCCGTGTCGGCGCATAGATGTACAAAATTAGGATCTGTTTTTGATAATAATATCTCTATTTCGTCTTCATTTTGAATATACGTTCCCATATGATGATGAAAGGCTAGCTTTACCCCTTGAGCTTCACAAACCTCTCCAGCTTTATTTAACGAATTTGATAGAATATCACATTCTTGATCATCACATACAGGCTTAGAATCAAGAGCAATATTGATTTCGCTATGTATAGATTTAGAGCATTCCGCAACATTAATTATATTTGCTCCTAACTCGTTAAGAAGGGAACATTTTTTTTTAATAGATTCTATTTCATTATCGAAATCCTTTGTTAAAAAAAATGTAGAATGCCAAGATGAAGCAAGAGCTAAATCATATTTATCTAGTTCTTTTTTAATGGCTAAAGAAGTAGAAGGAAATTTGTTTCCTATCTCTGTACCCTTATAGCCAGCCTCCTTCATTTCAGATAAAATAGTATCAAGAGAATAGTGCCCACCAACTTCATGCATATCATCATTGCTCCAGTTAATTGGTGCAATTCCAATTTGGATATTGTTCTTGATCAAATTAAAAGTCTCTCTCTTTTTTTATTTGTTCATCATATTCTACTCTTACCCTATTAACTTTTTCAGATTTTGAAACTTCGGCGACTGGGACATCCCACCATGCTTCATAACCGGGAACTCGAACATTTACATCAACAAGTACTTCTATTAATGTTGATTTAGTATTTTTTCTAGATACAATAAGGGCATTCTCAAGTTCGTTTTTTGTTTGAACATTAATCGCATCTATACCCATGGACTTTGCATGTTCGCAATAATCAATATGGATTTTATCTCCATTATAATCGCCAGAATTAACGTCCCTCTTTCTATATTGATTACCAAATCCTTCACTACCTAAACTCAAAGAGAGATTATTTATACTTCCGAAACCATGGTTATTAATTAGTATAATTATAAGCTTTTGATTTTCTTGTACTGCTGTCGCAATTTCAGAGTTCATCATCAAATAAGATCCGTCTCCAATCATTACAAACACATCACCTTTTTCTTTCGACATCCGAATGCCAAGTCCACCAGCGATTTCATAACCCATACACGAATAGCCATATTCCATGTGATACTGACTTCCATTTTTTGTGCGCCAAAGTTTATGCATATCACCTGGTAAACTTCCTGCTGCTCCGACTACTGTATCATCTTCATTCATAAAATTTGATACCACACCGATAACTTCACCTTGACTAATTAATGGCTTATTGTCTAGAAGAAATATTCTATCAACTTCCTCATTCCATGATTTTTTTAACTTAAAAATATCACTTTTGTATTTTTTAGAAACACTAAAGTTTTCTTGTTTTAATTTTTTATGAAAATCTTCAAGGCATGCTTTGGCGTCCCCGATTAATGAAAAAGAGGAATGCTTATGCGCATCAAATGAAGAGACGTTTATACTTAAAAACATAACATCTGGATTTTTAAATAAAGTTTTTGATGCAGTTGTGAAATCCGAGAGCCTGGTTCCAACACAAATAACAAGATCTGATTTTTGAGCTATTAAATTTGCAGCTCTTGTTCCTGTAACACCTACAGCTCCTAGGTTTTGATCATGATCCCAACTAAGTGCACCCTTACCCGCTTGTGTTTCAACAATTGGAATTCCTGACACCTTACAAAAATCACTTAATATTTTTTCCGCATCTGAATAGATAACTCCACCGCCAGCAATTATGACAGGACTTGTAGCTTTTAAGATAATATTTATAGCTTTAACTAAAGAATCTTCAGAAGGCAAGGCCCTAGGTATAGACCAAACTTTTTTGTCAAAAAACCTTTCTGGATAATTATAAGCCTCAGCCTGGACATCTTGAGGTAAACAAATTGTAACAGCACCGGTCTTAGCAGGATCAGTTAAAAGTCGCATTGCCTCTTGCAGCGAAGAAATTATCTGCTCAGGTCTGTTTATCCTGTCCCAAAAAATACTCACTGGTTTAAAACAATCATTTACAGATATATCTAATGAATTATTATGTTCGAGTTGTTGTAATACTGGACCAACATTTCTTCTGCTGAAAATATCACCTGGAAGCAATAATACGGGCAGTCTGTTAATTGTCGCACCAGCCGCGGCAGTAATCATATTCGTAGCACCAGGTCCGATAGAGCTAGTGCATGCAAATGTTTTTAACCTCTTGTGCTGCTTAGCATATGCAACTGAAGAATGAACCATTCCCTGCTCATTTCGAGGGAGAAAATGTTTAAGATCTCTATTCTGCTCTAAGGCCTCTCCAATGCCAGCAACATTACCATGACCAAAAATCCCCCAAACTCCATTAATGAATTTATACTCTTTTTGATCTCGCTCAGTAAATTGCTGACTTAAAAACTTAACGGTCGCTTGAGCAGTAGTAAGTTTCATAAATATCCTTTTTACTTTTAGATAATTATGGTAAAAATAGTATTTATTTTTATGATTACCTAACTCCACATTTCATGGGGTTTTTTGTTTGTGGGATGGTGGCTAAATTAAAATATGAACATTATAGAAAGTTTACCAAGAATTGACCGATACTCATGTAAGTTTGAAAATCCAATATTAGAGCAGGATTTTACTTTACATAGGCTCGAGAAAATTAGGAAATTTTTGAGGTTTACTTACTTTTTCATATCGATAGTAATCATTGCTGATATCTATGACCTTTACTTTAGGATCCAATCATTACATCCTTTGATGTTAATTAATGTTGTGATTTCAATATCAATGTTAATTATTGGGGTTTCCAAAGGAAAATTTAAAATAACAAATTATCCAACTATTTTCATGATTGTTTTCGTTATTTATAGCACATATCAAGCATATTTATTTGGATTTTTAATACCCCAGGTGGAGGCAGTAGATGCCTCTAGCGCTGGAGATATTATCTTCATGCCTTTTCTGTTAATCATTACTCTGGTTGTAGTTCCTTTTAACTTCTTGACTTCCGTGATATTTGCTATCTGGGCTCTAATTGTTAATTCACCAATGTTAATCTTAATTCCCAATTTAAATCCAATTTATATATTTTTTGGTATAGCCGCCCCTTTTGCAATACTTACATTTTTTAAATGGTCAGGCGAAAAAAGTAAAAGACTTGATTATGCAAAAACAATTTCTATGAATGAAACAAAAAATTTAATGCAACAAACACTACGAAGATACTTTGGGGATGTTTTATCAAATAAAATGTTAAAAGAAGAGGGCGAATTAGATGGCGAAATCAAATGGGTTTCAGTATTATTTACTGATCTGAGTTCATATTCAACTATCACTGAAAATATGTCGCCCGAAGTAGCATTAGATTTTCTAAATGAGTACTTTACAAAAATGCATGAGATTATTAAAGAATTCAATGGACATATTTTGAATTATATTGGAGACTCAATTATGGTTGTTTTTGGTGCTCCTGAAAAACTTAAAAGTCATGAAAATCAAGCTGTAGAGTGTTCATTGAAAATGAAAGAAGAATTAAAGGAATTAAATATCAGATGGGACGAGAATAAACTTTCAAGATACTGGAAAAATCATGGAATCGAATCCATTACAATGAGAACAGGTATTCATACTGGTAGCGTAATTGCAGGAAATATAGGTAGCCCAGAAATGCTCCAATACAGTACCATTGGAGATACCGTAAATGTTGCATCTAGATTAGAACAGGCAAATAAAGAGTTCAATACAGAAATTTCCTTTAGTCATGAAGTGTACACTGCTCTTGAAGAAAAGTTATTTGAAAAATCTGAGTTAAGTGGTGAAATAACCTTAAAAGGGAGAACTAACCCAACAAGAGTATATTCAATTTAAAAAGCCCTGCATTTCGTGGAATTTTTTAATTGTGGAATAATACGTAATTATTTTAATAGGGAGTTTTTTGAAGAATGAAAAGAACTAATGATACAACCAATAATCCAATTGATATATCGATTATATCCAATAAAAAATACCATTCATCCATCGGTTTCTTATTAATTAATTTAAATAAATGATGTTATAAGAGAGTAAATAATAAAGAAAAATCAGACGAAATTTTCTTAATTTGAAAATATAAAAAGTATCGCTCATAGATAACTTCTAATAATCATTAGAAAAATAAATTAGATATATAAGACTTATTCAATAAATGAAAAAAATACCGATTTCTATAGCTCTTGTTATAAATTTAATCTTTACGCAAGATCATTGGGAGACTGCAGTTTTCGCTAACGATTATTGGAAGTATTCAGTACCTAATTCAGAACCTGACAGTAATTGGAATAAGGAATATTTTGACGATAACAATTGGAATGAAGGACCCGGTGGATTTGGTTATGGGGATGGAGATGATGGTACAATTATTGATCAAACATTATCTGTATATTTTAGAGCTACCTTCAACGTTGAAGAAAAAACAAAACTAAAGCGTGCCTTAATAAGCGCAGATTATGATGATGGTTTTATCGCATATTTAAATGGTATTGAGGTAGCGAGATCATACAACCTACCGGAACCTGGTACTTTTGTCCCTTTTGATTTTGTGACATATTATGATCATTAAGCACTCTTTTATAATGGCGACTTGCCTGAAAGTATTATGATTGATTCACTAAGTTT
>MDTE01058427.1_pt1 | contig 10930 bp, 11 predicted proteins | sample 811231 | NCBI WGS metagenome assembly MDTE01 (sample SAMN05326651, study PRJNA326480) | marine metagenome | isolation source: seawater | place: Indian Ocean: Red Sea | collected 2010 | reverse complement strand
AGGTTTTTAACTCTCGCAGCATATAGCGCTAAAGACAAAAAGGTCGATAGCACTTTTACACCTAAATTAAGTTTTTAACTCTCGCAGCCCTAAATATTAAAATCCCACAAATTGTGTAAAAACTTATAAATGCCAATAGCAATATCGTTTTGATCATGGGCGATGCATCCTGCATGAAGATCACTGTTAACCCTTGTAAAACGCCTAAAAATACATACAAAATACTGACCGAAGAATGAGACCACCCCAAGCGATTAAGTAGTTGATACAAATGGGATCGGTGAGCCTCAGTAATATTTTGTTTAGAAAGTAAACGTCTGATTACGGTAAAAGCTGCATCAAAGATAAAGTGGAGAAATAGTGTTGGCATTAGCCAAACGGGAAGCTGGACCTCTATTGCAGTAATGGTAAATACCGAAAGTGCCGCAAACAGGAAACCAAGAAATTGACTGCCAACATCGCCCATAAAAAGATGGGCCTTCGGAAAATTAAAGGGCAGAAAACCAAACACAGAAGCCATGATGATATAGCTAAAGACAAAAACCAGAAAATTGTTTTCCAATAATGCTATAACCGCGAAAAAAAAGGCCGTGATAATAGCTGTGCCCGCAGCTATTCCATCCAGGCCATCCATAAAATTAAATACATTGGTCAGGCCAATAACCCAAATTAATGTAACCACATACCCCCACCACCCTAGACTGATAGTTCCGACAGCAGGTATTGTAATGTGATTGACAACCAAATCCCCAAAAAACAACATCAGAACTGCAAATAACTGTAACAGAAGTTTTATTTTAAAATTCGGCAATCTGCCTAAGTCATCAGCAAATCCAGCAATTGCAACAACCAATGACCCACCTAGCAACCAGAAGATTTGGGTATCATGGAATCCACCATCGATAATGAAAAGAAATAGAATTATAGATATGATAATAACCGCAACAAAACCAACCCCACCGCCACTCGGTGTCGGCTTATCATGAGAGGACCGATGGTTTGGCTGCGCCAATATGCCAACCTTAAGCATTAAACGAGTAGAAAATGCTGAGACTAATATCAGCACAATCACAAAAACTATGTGGTATAAAAATATATTCATTTATTTGTGACCAATGGGCTGAAGAGTTTTTCCAGTCGCTGATTATAATAAAACCAATCCTGAATATTGAAGAATAAAGATATCGTAATTTGTATTACCAACAGAAACACCTTGCCTTTAATAAGTCGAGTTGAAGTTTGAAAACTATAATTCTATTAATGTAACACTTGCATAGCGACGTTTGTAACCTATCATAGATGTATGATTGAAATAATTGACCTCGCATATATCCGTTTAGGCGCTGCTGACCTTCAAGAAGCTGTTTCATTTGCTACCGAAACAATAGGGCTTCAGGAGGTCCGTCGAGAAGATAACCGAATTTATGTTCGTGGCGATGAACGTGATCATGACATCTGCTATGTGGAAGGCGGCATCAACGAACACGTGGTAGCTTTTGAAGTAGCCGACCAGGATAAACTCGAATCTGGATTTAAAGATCTCAAGAGTGCAGGAGTCTCCGTAAAATGGGGAACGGATCAAGAGCTCAGTGATCGCAGGGTAGTTAATTTTTTTAAATTCTCCGACCCTACAGGTAACAAATTCGAAGTCGTCACAAGACCGCAAAAATCTGCGAGACGATATTTTCCCACAAGGGACGCGGGAATTACCGAATTTAGCCATGTGGGACTAAAGACGAGTGACGCTCCGAGGGATGAGAAGTTTTGGACAACAAATTTCAACTTGCGTGCAAATGATTGGATAGGAGACGCCGGTCTATTGTCATTCGACTCTGTTCATCACCGGATTGCCCTTTTCCCCGCGAACACACCAGGGATCCAACACGTAAACTTTCAGGTCCAAAGTATCGACGACATAATGCGGTCATACTATTTCTTATCTGAGAAGCAGGTTCATATTGTTTTTGGCCCAGGTCGTCACGTAACCTCTGGAGCCATGTTTTTATATTACGAGGGTCCCGACGGAATGATCTATGAATATTCCCATGGTGTAAAAATTATAGAAGACCCAAGTTATAAGCCTCGCCAGTTTCCGTTTACTTCTGAAGCGTTCTGCGCTTGGGGATCAAAACCAGACATTCCTGAATTCAGAAAGTAAAATTTTTATGGAAAACGATTTTGGATCACTTGAGGAGCCGATAGAAAATACCCAAAAGAGGGTTAGGTTAGCAGCAAGGGCGTTAGCGCGACATAACCTTGTTCACGCATACGGACATGTCAGTGCACGGCTTGATGATAGAAAATTTCTTGTATGCGCACCTAAGCCGATGGGCTTAATACAACCAGGAGAAGAGGGGTCTGTAGTACTCATAAATGGAGAATTACCCAACGGGGTTCTTGGAGAAGTAAGATGTCATCAAAAGATATATGCAGCTAGGAAAGATGTGAACGGCATTTGCCGTGTGTTTCCTCGAAATGTCATGACCCTCTCAACTTTCAGAAAGACACCGAAAGCCCGCCTAGGCTTCGGCTCCTATTTTTATCCAAGTCCGCCTCTATGGGACGACCCTCTACTCTTGCGATCGGACCAACAGGCTTCTGATTTTGCAAAATCTTTAGGAAATAACAGAGCCATAGTCATGAGAGGTAATGGTGCTGTATGCGTGGCACCCACGGTCGAAGAAAGTATTGTTATGGCATTTTATTTAGAAGAATCCGCAGGAACCGAATTAGCGGTTATGGCCTCTAAGACGGAAAACGAGTCAGTTTGTTTTACAGAAGCAGAAAGCAAGGTAAGGGCAACCGGAACCGGCAGAATATATGAACGTCTATGGGATTATATGACTGCGGGGGACCCGGAAATTTCGTCTCAGTAAACTGATATATTGTTTAAATCAACCATTTTCCATTTCAAAAATCATTTTATAATAGTCGTCTCTCTTGTGGTTGTCTTTCTTGTAACAGGATGTGGTATCACGTCCTTGAGGAATAAAATAAAACACGCTGAGTATTTACCCCAGCATTCTGTCGAAACTATCTCCTATAAAAAATCAGACTTCTCAGATCTCAAACAATTAATTAACACAATCCTTAAGCGACCATTTAATCCGAGTTTTCTTAAATTAAAGTCTGAACAATATACTGCTGAATTAATTACCGAGGATGAAAAGGACTTTTGGTACTTGAGTCCTATTCACACCGGAAAGGGGCCATACATAATTATTGCCAGAAACCCTGAAAGAAACTTGGTTTTAGAGGCACCTCACCCTATAAAAGATAGATTTACAGGAATCCAATCCGTTCTTCTTTTAAAAGCCTTAGGGGGAAGAGCCGCGATTATCTCGGGTAACAATCGCTGTGCGGCTATGTCGAAATCTCACTGTGATGGAACAACTAGTGTTTGTAGCGGAATAAGAGAGAGTTACCCGATTTCTGATCCGTCTCATTATCTGCCCAACATGTTCCACTCCAGTCACGTTTTATTTGCAAAATTATGGCCTAAAGCCCTTTTTATTCAGTTGCACGGGTTTTCCGGCAGAGGGACCAAGACATTGTTTGTACTTTCTGATGGCTCAATAGGCCAGAAAAACAATGCCGCCAGTGTTGTAAATAGAGTTCGAGATAGTCTCAGAAAATCCTTGAAGTCATCAAAGCTAGCTACAAGTTGTCAAGACTTACAGGATAATAGATACAAATATCGCCGGGTATGTGGTCGTACCAATATCCAAGGACGACACTTAAACTTGAGCCCCGACATTTGTCATAAGGGTACTTTTACAACAACCAACCGATTTTTACATATAGAGCAACAATGGTTAGTCCGAGAGCAAATCAACCATTATGGTTACGATGCCGAAAGCGATAAGCTTCAAGGAGCATTAATAAAATCGCTTCTGGAAGTTTCCCCATGTATAAAAAAATGCTCCCAAAATCATAATAAATGACCACTTTTTTCCTTTTTAACCGATAGATAAAATGCGTTATGGTCATTTGAAGGGAATGCATGCGGTACGCGCTCAACGACGTCTATTCCAGATGACTGTAAGCCTTCCACCTTATCCGGATTATTCGTCATCAGGCGGACCGTTTGATAGCCCAACTGTTTCAGAATTCTGACTGCAGGCAAGAAGATTCGTTCATCTGATTCAAACCCTAACCGTTCATTGGCTTCTACAGTATCAAAGCCTTGGTCTTGCAGCGCATACGCCCTTAACTTGTTGGTTAGGCCAATTCCCCGACCCTCTTGCCGTAAATAAAGTAGTATTCCTGCACCTTCCTGTGAAATTTGGGATACAGCTCCGCGCAGTTGCTGCCCACAGTCACACTTCAATGACCCTATAAGGTCTCCCGTAAAACACTCTGAATGTATTCGAGCTAAAACGGGTAATCCAATCGGCGGATCTCCTATGACAATTGCGAGATGTTCTCTTCCCCCATCTGGTGATCGAAAGGATAGAATTCTTGTATTTTCTGCATTCTCCAGCGGAACGCGGGCCGAATTTATTTGTTTTAGTGCTGCAGCTGTGTCCATTTCATAGGACATTATTTCCGAGTCCAAAATTGTATATCCGCCCTCGTCTTTAAAAGATTGCTCAACCTCTTGACTGCACTCAACCAAAATGGCCGATGGCAAAAGGCGGGCTATTTTAGCAAGTTGAACAGCGGCAATACTCGCCTCGCTTGCAGCAGACCTTATGGCCTCATAAGGTCCTCTGAGGGGGTTTGATAAGTCGGCTGTCGGATCAGCGATGGTTTTTGCAATTTCTGCACTACGCCAAAATTTAAAGGGGATCAATACAATTTGATCGGTGTATAAACGCACTTTTAATGTTCGTGCACGATGATGCGTGATAGCCACAGCAGGATCACTGATCCCCATTTCTACCAGCCAATTGATAGCCTTGTCAGTTGCCATTTCGGACGGGACGGCAAGCAAAGAGGTCCCGGAAGAGTCTCGAATATTTATTGGCCGTCCTCTTCTAAACTCATGAGAAGCTCGGTCTACAGTGACCATTGAGCTGTGGTGCCCAACAATGGGAGCTAGGCTATAATCTGATTTACCGTCTTCTTTTGTGGTACGGCTTGACGGTAGCCCAAGTAATGCTTCCACCCTCCAATCTAGGCCCCGTGCAATACCCTCCAAAGTATTCCACCTCGGACTCAACGATCTATCTCTTAGAACATTGCGTATTGCATCAGGGTTCAATCCCCCATCTATTGACGCCCTACGGGCTGATTTACCCAGTGTTTCTAAACGAGACTGGATTCTACCTTTTAAGCTTGCCATCTAACTCTACTAATACCCTATAGCCCCAACTCGGTTAAATTCTTTTATGAGGTATTGTTACCATATTGCCATTGTTAGCTAAATAGCAGCAAATGACTGCATTGCCAAATTGACATTTTCTTCATTAATTCCGTCGAATGTTGCCGATATAATATCTCTTACGTTCGAATAGTCTTCCTCGATTAATTTGGCGTCCAAATGCGTAAAATAAAGACCCAAATTAGCTGTACAAATCGCTAGGCGTAAGGTCTCGTCGAGCTCAGAATTTGGTTCTGAGGTTATTGTGGACGCTATAGCTAATTGTTCCAGGTGCTCGCCATCTATTTCTAAGGCCAACAAATTTTTACGCAACTGTTCACTATCTCCTATAGGTATAGGAAAAAAATTATCTTTTAGAGATAGCCTTACTGCCCGAATGCCACAAATGATATCTTTATTCCAGCGAGTTGAAACATCAAGCGCGTTAATTAGGGTATCATGATTTATCACAGCCCTGCCACTATGACCCATCCACATACTCAACAGAATGATATTGACGTCCAGTTTATGCCTGTCCTGAAGAGCAATACAGGCTGCTGAAACACCTTTTCGACCGTACAAATTAATTGAAAAATCCCAAAAAGGACACTCTTCGAAATCCAGAGACATATCGACACGAACCTTTCAAATACCCAACAAGTACATTTATATATTCAGATTATATGGCTATTCTAACTTAAGTGCATATCATTGTTGAGGAAAGTCATATGGAAAAACCACTGGAAGGAAAAATTGCAATAATTACCGGTGGTGGTCGAGGTCTTGGTCGCGCTATGGCTATAGGATATGCCGAAGCGGGAGCGCGAGGTATTGTAATTACCGCAGCTAAAAATATAGACCAGATTCAAAAAGTAGCTGAAGAGGTCCAAAATATAAACAACCAATTATCGGTACTAGCCATTCAATCAGATGTCACCGACTTAGGTGCTTGTCAGGAGGTCGTGGGTCAAACAATTAAGGATTTTGGCCGGCTAGATATTTTGATCAACAATGCAGGTCTCGGCCAAGGCATGATGGCAGATGACCGTGTCAAATTTTACGAGGGCAACCCAAACGGTTGGAGTGCGATTGTAAACGCAAACATAAATGGACCATTTAATATGGCTTACTCAGCTGTAAAGATCATGTTAGAACAGAAATGTGGACGAATTATTAATGTAAGCAAATCTCGATCGTCAATGTACCGTCCTAATGAATCCCCCTATGGACCATCGAAGGCCGCCCTTGAAGCAATGACGCTATGTTGGGCCCAGGATTTAAAGAACACCGGAGTGACTGTAAACTCTGTTGCCCCCGGGGGGGCAGTGGAGACGGAGTTTGTCCTTCCAGCCGTTAGAGCGGAAGCTAAAATCAATAATAAACAATTCCTGCCACCAGAAATCATCGTACCGCCGTCAGTCTGGTTAGCTTCAGACGGCGCGGAGGCTCTAACGGGTTGTCGATTTATCGGGGTAAAATGGAATGATAAACTACCTCCGATCGACGCTTTAGAAACCTGCCGTGAAGAAGCCATATTTTTGCCCCCAGAACGGGATGGTACTTTGACAAAAACTTGGTCAATAACCAGAAATAATTAAATAAGCTATAGTACCTTAGAAGCTGCCGGATTATGTGGCGCTGACAAATATTCTTCGGATTGCATCTCATCTAATCTAGAGGCTATGCGAGTAAAAATTTCAGCCCCATCACCTTCAGTATATAGGTTGTCAGGAGCTGCCGCTGCCGAACAAATCAACTTCGTCTTCTGTTCATATAAAGTTTCTATTAAAATACTGAAACGCTTGGCAATATTTCTATCACTTGGCTTAAAAATCGGGATTTCAGATAAAATTAGGGTCTGATATCGACAAGCAATCGTCCAATAATCCGCGACACCTAGAGGCTGAACACAAAGCGCATCAAACGGAAAATACGCTACTCCACGCGCTGCCTTTGGGACAAGAATTTTCCTTCCATGTACAAGGAGTTTTTCCTGCAAACCTTCGGCACCATCCGTAAGCCCCAAAAAAGCATCATTTAAAGCTTCCTCAGCTCCTACCCCAAGAGGACTATGATATACCCCTACAGAATTGATACGGTCGCGGCGATAGTCAGTTCCGCCGCACAATTCTACAACCTGCATTCTTTCCTTAAGCAATTCTATAAATGGTAGAAATCGATCGCGCTGCAATCCACCCTTATAAAGATCATCTGGAGCAGTATTTGACGTTGCCACCACAGTTACTCCATATTCAAACATAGTTTCAAATAGGCGCCGCAAAATCATTGCATCAACGACGGCTTCAACTTGAAACTCGTCGAAACAAAGCAATGGACTTTCCGCTGCAATTTCCTGTGCCAAACGTGGTAAAGGCTCTTTAGCCTGTTTTCCGCCGCCTTCCTGACGCCATTGATGTAGTTTGGCCTGTACTTCTTGCATGAAAGAATGAATATGCACACGCCTGCGTTTGATCACAGACGAGTTGTCGTAAAATAAATCCATCAGCATGGATTTTCCCCGGCCCGGGGGGCCATAGATATAAAGACCCTTCATTAGCGGTTTGTCTTGAAGCCCTCCCTTAAAGAATTTCAATAAGTTGGCAATCCCTGCCTCCGGCTGACTGGCCTTCTTTAAATTATCGTTGAGGCTCTCTAACATACGAGCAATTTTCTGCTGATCTGGATCTGGACGAATTTTTCCGTCCTCAATTTGTCTATCGTAAATTTGAATAAGACTTTCAGAATGCATGGGCTTAAAAAAATAAATTTTCCAATTACAGATTACAAGCTAGCTCGATGTTTCAAATGTCACTGCAGCCAGCGCGAATTGACCAATATTCCCATGCTCTATCAATTGCCAGATCCCCTCCGATGCGCTCACTACAAAGTCTTATTTCCTCTGCAGTCATATATCGCGGTTGACCCATTTGCATGGCCTGCATTTGGAGCTTCGCATTATCCTCCAAATATACCGCCATCATAACTGCCTTTTTAATTGTCTCCGCTCCAACCACACACCCGTGCCCACGCATCAATGCAATCCGCCCATGATTCAGTCCCCTAGCCAAGTCACGCCCCTGCTCCATGTTAAGAACCAGTAAAGTGGTATCTCCAAATTTATCGGAAATATCCCATATTGGAATTGGCCCAAGCATAGTCGACCCCATATGAAAAACTGGTCGTATTTCTGCACCCGTCAAACCGAATGGGATAACGGCATGAGAATGACTGTGTATAACAGAGTGTAGATCTGAACGAACTTCGTAAATACCGCCATGGATATGTCTTTCAGCGTACATTGGGCGGCCCTGCTGGTCGATAGGGTCACCGTCTAAAGTGTACTCCATTAGATCTGCAATAGTTACAATCCCGGGGCTACGGGAGCACGCCATGATATACCTCTCGGGGTTTTTTGGATGCCGCACGCTAACATGCCCAAAGGCGTCAACAACTCCTTCGTTAGCCAGAATCCTATTAGCTACAACTAATTCCTTAAGGACCGCGTGGGATATCTCTAAATCCATGACGTAAATTTGTAATTTTTAAAAAATACAAAAACCAATAATTGCTTAGCCCTTTAAAGTTTTGTTCAGGAAGCTGACCGTCTTACTCCAAGAATCAACTGTCGCCTCAGGACGAAAGCGCTCTGGAGCAACAAAGTTTTGAAAGGCATGGCCGGCACCATCATACCCATGAAATTCATGCTCAACACCTAGCCTCGTCAACTCAGCAGAAATTTTATCCCGATCTTCAGGTGATGGGTTTTGGTCGTCATTACCAAAGAAACCCAATATCCTGGCTCTGATATCTCCTAAACGCTCAAATGGAGACGGCCCATCTTCACTCCACGGCTTAAAGGTATTACCGGGATAATAGGGCACACAAACCTTGAAAACATCATGGGTAGCAGCGCCCAGCAAGGCCATACGGCCACCCATACAGTGACCCAAGATGCCCATACGATTAATATCAACGTCGCTTCGTTCTGATAGCCAACCCACAGTTGCTGTTATATCCTTGATTATCTCAGGATCAACGGGAAATGGGTTTTCTGAAGCAGGTTCCAGAAGGGGTGGCCAATGATAAAGGTCCATGGCCGCTGCGAAAAAACCAGCGTCCGCTAAATCGTCACAAACCTTAATTGTAAATGCGTCAAACCCACCTCGGTGGTACATAACCACTATCGCTGGATGCTCTGCTTTATCCCCCGGTGATGAATAAGCAATCCGCATTTCATTGCCTTCTACTTGTACTTGTGTGAATTCTACCATCGAAATATCCCCTAAAATATTATGCATTAATGACGTTTTAGGCCAATTCTTTCCTCGACGGTAATTTGCCAAGGGCACCCCGTCAACGCACCAATAATCCATATTGTCTCATTGCACTCGGTAATATGTGTTACTAATATCCAAGCGTTCAAGAAAGTGGAATTCGCGATGACAAATGAAAAAGCTGAACCTAATTGGTTGAAACCTACCCTAGATTATACACCTTTAGCCGTTTTCTTTATAGTCTACATGCTCGCACCCGATATAAGTAAGAGCACACCCCTCCTGACAGCGACAGCCGCTTTGATGGTTACGACGGCGGTTGCCCTTGTAGTCTCTTTAATTGTTGTAAAACGCATACCCATGATGCCCTTAATAACAGCTGTAATTGTTGGAGTGTTCGGGGGACTGACACTTTGGCTTCAGGATGAAACATTCATAAAGATGAAACCAACTATTGTTCAAGCCTTATTTGCTATCATTCTTTTTACGGGCCTTCTTTTTAAGAAACCTTTGCTCAGGCCTTTGATGTCAGCTGCATGGCCAATGGATGACGCCGGCTGGCATAAACTCACACTGAGGTTTGCATGGTTTTTCGTCTCGATGGCCCTACTTAACGAAATTATTTGGCGCACGCAGAGCACAGATTTTTGGATATCTTTCAAAGTCTTTGGAATTATAATCCTTACTCTGGTCTTTGCGGCGTCTCAAGCTGGCTTAATGCAACGACACGCACTACCAAAAGAATAAATAGGATCCTCACATTTACATATTGGTTCCAAAAGGAAATTAAAATGAGCGCTCCACAGTCACTTTTTGAAAAAATTTGGAAACATCATACCATTACCAATAACGAGGCCGGCCAGACTCTTCTCTTCATTGACCGACATTATTGTCACGAATTATCTTTTCATGCCTTTAATATGCTCCACGGAAATGATCGCCGTGTACGTCACCCCGAACGAACCTATGCTATACCGGACCATTACACACCCACAACGGGCTTAAATCATTCAGATTATGCCGACGAGGATACACGTGCTTTAGTTGCCAATCTTTTAAAAAACGCAAAAAGAAACGGACTAAACCTCTTCGAGTTAAAAGATCAACGAAGGGGCATTATCCACGTCGTAGGACCAGAACAAGGTATCACCCAACCCGGTATGATTATTGTTTGTGGAGATTCACATACATCAACCCACGGGGCACTTGGTGCTCTTGCCTTTGGGATCGGCGCCTCAGATGTCAGCCATGTGCTTGCAACTCAGACTTTATGGCAACCAAAACCAAAATCAATGAGGATAACCGTTACCGGTAAACGCCCAATCGGCGTAACAGCGAAAGATATAGTCCT
>MDTE01011023.1_pt1 | contig 10930 bp, 8 predicted proteins | sample 811231 | NCBI WGS metagenome assembly MDTE01 (sample SAMN05326651, study PRJNA326480) | marine metagenome | isolation source: seawater | place: Indian Ocean: Red Sea | collected 2010 | reverse complement strand
GTTTGTTTGTTTGTTTGTTTGTCTCGTTTGATCTCCTCGCTCAAACTCTGCGCGAGCGAGCGCGTGTTTCTCCCTCAAACTCGTGCAGACTCCACCTCCCTACCCTCGCCGCCGTCGAGGGCCGCCCGCCGGCGACGCCGCGCCGCGCGGCCCCCGCGTTCTCACCCCCGCCGCCTCCAAGATCGCGTCTCGCCTGTCCAGCGCGAGGCTCGCCAACGCCGGCGCCATCGCGTCGATGAACGCCCCGTTAAACGCGCGTTCGCTGAAGACATCCGCGCGCGCCCTCGCCAGCGTCGCCATCGTCACCCGCTCGTCCTCGGTCATGCTCAGCGCCGCCCACATGGCGTCGGCGTAGCCGTCCACCGTGGTGGCCAGGAACCCGACGGGGAGGCGAACATCGTCCCCGGACGCATCGTTCGGAGGACCCTCATCGCCCTCAGACGCCTCCGGTCGAACCGCCGGGACGACGATGTCCATCGCGGGACCCGCGCTGTCGTGCGCGATGGGCACCGCCCCAGCCGCCATGTACTCCACGACGCAAATCCCGAAGTGCTCGTCGAGCATCGTGTGCACCCCCGCGGCGGCGCCGCCGAGTAACTCGCGAAGCCTCGCGTAAGGAACGTCGACGTGGAACTCGACCGAGTCGTCGACGCCCAAGTCCTTCGCCGTCGCGCGCAGAGCGTCGAGCCTGCGTTTGTCGGCCTCGCCCCGGCACCCGCCCACGATCTTGAGCCTCGCGTCAGAGGGCACGCTCGGAGTGTCCGCGTCGCGCTCGTCGGCGCGCATCTTCGCCCACGCCCGCAGTTGCAGCGCGTGGTCCTTCTCTGGACGGAACTGCCCCACGGATACCAAGTACGGCCCCTCTCCGCTCCCGTCGCCCCCGTCGACCCTTTCGACTCCTTCGATCCCTTCGACCCCCTTCACCCCTCGACCCCCTTGAACACCCCCTTGAACACCCCCTTGAATATCCCCTCGACCCCCGCCCGATCTGTCGGACAGAGAAAAGTCGGTGAGACCCACCACGTCGCACGGCGGATACACCACGCGGACGCGGTCGACGCGCCACAGCCGTCTCAGATGCGCCGCCGTCCACGAGCTGTTCGCGGCGACGCACGCGGCGTACCGTCCGCACGCGCCGTACACCACGGCGAACGACTTGTAGTACGCCAGCTTTAAGACGCTGAGAAGCCAAGAGTGCGCGACGATGGATCGGTTGTTGTACGTGTCTGCACGCGAGGCGACGCGCGCGATCATGTCGGATGAGATTGTCGGGTAGTGGACGTAGCACGCGACGACGCATCCCGCGAGTTTCGCGACGGGATACCCGAAGGCGTGCCCGACGGTGTCGAAGAACACGGTGGGTCGGTACGACGTCACGGCCTCCGCGGTGAGCAGCGCGCCGCCGATCGCCTGGCCGACCATCGTGAGCACCGGGTACCGCTCGGGGACGACGAGGCCGCGCCATCGCAGCTTGACCACCCCGGGCACGGCGCGCAGTTCGACGCCGAAGCGCTCCTTGGCGCGCCGCGCGAGCTCCTCGCCGGTGGCGTCGTCGCCGGTGTAGATGACGCACTGGCAGTCCGGTCTGGCGCGCTGGATCTCGCGCACCGCGCACCAGAGAACCCTCTCGCCGCCCCCGCCGTCCGAGGTGAACGGGTGGAAGAAGCCCACGCTGTTGGGCACTTCCGGGCCCGACCGGAGCCACTGGCACACGCCGGCGACGACGAACAGGACGCACGTCAACGCGAAGTGGCCCCACAAGAGCCACGGGGAGCGCAGCACCTCGAACTCCTCGTCGGTCCACCCGTCGAGCATCGCGATCGATCGCGCGTGCACCCCCGCGGCGCCCGCGACAATGCCCGAACCGAGATCGCATTTCTCAGGAGGGGCGGGTCGTTGAATATTTCTACGCGGTTGTGTGTGACTCGTCGAGCGGCTACGCGATAGGGTTACACGATGCATGGCATTAAATGAGGTCGAGCGGCTGGGTCACTCACGACGCCATGGCAGCCTCGACGGCCTCCACGAGCGATCCGTCCTTGTACCCGTCGATGCAGATGTCGCATCCCCCGTAAAACTCGCCGTCGATGTACACCTGGGGAAACGTGGGCCACTGGCTGTAGATCTTCATCCCGGCCCGCAGCCCCTCGTCCTGCAGGATGTCCACGGTCTCGAACGGCACATCCATGGACTTGAAGATCTGCACCACGGTGTTGCTGAACCCGCACCGGGGCTGGTCCTTGTCGCCCTTCATGAACACGACGATCTTGTTGTCGCCGAGGAACTTGTCCACCGCGGTCTTCATCTCCGGGCCGAGGCCGGCGAATTCCGGGGCAGCCTCCGCGCGGACGAGGCCGCGGACGGGCGCCTTAGCGGCGACGCGCTTGACCGCGGTGGATCGCAGCGCGACGCGGGTGGGACTGACCCGGATCGACGAGGACAGCTGGGATGCGGCGGCCATGGTTTCGATCGGTCAGGCGCGTGCTTCGAGGAGTGGCGCCCCGCCCTTCGAGGTTTTCGGCTGTGAGGGCCGAGCTGGCACGGCCCCGATTTCCGGCAGTTCCCTTTTAAGGGTTACGATTACCAAATGTGTTGAGGGTGGGATCAGCGAACTGCCGCGCGCCCGAGATGGGTTGCGGCGCCTCCGTCCCCACCGGGGAGCTCGAGAATGAGCTCAAGATCGAGAAAACGAAGAATGAGGAGGCTCAGCGACAGCTGGACTACATGAAGGAGCTCTACCAGCGGGAGAGGGAGCGCAACAAGGATCTCCGGAATCAGCTCAGGCTCAACGCATCGTCGATGCCAAACTCGTCGGAAGCCCCCCGGGAGCCCGAGGTGCGCGGTCCCGAGGCGGAAGATGGCGCTCCCGCGCCCGAAGAGATCGTGGATGCACCCGCCGAGCCGGACGCGCCGGTCGACGACGGGGCGCCCGCGGCTGCGGAGGAACCCGAACGCGCGGACTCGGAAAACCCGAATGTCGCGGCCGAGGGTAAAGTTCCGTCGGATGCGCCCGCCGAGGAGGTCGCTCCCGCGCCGGAAGAGAACGCGGATGCGCCCGCCGGGGAAGCGGTCGCCGAGCCCGCCGAGGCCGTGGCGGCGGCGGCTGTCCCGATCGCCGCACCGGTCGACGTCCCGGTCGCGGACCCCCCCCGCTTCGGCCCGTACGGCCCGGAGCACGAGGCGTCCGCGGTTAAGATCCAGACGAGCGCGAGAGGTAAACTCGCGCGATCTGCGTCCAAACGCATCCGCGATGAGATCAAGGGATGCCCCTACGGCGTCATGGACGTGAGCGAGACGTGGGCGCCGGCCGCGGGGGTCGAACCAGCCGTCGACCCAGCCTGCGACCCCGAGCGCCACCGCGCGATTTGGTGCAAACTGCGAACAAACCTCCACGCGCGCGCGACGAAGGACCCGTCGTCCCCCGCCAAACCCCACGGCGAACGGTGCGCACAGCTGTGGCGCGACGCGTCGACGCTGGCGAAAACCGGCGCGTTCGACCTCGCCATCGAGGCGTACTGGAGGTTCGTACACGAGCGCATGTCGGAGCTGGGCCACACCCGGTACGGGGTCATACCGCCCTTTTTCGCGCACGATCACCAGGACTACCTCAACGCGCTGTACAACGTCGCCACGCTGCTCGAGGCGCAAGCCGTGGACCCCGGTTCGAACCCCACCGCCGATGAAATTTTACACCCCGAGCAAATCCTCCGCGCCGACCCTCACGCGCAGGCGTACGGGATCTTCTCCGAGCTCGTCGAGATGAACGACGCCGTGCCCGCGAGCTTTTGGGCGGACGGAGGCGATCCCGCCGGCGCGCCCGACGCCGCCGCGCGAAGGGAGGGACTGTTGGTCCTCGCCGCCGATCGCGGCCGCGCGTTCACCGCGCACGATCTCGCGACGCACGAACGCGAACGAGCCGTGGCGATGAGCTACCGCGGCGGGAACAGCGCATCCCGAGACGAGGCGCACGCGGGCGGCGTCCTCCTGTCGCGACACGGCAAGCACGAGGAAGCCGCCGAGATGTTCGCGAGAGCGGCGGAGATTTCGCTGTCGGAGAACAAGAAGCACGGCGCTCTGTACGCCATCAACGCGCAGTTCGGGTCCTTACTCCGCCTCGGGGTGGTGCACGAGAACAGGGACGAGGACGACGCAAAGGTGCGCGAAGTTCGCGACCGGTTCAGGCGCGTGGCTGGCGAACCCGACGGGATGCTCGGGGACGCGTCGTCGTTCGCGAACCAGGGCCGGCACCCCGGCGCGCTCGCCATCCTCACGAACGAGGTGCTGCGGTTCCGGCGGTACGAGCTGACGCTGAGGGATCCGCGCAAGAGCGCGTCGCACGGTCCGTCGCCGTGGCCGGTGTACGACAGGGACGTGGCGTGGGTGACGCATCGAATCGCGCGGGAGTTTGAGGCGATGCGGTGGTACCCCGAGGCGCTCCAATGGGCGGAGGAGGCGATCGGGATGTTCGAGGGGTGCGAGGGGTCGGAGGCGGCGGCGGCGGCGGCGGCGACGCGGCGGCGGAGGGACGACATCGCGCGGAAGCTGGCGACTCGCGACGCGACGCTGACGGCGTTTCGACTGGCGGGGAAGCTGGCGAGTGACGCGAGCGCGAACGTTACGGGGGACGCGTCGATGAGTTGACGCCGAAATATGGTAATTTCGTAATAAACTTCACATCCAAACAGTTACGCTTGTTTCATCTGCGGTCGAGCTTAACGGTAAACACGGCGTGACTGCGATACATATGTTTTCGGCGATGGGATCGCGATGACGTGTTGGGACGTGTTGTTAATCTCCGGTGGTCCCTTCGGCAACCCTCCTTTCCCTTACCCTAAAATGGTCTCCGGCGACGTGTTGGGAGATCACTTCAACGTCTCGACTGTCGACAGACAATCAGGCAAGATGGTTGGCGTCGGCGACAAGTTCCCGGATGCGAACCTCCACGACCAGTTCCCCCCCGACTTCAAGGTGCGCATCGTTTGAACACTCCCCTCCCACCCGATCCGATCGCGCCCGGGGACCGGAAAAAGAACAATCAGGAAGCGAAAATCGTCATCCAACCCCGGTCCTCCTCCCTTCCCCTCGCCGGCATCGCGCGACCCCGGTCTGATCGCCGCGTTCCATCGATCTATCCGTGAAATAGGTGAACACCACCTCGCGCCTCGCGGGCAAGAAGACCATCGTGGTCGGCCTTCCCGGCGCCTTCACCCCCACCTGATCCACGTGCCAGGTCCCGGGATATCTCGCGGGACAGGACAAGCTCAAGGCGGCGGGCATCGACGAGGTGCTGGTGTACTGCGTCGACAACGCGGCGGTGATGTCCGCGTGGGCGGTCGATCAGAAGATCGCGGGCTCGAACATCTCATTCCTCGGAGATCCCAACTCCGAGCTCACCTCCGCTCTCGGGATGACGCTCACCAACCCGGGCCCCGTCGGCAAGCTCGGCCCCAACCGGTGCAAGCGATTCGCCATGTACTGCGAGGACGGCGTGATCAAGGTCATCCAGGTGTCTGAGAACAAGGGCGGCGCCGACGATCCCGCCGGTGACGACTTCCCCGAGGACTCCTGCATCGACAACATGCTCAAGCTCATCTCCGAGCTCTAAGCGATCGACGAGGTAGTTCGCCGCGGCGACTGAGCGATCTCCGCGATTGAGCGCCCGCTACGCACGGCGACGGCTACGTGACGCAACCTGGGGTAAAGGGGTGCGCTACACCACCTCCCGGGAAGGCAGAAAAACGCCGTCGCGGTGGCGCTCGAGCTCGAGGGCTCGCTCCGTCTCCGCGTTTGTAATCAGAGACCCATCTCCGGTTCCGAAAGCTCGCGTCGTCGTCGTCTCTCGCCCGTTTGTTTCACTGATAATCTTACATGTTTCCCGCGCGATCTGATCCTTATTTTGAACCGGCACCGGAGCGGACGCGACACTCATCCACGCGCCATGGCCGTCGCCGCCGACGACGATGGTCTCACCGACTACGAGCGCCAGAGGCTCGCTCACGTCGCCCGCAACCGCGAGTACATGGCTCGCCTGGGCGTGCTCGATCTCGCCAAGGTCGTCGCGACGGAAAAACCGACCACGGCGCCCTCGAGGAAACGTGTCAAGCGCGAGCCCACCGAGCCCTCGCGGAGGTCCGGGCGGCTCCTGAACGTCAAACCCGAGCACGACGGGTCCGCGGTGGACGCCCTGCGCGACGACGAGGACGCGGGCGAGCGCCGCAACAAGCGTACCACCGGCCGAATCGCGACCGGCCCCGCGGGGGACGCGAGCGTTTGGGACTCCGAGGATGCCGCTTTGGAGGCGTCGAGGCAGTGGCTCGAGGACGCCCGCGCGCTGATGCTCGCGCGCACGTCCGCGGTCGCCGACATGCCGAAGGGCTCGCGCAGTGAGGAGGCCACGCGCGCTCGGTGGAGGAAGGAGGCGGTGAGTCGATGGGGCGACGGCGTCCCCGCGATCGACGCTGTTAAAGATTGGGAGCGATGGGTGAAATCTCGCGTCGGCGCGCCCCCGCCGCCGTCCGACCTGCAGCTGCTGCAGGAGTACTACGCGCACGACGCGTGGCAGCTGCTCGTGGCGTGCGTGCTCATGTCCAGGGTGCGTTCGTCCTCGGTTCGATTGATTCTCATCCGATTGACTCTTTTCCGTCTTCCCTCGCAGGTCTCGAGCTGGGACGTGAAGCACAACACCATCTCCGCCTTCTTCGCCAAGTACCCGACCCCGACGCACGCGCTGGCGGCGTCGCCTAACGACGTCCTGGAGGTCATTCGTCCGTTGGGCCTCTTCCCCGCGAGGTTCCGGTCCATCGTGGAAGTTTCCACAAAGGTGGTGAGCGACGTCGGCGACTTCGACGTCGGGCCCGAACCGTCTCGCAAGGTGTACGGGGTGGGCGAGTTCGGGATCGACTCGTTCGAGGTGTTCGTGCGCGGTGACCTCGGGAGGCAGCCCGCGGATAAGACGCTGCAGTCGTTCGTGTCCTGGCAGAAGCGGCGGCGGTGACGAGTCGCGTTTGGTTATTCCGTCTGGTTAAGAGTTCACAAATACATTTGGCGTTTTGCTCGTCGTCATTTACTGAAGGTTCCGTCGTCGTCGTCGTCGTCCACGTACCCGCCGTCCTCCTCGTCCTCGCTCGCGCCGGCGCCGCTCGCCGCCATGAAAGGGTCCAGGAGGTACCGCTTCCTCGCCTCCGCCGCGATCGCGCGCGCCTCCTTCGTCGTCTGCAGCATCGGGAACGCGTCTCGAAGATTCGGAAACGACAGCCCGCCCCCATCGAGATGCGCCGTTTCCTCCGCCGCCCCGCCGAACGCCCTCGCGTCCACCGCCGCGAGCGCCTTTCTCGTGGCGAATAACCTGCACCCGTACGGCGCGTACCTCAGCGCCAGCGCGAGAGCCCGCCACGCCTCCTCCTCGCCGCCGCGTAGGTCGTACGTGCTCTGGTCGAGGTCCTTTCCCGCGAGCAGCGTGGACTCGAAAACGTATCTCGTCCCGGTCTCGTCCCATCGCGCCTCTCCGAGGAAGACGGCGCCGAGGATGGACCCCTCGGCGCCCGTCAGCTCGTCCAGCGCGCCGTAAGGGAGCTGGATGCCCATGTCGATGGGCGGGTCCTGCGTCAGCTGCAGCATGGCCTGCGCCCACTCGCTCGCCGCGCCCTCACGGTCCTCGGGCCTGTTCGAGATGAGCAGCGGGAGCGTCTGGGCGGTCCTCAGCGATCCGAGCGGCATCCGCGGTTCCGCCCGCCGGAGCTCCTCGACGGGGTTGGGCGAGCGCGGGATGGACCCGGCGGAGCCCTTGGGGACGAGCAATGCGACGAAGCCGCGAGGCGAGACGCTCACGCCGCCGATCTCCAACTCCACGAGGTCGTCGATGCCCACCTCCTCCTCCTCCTCCTCCTCCGCCGCGTCGTCCGCGGGAGCGCCTTCGGACGCGCGGGCGATGAGACGCGACGGGCGACGCGTCCGGGTCGACGTGCGGGTCGCGCGTTGGACGCAGCCGCGGCGGAGACGCGCGCGAAGCTGGGTCGCCCCTACGTGCGGCGTCGCGACCGCGGTCATCTCGGGCGGGCGATGCGAAGTGATCATCTTTGTGTGTTGGTGTGCCAGTTGGCACTCTGGGCACCTCTCACTATTTCGCAATCCTACGCGCTACTACAGTCGACTACTTGTACCTCGTCGCGCTTCTCGTCCCCGTCTCTGTACGTAAAGTCCGAGGGGATCATTCCGAAGATGAACCCGTTCGCATACGACGGCATCGCGTTATCGGCGCCCTTGCAGCTCACCGGCTGCCTGTACGGGTTCACCTGCACCTCCAAAAAATTCCATCTCGCCGCAGCCTTCTCTCGCAAAACCATCTTCTTCAACTCCTTCAGCCCCATGTTCGCCGCCTCCTCCGTGTAATCGGTGATGATGACTACCGCACCAAACTCGTTCACGAGCATCTTCAGGGTGGGCTCCCAGGACGTAAACGCGGCTATGCCGGCGTTGGGCATAAAGACCAAGCGATGTGGAGAGTGTCGGAGATTTCTTCTCGCATACGCGTGACTGTGATCCCAGATGGTCCTCTTGACCTCGTGATACAACCCATTATACATTTGCATGGTGACAGGATATATACGCGTCGAATCATCGTACGCGTCGAATGGGACCTCCGGCCCGATGAGGTTCAGGTGCAATGGAGGTTTATCCGGGTGAACTCCTCTAGGTCGGCCGGCAACAAGCAGGTCAATATAATGCAGCCAATGTAGCGCGATGATCGTTTGTTTGAGCTGATCAACCTCCTTCTCCGCGCCCAATACGTCGACGATAACACACTCGGGGCTGACATCGGACGACCGCCTCCGGAAACGCCGCACTGCGTAATCTATGGTAGCCGCGGTGTGCAGCGTGATTGGAGTGGGATACTTCAGGGCAAACTCGGGAATCTTAAACGGCCCGTCTTGCTGTTCGACCAATGCTTTGAGCCTGCAACTCATCATAACATCCCAATTTTCAGGCAGATGCTTTCGTAACTCTCGAACGCAATCATCTATACTATTAGGATCGCGTTGACGAAGCCATGTCATAAGCTTGTATACCTGCCAGTTAGCCTCGTCCAGGCCACGGGACCAGCTCACGGCGGGATCCTCACCGGGCGGACATCGAGTATCAGCTACCGGCGGGAGCTTTCCGAACGGTGTCTTTGCGTGACACGGGCACTCTCTGCGATATTCATTTGCATTGTGAACGCCGAGTTTTTCCAGCAGCGTGCACCTGGTGTGAACGTTCTCGTCAATCATCTCGGTGGAGAGCCTGCCCCAGTCGAAGGCTGAGAAGATGTCTTCCCTCAGCTCCTGCGTCCTCGCCACCTGTTTCTTCGTCCGCTCGCAGCTCTCGTGGTGATCCAAATCCGACCAGTGCATCTCTTGATGCGCCCGATCGCAGTAGTAGAACCCGGCGCATCCACCGCAGCTCATCGTCGCGGGTTTCCTGTCGAGGTTTAGGGGGCGTCAGCGCGATTCTCGGCGTAAACATGGGGCGACACGCGGAGGACGCGGGCTCACCCGCAGACGGTGCATTCGAGGTCGGATCGCAGGCCCGGTGTCCGGGGCAGAGCCACGGCGTCTCCACCAGCGGACCCGCGCCTCTTTCGTTTCGGGGGCATGTCTCGCACCCGCCGGCGCGGGGCGAACTGCGAGAATCCTGAAGAGCGTGAAAGCGCCCCTTTTCAATCTGGCACAGCAGCTCATGCGCGTCTGTTCATCTTCCCGTCCGAGGTTTTTCGGACCTTTTTTGACATCCCAGATCTCCGCCCCCGGACCACAAGATGGCCGCCCCTGACGAACCCACGCGCCGCGTCGAGGTCCCCATCGTCGACATCTCCGACGACTCGTGCTGCCGCTCGGTATCGGAGGAACGCCGACGACGATGCGCAGCCTTCGCCGCGCTCAATGAAACGTTCGGCCTCGGGCCAGCCACGATGCGACGGGACAGCCAGGTCTTCGCCGCCGCCGCGGCCGTCGAGACGCCCGTCGCCGCCTCGCGCGAACCGCGCGAGGGGACGCCGACGCCGAAGCCGGTACAGACTCCCCGAGCCGCGGAAGACTCCGCTCCGGACGACTCCGCCCACGACGACGCGGACGCCCCTGAACCCGCGTTCACAAAGTCGGAGGTTGCCGACATCGTCGCCGTGCTCGGCTTCCTCGACGCGTCGCAGCAGAGCATCGCCCACGGCATCATGCGGCGGGAACACGCCGACGAACCTCCCGAAGATCTCATGAAGCTGAAACCGAAAGCTCTCGCGCGCGTCGACGAGTACGTCCGCGAGCTACTCATCCTCCCGAGCCGAGCCGACGGTCGAGACCTCACAGAGGTCGTCGCCAAGATGCGAACCGACAACGCCAAGGCCAACGCCAAGGAAAAGGCCGAAGCCAGCGCCAAGGCCAACGCCAAGGCTGAGGAAAAGGCCAATCCGGCCAAGGAAAAGACCGTCAACCCGTACGAGCTCCAGCGCGAGGCCAGGATCGCGCAGAACGAAGCGAGGATGGCGGCGCTCAACATCCGCGGCCTCGCCAGTGCCGTCGCCGGCGCCGTCCAGCGGCGGCAGCCTTCGCGAGGTGGAAAGCTCGCGGCCTCTCCGAAGGGATCTCCCAAACGCCGCGCCGAGAACTCCGCCCCCGGCGACGCCGACGCGCGAGGCACTCCGAAGGGCGCATCCGCGGGAGCGTCTAACACCCGCCCGCGCCGGAAAGCCGTTCCGCCCAATAGGCTCATCCCGACCTTCGGCAGCGGGCGCTCATATTTGAAGGAGGAGCCCGAGGACGAGAAGGAGCCCGAGGACGAGAAGGAGCCCGAAGACGAGAAGGACGTAAAGTGCCTCTACTGCGGCTGGTCTGAGTGCCCCGAAGACGACGACTTCATCCTCTGCGACGTGTGCAACAAAGGGGCACGTCCGCGCTTGCGT
>MDTE01111695.1_pt1 | contig 10931 bp, 9 predicted proteins | sample 811231 | NCBI WGS metagenome assembly MDTE01 (sample SAMN05326651, study PRJNA326480) | marine metagenome | isolation source: seawater | place: Indian Ocean: Red Sea | collected 2010 | reverse complement strand
TGTTCTTTTTGATATTGATTGGCAGGGCGCTGATCAAATAAAAAATAAAAAATTAGATTATAGATTAATTACTTTTTTTATACTCCCTCCTAGCAGGGAAGTTTTATTTGAAAGGTTATCTAAACGACATGCAAGTGATAAATTAATAGCTAAGGAAAGAATGAACCAATTTGAGAGAGATGTATTGCATTGGATAAATTATGACTATGTTGTAATCAACAATGATTTAGAAAAGTGTTATTTTAAAATTATAAATTTGATTGACGCAGTCATAAATAGTAGTTCAAAAGATTATGATTTAGAATATATAAGAAAACACGTTGAAAGCTTAACTTCCTAATTTTTCATATTCATGAGCTAATTTACAATAAGTATCTACATTTAAATTTTGAGGTCTTAAATTTAAATCGATATTCAACTTATTACAAATTTTTTGATCTCCATTAAAAACTTGATTATATGGTTTTTTTAACATTTTTCTTCGTTGATTAAAAAAAATTCTTGTAACCTTTTCTAAATTTACTGGATCTTTAATTTGAACAAATTTTTTTTTTGGGTGAAATAATAATAAAGAACTATCTATTTTAGGTCTTGGATAAAATGATGCAGGTTTGATATCACATATTTTTTTTATTTTTAGTTTCCAATTGCAAATAACTGATAATCTTCCATAATTAGAAGTGTTAAATTCAGCAATTATTCTATCAGCAACCTCTTTCTGGAACATTAAAACTAGACATTCAAACCAAAAGTTATCTTTTAAATTAATTATCCATTTACTTAGTATTTCTGTTGAAATATTATAAGGTAAATTACCAAATACTGTTACTTTACTTTTAAAAAGAGTTGTTTCATCTATTTTCAAAACATCGTCGGTGATAAGTGTTAGTTGATTATTAAATTTATTTTTAAGATAATTTGACAATTCATTATCTTTCTCAATAACAAAAATTTTTTTTGGATTTTTTCTAAGAATATATGATGTTAAGTTTCCAGTACCAGGCCCAATTTCAAGAATGGTTTTATTTTCTATATTGGTTGTATTTGTAATTTTTTCTAAAATATTTTTATCAATTAAGAAATTTTGACCTAAACTTTTTTTTGCTTTAATCAATATTTATCCAGAAATGTAATAGCTTTAATCAAACTTAAAGGATTGGAAATATTCTTTCCCATCATTTTTTCATTGGGACCATGATCAGGAGAAACTCTTAAAAACGGCAATCCAAGAGTTATGTTTATAGCGTCATATTCAAATAATGTTTTCATAGGTGTTAAAACTTGATCATGATACATACCCACTATGACATCATATTTATTACGATTTTGTTTTAAAAAAATAGTATCTGCAGAAAAAGGTCCTGAGACTTTCATTTTTTTTTTAATTAAATATTTAATAGCTGGTTTTACTATTTTTTCGTCCTCATTAAATTTATCGATACTCTCACAGTGAGGATTTAGTCCCAAAACAGCAATTTTAGGGTTTTTTTTAAGTTTCAATTTATAAAAATTATTAATTATTTTTATTTTATTTATTATTACAGTTCTATTAATAGCTTTTGTTACAAATTTTAAAGGAGTATGTGTTGTAACAGGACACACAGCTAATTTATTATTATATATCAACATTGCATTCTCTTTTACATTAAATTTATTTGAAATAAATTCAGTTAAACCTAAAAATTTTTTGTTTAAAAATGTTTCTTTTTTAATTGGTCCATTTATAAGTTTTTCTATTTTATATTTATTAATAATATGAAATGCAGTTTTAAAACATTCTGCAATATAATCATTTGATTTTGATGTAATTTTTTCAAAAGGTTTAGAAGTAATATAATTTATATTAATTAAATTTATACATTGATTATTTAATTTTTTTAGATGAATATTGTTTAAATCCAAATTTTTAATTTTTTTTTTTAATCCTAACTTATTCATTTGAAGTTTTATTAAATTTTTCGATCCAATTAAAATTAATGGATTTTTTATTCTAATTTTTTTTAAAGATTTTAAATAGATTTCTAAAAAAATACTATTAGGTTCTCCGCTAACAACAAGAATAGGATTAAAGCTCATTGATACTAGTATTTTTTTTTATTTTATCAAAATATATATTTGAAAAGCGGTTGAGTTGATCGTTTGTTTTTTTTTGAATAATTATTTCAATTTCTTTTTCAATATCCACATCTGTATCAATTTCTCTTAAATCAGATATTTTTAAAATTAAAAAGCCACCGGGTATTATTAAAGCATTTGTGTGTTTACCGACCGCAGTATTATTTAATTTTTTTTTTATTCTGTTATTCATAGCAGCTTCTTTTATCCACCCAAGTTTTCCTCCATTACTTGCTGTATCAGAAATACTGTATAATAAAGCAGCTTGAGCAAATGAATCTTTTTTTATAGTTTCCATAATAATATTTTCTTTTAACTCTAAATTTTCGTTACTATCCAGATTAAATACTATTTCTGACAGTAAATACTCTTTTTGTTTTTTTTTGTTGTTTATATTACTTTTAATTTCATCTACATCAATTTTTACACTTTTATAGTATTTTGCATAAATTAATTGATTCCAAAGAGCTTCTATAGCAATTTTTTTTTTTATATAAGTTGAGTCAATATTTCTTGACTTAAAATACAAATTAAAATCACTTATTGAATTTACATTCAAATTTGAAAAATAATTTCTAATTATATTTTCAAATAAACTGTCTTCTATTGAAATATTATCGTTATATTTAAGTAATTCTATAAGTTTTATTTTTTCTTTTATAAGAGAATTTTTAGCAATCTGAATTTTTTGATTTTTTTCTGATCTATTGAATTCATCATTTATTATTGAAAGATAATTAATCTCATTCATTATATCTATAGTTGTTATAATTTCATTATTTAATTTAAATAATATTTTATTTTCTAGAGCGCTTGAGTAACAAGAATAAAAAATTAAATTTAAAAAAATTGACAAAGCTGATAAAAAAATTTTCATTAAGTTTAATTATTTAATAGATCATTTGCTTCATATTCATATGAAGTTATTGGAAATAAGGTAATTGTAAAAAGTAAATTTTCTGATGGTTTAAGATCTCTATCTTCATAATATGATTTTTTATATTTTATTCCTGCTGTTAGACAATCATTTTTATACTCATATACCAGATCATAGTACTCAGTTAGATTAATTTTTCTATTTCTACGAGTTTTGAATTTTAAAAAATTTTTATCATCTATATTATAAGAAATAGAATTTTCAAAAATATTTGAATTACCTACTTCTCCATTCTCCTCAACAAATTTAAAGTTAGTTATTAAATTATTTAGTGAAAAAGTAGCGTTAAAATCATTTAATTCAACTGAAGTAAAATCATTATCTAATGCAAAATTATAGTTTAATTTAAAATTATCATTTAAGTTACTTGTCAAGGATCCAAATATATTTGAATTTTTTCTGTTTATTGTACTTTGTTTTGGCACAAAGTTTTCTTCTTTATCTCTCAAAACTGTTGCAAGCTTAAACTCAAAGAAATTATTTATATCCTCTAAACTGTTTTTTTGTTTTTTAAAGTCAATACCTAAAGTTAAAGATCTTCCTGTTTCAAATGTATCATCTAAACCTAGTCGATTTAAAGAAAAAATATTCCCTGTGTATATATTTTTACTTGAGTCAGCATAGTTTTTCATATCACTCGGGTTAAATCTAAATGATAATTTGGGAGTAAAATAATTTATGTATTCTTTATTTTCCTTGATTAGAGGTAAACTGGTGTTTGCCTCAAATAAACCAATTAATTCTATTTGTGGACTTGATTTATAATCAGAGTTCTTTTTTCCTAAGGAATTTAAATTTTTCAAATTTACATTTAAATTATTATTAAAACCTAAATCGGTAATAAAATTTTCTGAGGAGAAATTTACATTATTAATTATATTAGATTTTAAATCATTCGTATTATTAAGATTATTGCTGCCTTTAGAGGTAAATTCAACAGAGCCGTTAAAATATTTTTTGTTAAGAATTTTATCAAAGTTATAATACGGTAAAATGTATTGATATCGATCACTTTTAGACAATTGTAAATTCTCATAGGCATGAAAACCTGTAACTAAATTATAATTTTCGTGGTCTAAATTTAATTTAATTTGGTTATTCAAAATATTTAAATTTTTTGGTCTTAAAGTAGATTTTGTAATATTTGCGTCAAAAACTTTTAAATATGTATCATTTGAAACTTGCTCAATTGAAAAAAATAATTTACTTGAATTAAATTTTTCAAATTTTAGATCTAAATCAAAATTACCAAACAGATGGGTTAAATTATTTTTTTCTTGAGTTATTGAAGACTTATAAGATTTAACATAACCAACATCTGCTATAAGTGAAGAATTTTTATTAACTTGCCTATATTCGTTTTGTAAACTCAAAATATCATTATCAAACCAAGTTGGAGAAAAAGTATAATCTTTATTATCAGAAATTACTTTAAAATATGGTAGGGTTAATGAGCTTCCAAGCAAATTCGAATTATTTATTGTTGGTTTTAATAATCCTGATTGTCTTTCAACAGTCGGATCTGGATGAAAAAATTTTGGAAAGTATAAGACAGGAATATCGTATATATTTAGTACTGCATTTTTATATTTAATTTGTTTATTTTTTTTATTATGTTCAATTTTCTCTGCTTTAATAGACCATGGAGGACAATTATCATTTTTTTTACAACTAGTAAAAATAGCTTTGTCTAAAACAGAACTGTCTCTGTCTCCCTTAGAGGATACACCATAAATTCTTGGATCATTATTAGAATTAGAAAATATGTCCTTATGTACTGTAATTTTTGTATCTTTCCCTACAAATTTACCGTCATCTAGATTAATAATTGCGTCAGAAAAATAAAATTTATCACTTTTTGGTAAATTATAATTTGTAATAGTTAGAATTTTTTTTCCTTTTAAAATATTTTTTTTCATTAAGAACATAAACTCATCTACATAATAAATTTGTGAATTATTGTCTTTTAAAACAGATTTAAATTTTGAAGTTAGTTCTTTATTATCTAAAATGTATAATACATTTTTAGATTCAATTTGATATTTTGATTCAATAATTGCTTTAGTGTTACCAGTTGTAAATATTTTTCCCTCTTTTTTAAGGTATGTTAATTCTTCTGTTTCAATTAAATAATCATCTTGTTTATTTTCAATCTTAACATCATTTTTGGCATTTAAAATTTTCAAAATTTTGTTATATGTAAATTTTTCGGCTATAATTACTTGATTGCTATCTATTGCTTTTGAATTTCCTTCTGTAATTATAATTTCTTCATTTTTTTTGTAAGTTATTTTATCTGCAAAAATTCTTATATTATTTATATCATCTTTAATTTCCACATTACCTTCTGCTGTTAAAACATTTGTTAATTTTTTATAGATAAAATTATCAGCAGTTAACACAGTCCCATCATCAGATACTATTTTTCCTCTCTTTAAACCTTTGTACAAATTGCCGTTTTCAAGTATTTCAATTTCTGTAACATTAAATTCAAACTGCTCTGAGCTTTTTGCAATTTGAATAAAATTTATAAAGATAACAATTATAATTAATTTATATAAAAAATTATTTTTCATTAATTCTATTTAACATAATAATATTAATTGATGTAAGCATGAATAAAGGTATAAACATTGACAGTAAAACAGATATTTTTTCAGTGCTACCTAAAACAAAGAAAAAATTATTTATATAATATATAATAACTGAAAAAAACAAACCTAAAGAAATTTTAAAAGTTAAGCTTTTGAGATTTTTAACTTTAAGCATAATCAATCCTGAAAAAAGAGACATCAACACCAAATAAATTGGAAAAGTTATCAATTTTAAAAGTTGTAAATCAACTTCAGTAATTGAATAATTTAATTTGTTATAATTTTTACGAAGTTGATATAATTCAAAAAGATTTAATGATGTTAAATTTGAATACAATGTTTGTATTCTTTTGTAATCAAAATTTGTATTAAGTGTAATTTTTTTTTTAGTTTCATAATTATTTTTTTTATAAATCTTAGCATCAAAAATTTGCCATTTTTTATCAGATATATTTATTTTTTTACTTTTTATATTTTTAAGAACATTATAATCATCATCAAATTCAGTTATAAAATTTTCAATTAAAAAGTTTTGATCAATTTTTGAGGAATTTATCACAAGTATTTTGCTTCCAATTTTATCTCTTATCCATAGTCCATTTTTTGTAACAACTGCAAGATATTTACCATCATTAGTATAAGGAGATTTTAACTCTAAATATAAATTTTTTAGATTTGATGAGAAATTATAAAAAATTAAGACTATTAAAGCACCTGCAACTAAAGATGTAATTAATAATGTAGAAATTATTTTTGTGTTTTTCAAACCTGAATATTTAAATGTTTCAAGTTCTTTATTGTTTAAAAGTTTTATAAAAAAAAGTTGGGATGCAATTAAAAAAATGAAAGGAAACATTTCAAAAATTAGAGCTGGTGAATTTAAAAATGACAAAAATAATGTAAAAAAAATATCAACAGGTATGTTTTTAAAAAATTCTAATTCTCCAAGTAAATTTAAAATAAATACCAAACAAAATAAAACCCCAAGTACATAGAACATAGATCTTAGGAAAATTTTAATTAAAAATTTAGTATAAGTATTCATTTTATTTATAAAAGTTTAATTTCAAAATAAATACAAAATAAAAAATCAAAAAAATTACAAATGGAATAATTATTATTAATGAATTTTTATAAAGTTCTTCAGAAATTAATCTAATAGTTGTCTCAGAAAATATTAGAGTAATAATTCCTATTAAGAATGTTAATAATTTTATTTTATTATAATTTATATTTTCTTTTGATGAGAGAATTAAAAGATAAGGAATTAGCATTAGCACAGGTATATATAATGGAACAATTAATCTTTTATAAAATTCCTTTAAGACATTTCTTATATTATTGGAACAATTAAATAATGTATTAGGATTAGTTTTTAATTTTTTTAAATTAAATTCATACACAGAAACTATACATGATATAATATTAAATGTAGACACCTCTTGGGTTTTTTGATGTGTAATTGTATTGGCCTTAAGATTTCTTAATAAAAAATCTGATTTTGAAAAGCTAAAATTCGTAATATTATTGTTCTTACTTGTAATAGTCTCCCCATCAAATAAATTTAATACTGGATTAAAATTGTTTTCTTTAATTATACCTTTTTTTGCGTAAGTTATTTCAAAACCATTTTCAATATTTTTTTTTATAAATAGATTATAAAGGTAGCCTTTCTCATCCTTTCTTTCACTATAAATAGTTACACCTTTTATAGTGTCATTAAATCTTTTTGGTTTGATAAAGCTTCCTAAAAAATTTACATTTGATTCTCTTAAAAAAGATCTAGCTTTATCCTGTGATTTTGGAACAATAAAGGAGGTAAATAAAATTTGTAAAAAAAATAATAGTACTGAAATTTTAATTATAAAGTTAACAAATTCAAATTTGTTAACCCCAAAATTCCAAAATATTATAAGTTCATTATTATTTTCATATTTTGTTAAAACATAAAATATGCTAAAGAATAAAACAAAAGGCATTACTTTACTTAATATTTTTGGAAAATTAAGTAACGAATAGTTTATATAAACGACATATTCACGACCATCCTCTATAATGATATCTAAAAAATTAACTGCTTGAAATATCCAAATAATTAAGCTCGAACTTAGTAGAGCAACTAAAAAAAAGCTCATATAATCTAATAATAATTTTCTATACAAAATTTTTTTCATTGAAAAATGGTATTTTTACTCATATATAGCATCCATCTTAAATAGAGTGTAATTAAAATTTATGACAGTAAATATTTATTATAAAACTAATTTACCCAAAAAAAATCACTTAAATCTTATCCTATTCACTGATGAAAAATTCAATATTTCTATTTTAAAAAAACATATTTCTAGTGATGAGCACTATTTTATTTCAGACCTATTAAAAACGAAGGATTTAAAGAAAAAAATACTGTCTTTTGAAATAAACTCAAAAAGAAAAATAATTTTAATTTCCTTAAAAAAAAATACCAAAAGCTGCGATTTAGAGAATTTGGGAGCTAAGTTTTATGATTTGTTTAAAGATTTAAAACAAAATGATTATAATTTGAATTCAGACTCAATAATTTATAATAACAAAGATGTTATTGGTTATTTTTTACATGGTTTAAAATTAAAATCTTATGTATTTGAAAAGTATAAGACAAAGAAAAATCAAAAAAGTATTAATATAAATGTAACTGGAAAAAATCAACTTTCTTTAAAAAATAAAATTAAATTTAAAGCTTTAGAAGAAGGAACATTTTTTACAAGAGATTTAGTTTCCGAACCAGGAAATGTTCTACATCCAGATGAGTACGCTAAAAGATTAAATTCACTTAAAAAAGATGGACTCAGAATAAATATTTATGATGAAAAAAAATTAAAAAAACTTGGAATGAATACCTTGCTAGGAGTTGGACAAGGGAGTGTAAGGGGTTCTTATTTAGTGACTTTGGAGTGGAATGGATTAAAAGATAAATCAAAACCATTAGCATTTGTAGGTAAAGGAGTTTGTTTTGATACAGGAGGTATATCTCTGAAGCCAGCAAAGTTCATGGAAGATATGACTTATGATATGGCTGGTTCTGCTGTAGTTGTGGGTTTAATGAAAAGTTTAGCTCTTAGAAAAGCAAAAATAAATGCTGTTGGTGTAGTTGGTCTTGTTGAAAATATGCCTGGAGGCAATGCACAAAGACCTGGTGATATTGTTAAATCCTATAGTGGCAAAACTGTTGAAGTTTTAAATACTGATGCTGAAGGAAGACTGGTACTAGCTGATGCATTAACTTACACTGAAGAAAAATTTAAACCAAAATTTATAGTTGATTTAGCAACTTTGACTGGAGCAATCATTGTATCCCTTGGATCTGAGTATGCAGGTTTATTTTCAAATGATAATAAATTAAGTAAACAATTAATTGATGCAGGAGAGGCTGTGGAAGAAAAAGTTTGGAGAATGCCATTAAATAAAAATTTTGATAAATTAATTGACTCAAAAAATGCTGATATGCAAAATATTAATTATGTTGGAGGAGCAGGATCCACAACTGCTGCTCAATTTCTACAGAGATTTATTTTAAACAAGACACCTTGGGCACATTTAGATATTGCCGGCATGGCTTTTTCAAAGTACGGAGGTGCATTAAATTCAGGTGGTGCCACAGGCTATGGAGTAAGATTATTAAATAAACTAATAGAGGATAATTATGAGTAATTTAGAGCAAACTTTGTCGATTATTAAACCTGATGCAGTTGAGAGAAAACTTGAAAACGAGATTAAAGAGATGTTTAAGCATAATGGTTTTTCAATTTTGAAAGAAAAAAAAATTCAAATTGAAAAGTCAGAAGCAGAAAAGTTTTACAAAGTTCATGAAACAAAACCGTTTTACAATGATTTATGTGATTATCTGTCATCTGGACCAATTGTAGTTATGGTTCTTGAAAAAGATAATGCAGTTTTAGCAAATAGAGAATTAATGGGTGCAACAAATCCAAAGGACGCAGTAGAGGGAACTATTCGTAAAAAATATGGAGTTTCTATTGATAAAAATTCTGTCCATGGGTCAGATAGTGCTGAAAATGCGAAAATCGAAATAGATTTTTTCTTTAAAGATTAAAAATCTTTAATATAGCTTTTGGGTACAGCTTATTTTCTTGAACTAAAATTTTTTTAGCAAGGGAGTCCTTGGTTTCATTTTTTAAAATTTTGACTTTCTTTTGTAGAATTATTTTTCCGGAATCTAATCTAGAATTTACAAAATGGACTGTGCATCCTGAGTATTTTTCTTTATTTTTTAATACTCTTTCGTGAGTATTTAAGCCCTTATATTTGGGTAGTAAAGATGGATGTATATTCAAAATTTTTCCTTTAAAATTTTTAATAAATTTTTTTGACAAAATTTTCATAAATCCAGCAAGACAAATCATTTCAATATTTTTAATTTTTAAAATAGAGAGCAATTGTTTTTCGCTTAAATTTTTATTTTTAAAATTAAGTACTCTTTTTTTTATTTTATTTATTTTAGCGTAATTTAATCCTTTTGCTCTAGAATTACTTGAAACAATAAACTCAATAGATATAGGAGATGTATTTTTTTTTGAAAATTTAATTAGAGATTTTAAATTACTTCCTCTACCTGAAATAAATACTGCCGTTCTAATTTTACTATAACCAGTTGATAGAACCATTTAGCTTAACTTTATTTTTACCTTCAGAAATTTTTCCAATAACATAAGGTTTGTATTCCTTTGAAAAAAATTTTTTAATTTTTTTAAGATTTTTACTTTCAATAATTAAACAAAAACCAACACCGCAATTAAATGTTTTGAGCATTTCTGTTTCAGAAATACCATTGTTTTTAAGCCAATTAAATATTTTAGAGGTTTTAATTTTATTTAAATTTATATTTGCAGATAGTTTATCTGGTATAATTCTAGTAATATTATCAGATAATCCTCCACCAGTTATATTTGCACAACCATTAATTAAGTCTTTATTTATTAAGTTCATAATTTCTTTAACATATATTTTAGTAGGTTTCAAAAGTTCAACTTTTAAAAATTTATTTTTTAAAATATTTATTTTTTTTTGTTTTATTAAATACCTTACAAGAGAATAACCATTAGAATGTAAACCACTAGATGGAATTGCTATTATTAGGTTATTTTTTTTTATCTTGTTTTTATTTAAAATTTTATTTTTTCCAACAACTCCTACTGCAAAACCTGCAATATCAAATTTACCTTTTTCGTAGGTACCAGGCATTTCAGCAGTTTCTCCACCGACAAGTTCACATTCTGATTGATCAC
>MDTE01100075.1_pt1 | contig 10931 bp, 11 predicted proteins | sample 811231 | NCBI WGS metagenome assembly MDTE01 (sample SAMN05326651, study PRJNA326480) | marine metagenome | isolation source: seawater | place: Indian Ocean: Red Sea | collected 2010 | reverse complement strand
CCAGATTTTCTATCTTCAGCCATTAATCTTAAAATTCTATGAGAATAATGAATTGGAGCTGGCATTAGAACATCGGTTTCATTACATGCATATCCAAACATAATTCCCTGATCTCCTGCACCTTCATCTTTGTTTCCTGAAGAGTCAACTCCCATAGCTATATCTGCTGATTGAGAGTGTAAATGTGTTTCAATCTTAGTTGTTTCTTTCCAGCTAAAACCATCTTGGTCATAACCAATATCTTTAATACAATCTCTAACTTTTGATATTAATTCGTCTTTTTTAATTTCTGGTCCTCTTGTTTCTCCTGCTAAAACTACTTTGTTTGTTGTAGTTAAAGTTTCGCATGCAACTCTAGCTTGGGGTTCCATTGATAAATATGTGTCTACCACCATATCTGAAATTCTATCACATACTTTATCTGGATGCCCTTCTGATACCGATTCACTGGTAAATAAAAAATTTTTTTTCATTTTATCTCCCTATTTTTTTTATAAAAAAAATCAAACTAATATAAAAAAATATAAAATAAAAGAAGATCATGTTGCCATAAGTGGAAAAAAATGTTTTTTTTGCGGACCTAAAAGCTTTAATTTCAATAAATCCACTATTAGTTGATTTAATTTTATCCACTAATTGTCCTTTGGGGTTTATAAATGCTGAAGTTCCATTATTTGCTGATCTAACTAAATTTTTTCCTTCTTCTATTGATCTAAAAATTGAATGAGCAAAGTGTTGATGTGGTCCAATAGTTTCTCCAAACCATCCATCCTCGGATATATTTAATAAAAAATCGAAATCTTCATTTTGTTTATTTATCAATCCTGAATATATAATCTCATAACAGATCAATGGAACAAAGCTTAAATTATTAATATTGATTATTTGTCTTACTTTATCGCTTGAAAATGATTGATAGCCTTGAGTGATTTTTTTTAATCCAAATTTGCTTAACATATTTTCAAATGGAACAAATTCACCAAAAGGAACAAGTTTATTTTTATTATACTTTTTTAGTATATTTGCTTGATGATCTATAACTACTAAAGAATTAAATATTTTATCATTTTCTAAACTATTTATTCCAAGAATAATTTTATGATTATCAGAATAACTTTCTGAAAAGAAAAATCTATAATTTTCAATTTCTTGCAAATATGTACCGGTTAGTACCCCTTCAGGAAAAATAAATAATGTCTTTTCTGATTTATTTGGATTACTAATGTTTATAATATCAATTAGAATTTCTTCTGGTGTAAAATTTTCAAAATATCTATTTATGGTAATTTTTGGAGAAACAATTTTAATTGTAAAATCTATTTTTTTTTCAGGGTTTTTCATATAATTTTTTATAGATATTGATCCATAATAAATATTTGAAAATATAAATAAAAGTAAAAGAAATCCGCTATAAATTTTAATTTTTTTTTTATAATTAAAAAAAATTATTGCAGGGATTAAAAAGATTGTAATACATATTAAATTAAATGCATAGGTTCCTGTGTAAGAAAGTATTTGAATAAAATTTAAATTTCCACTCCAACTAAAAGCAATTAAATTCCAGGGAAAACCGCCTAAAATATTTGCTCTTAAAAATTCTGATAAAGAAAAAAATAATGAAAATATTAAAATTGATATAAATTTTTTCTTTAAATTAAAAAATGAACATGCAAAAGTTATTAATCCATAAAAAATTCCTAAAAATAATGGAATTAAAATTAAAGCAAAAGGTATTAGCACTTTAAAGCTATCTTCAAATGTCAGAGAGTTTGTAATCCAATACAGACTTGAAATAAAATATCCAAATCCAAACATCCAACCTAAATTAAAAGATATCCATTTATTTTCTTTATAATTTGATAAAAAAAAAATTAACATTAATGGAAATGTTAAAAAATTTATTAAAAAAAGGTTGTATGGAGGTAGACTAAAAGATGAAACTAAACCTAAAATAAATGGAATTATATAAACAAATAATCTATTTTTAATTAATGCTTTCAATTTATATTATGTAAAAAACTTAAAACTAGGTTTTCTTTTTTTGTCATTTTTTTAAAATCTTTTAATTTCCTGTGATCATATCCAATCAAATGAAAATATCCATGAATCCACATCTTATCGAACTCAATATTAAAATTACTTAGTTTTGATCTTTTATTTATTATTTCAAAGCATATTGCAATATCCCCTATATAGGATTTTTTACTTAGAGTTTGCTGTATTGGAAATGAGAGAACGTCTGTTGCTTTATTTTTTTTTCTAAACCTATAGTTTAATTGTTTCATTTTTTTTTTATTTGTTAATAAAATTGAAAATTCCTGATTTTTTTTTTTAAAAATTGGAATTTTTTTTAATTTTAATAATTTTTTTTTTAGAAAATTGTTTGGATTTTTTATTTTACTTTTCCATTTTACATCATCTAAAATTAAATTTGCCTTTATCATTATTCATTTTTTTGATCTGAATAAGCTTTAACTATTTTTGAAACCAAAGGGTGTCTTACTACATCTTTATGATCAAAATCTACAACTGATATTTCTCTTAAATGCCCAAGTAATTTTTTTGATCTATTGAGACCTGATAAAGATTTGTTTGGTAAATCAATTTGTGAAGGATCCCCATTAATGACTATTTTTGAATTTTCACCAATTCTTGTTAAAAACATTTTTATTTGAGTATCAGTAGCATTTTGTGCTTCATCTAAAATCGCAAAGGAATTTTTCAATGTTCTACCTCTCATGAATGCGAGTGGTGCAATTTCGATATCACCAATTTCTATTCTTTTTTGTATTTTTTCAAAATCTAAAAGGTCATATAAAGAATCATAGAGTGGTCTCAAATATGGGTCAACTTTCTCTCTCATATCACCTGGTAAAAAACCTAATCTTTCACCAGCTTCAACTGCAGGTCTAGATAATATAATTCTCTCAATTTTTTTTTCTAATAACATTGTAAGACCAACCGCGACTGCAAGAAATGTTTTACCTGTGCCCGCTGGTCCCGCAGATATAATTATTTCACTTTCCTTTAAAGCTCTTACATATTTTTTTTGCTGCTCTGATCTTGGGATAACTGATCTTTTTGGAGTTTTAATAATATATTCTAGCTTTTTGTCTGAATTATTAATTTTTTCATCAATCATAAATTTATTTACTGAAGAAATTATATCTTTTTTTTCAATTGTTCCATTATTAATAAATTGCTCTGATAGAAATATTATAGCATTTTTAACTTGCTCATTTTTATTGGGGTTATTTTTTACTAATATTGAATTCCCTCTAGAATAAATGTTTGTGTTTGTTAGTTTTTCTAATTCTTTAAGGTTACTATTAAATTCTCCAACAACACCTAATAAAAGCGCATTATCTTGAAAAATAATACTAAGTGTATCATTTTCAGAATATACATACTTTAATTCAGATCTGATTTTATATTGAGCTGTATTACTCAAATTATGCCGCTTTCATATTTTTTGGTTTATCAACTTTTCCAAATAAAGTTTTTTTATTACTTTTTTCTATTTTAACATTGATAATTTTTCCAACATTATGTTTATAATCTTCGAAGATTACTGAACTTAAATATTTATTCCTTCCAAAATACTTATTTTGATCTTTCATTTTATTTTCTACCAAAACTTCAATGAAATTTTTTTCAAATGATTTATTTATTTTGGATTGATATTTAAATAGTAAATCTTGCATATAAATTAACCTTTCTTGTGCCAAATTTTTATCAATCTTTTGTAATTCTGATGCTCGTGTTCCAGGTCTTGGGCTGAAAATGAATGAATAAGAATTGATAAATTTTATTTTTTTTATTAAATTTATAGTATCTTTAAAATCTTGATCACTTTCTTCAGGGTAACCAATTATAAAATCACTTGAGAATTCAATTTCATTGTTGATTTTTTTTAACTTTTCATAAATATCGATATAAAACTCTACTGTATGTTTTCTATTCATTAAACTTAATATTTTATTTGAACCACTTTGAATTGGCAAATGTACAAAGGGCATTAATTTTTTATTTGTTTTATAACAATCTATTAAGTCATCAGTCATATCTTTGGGATGTGAGGTAGTATATCTAAGCCTTTTTAATTCAGAATATTTTGCTAATTCATTTAAAATGTTTGACAATCTGTATTCTTTATTTTGTTCTTTGAAAGAATAAGCATTTACATTTTGACCTAACAAAGTAATTTCTCTAGCTCCGTTTTTAATCAATTGCTCAGCTTCATCTATTATTTTTTTTATAGGTCTTGAGTATTCAGGTCCTCTTGTAAAAGGAACAACACAAAAATGACAAAACTTATCACAACCCTCTTGTATTGTTAAAAAGGCTGAAGTTTTATTACTATCGTTTTTAATTTCATCAAAATGTTTAAATTTAGAAACAGTATCAAACTCAGTTTCTTCTTTTATTATTTCTTTTGAAAAACTCTCTTGTAATTTATCATTTATTTTATGATAGGACTGAGGTCCAAAAACAAAATCAATATATGGCTCTCTTTTTAACATTTCTTCGTTTTCTGCCTGAGCAACACAACCAGCAACAATCATTATTGGTTTATTTTTTTTTTTGAATAATTCTTTTACTCTTCCTATTTCATGATAAACTTTTTCTTTTGCTTTATCTCTTATATGGCAAGTATTTAGAACATAACAATCTGCTTTATCTTGATCTTCAGTTTTATAGTACCCTATTTTTTTTACAGAGTCATAGATACGATTTGAGTCATATTCATTCATCTGACACCCGAAAGTTTTAATAAAGATTTTTTTTCTCATTTATTTTTTGTTTTTTTGACACCATACAATTCAAGTTTGTGATCTACTAATTCATATCCATATTTTTCTGCTACTTTTTTTTGCAAAGTCTCTATTTCATCGTTCACAAATTCTATAATTTCTCCCGTCTTAACATCTATTAAGTGGTCGTGGTGGCTCTCGCTAATTTCTTCGTAGCGTGCTTTTCCACCTTTAAAATCATGCTTAGCTAAAATACCAGCCTCTTCAAAAATTTTAACTGTTCTATAAACAGTTGCGATACTAATTTTTGAATCTATTTTTGAAACTCTATTGTATAGTTCATCAACATCCGGATGATCTGACTCACCATACACTTCTTTGGACTCAGATAATACTTTTGCAATTATTTTTCTTTGATCAGTTAATTTTACACCTTTTGCTAAGCATTTTTGTTCTATTGTTTCAGACATATTTTATTTTAACTTTAATATTGTGGTTTAATCAAATCTTTTTTTAACTCACCTTTTTCATATAAATCAATAATTTTATTATAATTTTGCCCTTCTATCTGATCCGAATTAAAACCATATAAATCAATTTTATTAGAAAAACTTAAAGCTTTGGCTATTGCTATTGAAGTTCTAATACTTGAGAATTTTCCTGGACCCTGATTTATAAAAATATTATTAATCTCACTTATATTTATACTATATTTATCTAAAAATTCAAAAATAAGCTTTGTTAATCTATCAAAATTTTCTCTACTGTTAATATAATCCCTGGTGTATGATTCTTTTAAGTTTATGATTTTTAAAATTATTTTGTCACTAGTTGCATCAATTATTAAATTTTTCATTTTTTCATTACTAATTTTAAATTCTAACGCAGAAGAAAAAATTATCAAATATTTTCCTGAAGATTTAGGTACTATTTCAATAATGTATCACAGATTTGAAGAAAATAAATATCCTTCAACAAATATTGAAATGAATGTATTCAAAGAACAAATAGATTTAATAAAAAATAATAATATAAGCTTTTATAATCCAAAAAAATTTTCTGAAAATTTTGATAATCCAAAATTAGAAAAAAAAATCTTGATAACTATTGATGATGCTTTTACATCATTTTATGAAAATGCATGGCCGTATTTAAAAAAGCACGAAATTCCATTTATATTGTTTACTTCAACTCAGACAGTAGGCAAATTTGGTTATATGACTTGGGAACAAATTTTTGAAGTTGAAAAAGAGGAATTTGCCTTTATAGGCAATCATTCACATTCTCATGAATATTTAGTTGACTACAAATTTGAAGATTTTAAAGACGATATTGATAAGTCAATTAAAATTTTTAATCAAAAACTTGGTTATAATCCAATTTTTTTTTCTTATCCATTTGGTGAATACAGTAGTGATCAAAAAGAATATATTAAAAAAAAATTTCTTTTCGCATTTGGTCAGCATTCAGGTGTTATCGATGTTAATAAGGATAAATTTGAATTACCTAGATTCCCAATTAATGAAAAGTATGGTGATCTAAAAAGATTTGAATTTTTAATAAAGTTGTTGCCACTTCAATATAAAAAACTTCTCCCAGAGAATAAATATATTAATGAAAACAATCCTCCTAAAATGAGTATTGAATTTTTTAAAAACCAAAAAAATTTAAATAATATTAATTGTTTTTCAGATGAAGGAAATAAATGGCATAAAACAAAACTTGAATTTAAAAATCAAACAGTCTTTATGAAATTTAATGAAAAATTTACATTTAGAAGAGGGAGAATTAATTGCTCGTTAAATGATGAGGAAGGATGGAGATGGTTAGGAATGCAATTTACTATAAATAAAAATTTAAATTAAACTCTTAAGTCTTTTGCTCGAGGGTAGAATTTTTGCATCATCAAAATCTGTTAAAGAGTTTTGCTCGATAATTTTTTTAAGAATTCTTGTATATTCTACTCCGGTTTCGGCATACTCATGCAAAAATTGAACTAATTCTAAACTATTTAATTTTCCATTATTATCTCTTTGTATTGCCCTTGTTTTTCTAAATTCTCTGTAGCTTGAATGAGTGTTAAGATTTCTTTGATAGGCTCTAACTGAGGCTTTTAAAACTTTAAACTTCATAACCTTATGTTTTGAGTCACTATCAGCACCTGACGGTGTTATACCGTTATCGGAATAAGTCCACTGTCCAAACAAAGCATTGCCCTCTAATGCAAATCTTGAAGTTCCCCATCCTGTTTCCTTTGCGGCTTGTGCCAAAGCTAAAGAAGTTGGAACTATATCCATTCTAATTTTTAAAGTAGAGAGATCATTATTAACTACACCATACTGCTTAAGCTTTTTATTAAGCCAGGCTTTCTCTTTTTTTGTATTATTATTTTTATTCAAAATGGAAAATAATCTTTTTCTATCTATTTTGATTCTATTGTTTTCTTCTAAAATTAAAGGAAGAACAATCTTTATAAAAAGTTCTTTTCTTTTTTTTGTATTTTCGATTTGTTTCATCTCCTTTGGTAATAATCCAATTTCCACAGGCTTTACTATTTTATTTTTTCTAATATCTTTTAAATTATATTTTGTCTCATTAAATAATTCATTTAAAGTTATCGCACTTAATCTTACTGAGCTAGAAGGTTCTTCATTTAATTCAATAACATCATCAAATAAATTATTATCATTCGTTTCGTTGTCTAGTTTTGATTGATTTATTAATTCTTTTCCTGAAATTGTTCTTTCGAAGTTTTGTTTTGAATTGTTTTCTATTTCTAACGGACTATCAAATAATTCTGCTGTTAACTTAGTAGTTTTTGGCAATATAAAGAAAAATGAAACTAAAAAGAAACTTGCTAAAGATATTAATAATAAATTTTTTAAATCTTTGTCGTAATTATTTTTTTGAATTTTTGATACTTTAAAACCTTTTTTTAAAAGAATCTTTTTTAATTCCTGTAAATTCATGTGATAATTGTTTTTGATTCTTAACATAAAATTGCCTTTAAAGCTCTAAATTGCTAATACTTCTTTAACTTCCGGTATATAATGGCAAAGAAGATTTTGAACTCCTTGTTTTAGAGTCATAGTTGAACTTGGACAGCCAGAACAACTTCCTTGCAACTGTACCTTAACTACTCCATCTTTAAATTCTTTAAATTTTATATCTCCACCATCTTTTGCAACTGCTGGACGAACTTTAGTCTCTAAAATTTTTATGATTTGTTTTTCAACTTCATGGAGTGCATTCTCATCATTAGATTTATTATTAGAATGGTTTAAAACATAATCTTTACCATTTTCATAATACTCATTGATAAATGAAATAATAATATGTTTTAAATCATTCCAATCAATTTCCTCTTTTTTATTTACTGAAAGAAAATCTTCTCCTAAAAAAATTCCTGTTACCCCATTTATAGACAAAATATTTCTTAAAAGTTCGTTATTAGTTTCTTCAATATTAAGTATTTCAACTGAACCAACGTTTGAGACGCTTTTGCCAGGCAAAAACTTTAGAGAGTTTGGATTTGGTGTGTTTTGTGTTTGAACATACATAACAAAATATATAATTATTTATTAAAAAAATTAAAGATAAATTTAATTTATTTATTAAAATCCAATGATTTTCTTCATTTCATCTACTTTTTTTGAAGAAATAGTCTTTGCTTTTTCGGCTCCATCTGAAAGAATTTTGTCTATAAATTTAGTGTCTTTTTGAAGTTTATTAATTTCTTGTGATATTGGATAAATTTTATCAACCAACAATTCTCCGAGTTTATTTTTAAAATCTGAAAAATTTTTTCCACTAAATTCTTCAAGAGAATTTTTTAAGTTTTGATTATTTAAGCTAGAATATATTCCCAAAAGATTTTCGACCTCTGGTCTATCAACTAAATCTTCTTTTTGACTTGGCATTTGATGTTCATCGGTTTTAGCTTTTTTAATTTTATTAATTATTTCATCTTTGCTATCATTTAAATTTATTCTACTTAAGTCTGAAGGATCTGACTTACTCATTTTTTTTGTTCCATCTTTCAAACTCATTATTCTTGAAAAATTTTCCTGTATTAAAGGTTCTGGTGGTTTAAAAAAATTTGGAGAATTGAAATCTGTATTAAATTTTTGAGCTATATCTCTTGCTAATTCCAAATGTTGTTTTTGATCTTCTCCTACTGGAACATGTGTCGAGTCATATAGCAAAATGTCTGCTGCCATTAAAACAGGATATATGTATAAACCTATGCTAGCTTTTTCTTTATCTTTCCCTGCTTTCTCTTTAAACTGTGTCATCCTATTTAGCCAACCCATTCTAGCTATACAGCCTAGTAACCAAGAGCCTTCGGAATGAGCACTTACCAGAGATTGATTAAATATAATACTCTTTTTATAATCTAAGCCGCTTGCTAAAAAGGCTGCTGTTGTCTCCCTAATATTATTTTTAAGAATACTTGGATCCTGTTTTGTTGTTATAGCGTGAAGATCAACTACACAATAAACGCACTCATTATTATCTTGATTCTGTAAATCAACAAAATTTTTTATTGCACCAATATAATTGCCCAGATGTAAGTTTCCGGTTGGTTGGACACCAGAAAAAATTTTTTTTCCCATTTGATTAATACTTTAAATTAATATCTGAAATTTTAAAAGCTTTTGTAAATATTGATACTATTATATAAGCAATAAATGTAACTAAAACTAACACAATAATAGTTAAAAGTTTGTATTCACTATCATAGCTTAGATAATCTGCGTAAAAACTAATAAGGAAGAAATATAAAATTAAAGTAATCATTGTAGATAAAGCTATTCTAAGAAAAGGATTTAATAATTTAAAGTTTAGATAAAAATAGTTCTTATTATTTAAATAAATCAAAAGCAAGAAGGAATTTATCCAAGATGAAATTGTGGTAGATATTGGTATTATTATGAATCCCATTCTACTAAAAAAGGCAATACTTATCGAAAGATTGATCAAAACTGATATCAATGAAAAATAAAAAGGTACTTTCGTATTATGTCTAGCAAATAAAAAACTAGAAAAAATTTTGATAAAAGAAAATGCAGGAAGACCTAATGCAAAATAAAATAGAGCTTCACTTGATTTTTGAACACTTAATTTATCAAATGATCCATATCCAAATAATGAGGAGGTTATCTCTTCTGAGGAAATTAATAAGGCAAATGCCGCTGGTAAACTTAAAAATAAACTTAACTCAAATGATTTATTTTGTATAAATTCAATTTTTTTTATATTTTTTGATTGTACATGCTTACTGAGGCTTGGTAGTAAAACCGTACCAATTGCTATTCCCGCTATGGCTAAATTAATTTGATATATTCTATCAGCGTAATAAAGGTAAGAGACTGCACTAGTTTGAAATGAGGCTATAATAGTCCCAATTAGAATGTTGATCTGGGTAACACCAGAAGAAAATATGCTGGGCAACAATTTTTTAAAAAAAAATTTTGTTTTATTACTTATCCTCAATTTAAAGTTAAGCTTAGGAAAATAAATTTTCCTTAAATAAATTATTAAAAATAAAGCTTGAGTAAAACCTGCAAAACTTACACCATACGAGAGATATATAACAAGTTCATCATTTAAGTGATTACCAAAAAATAAAATTAATATTAAAAAAATATTTAATATGATTGGAGCAGCAGCTGCCATTGCAAATTTATTATGAGAATTTAAAATTGCAGAAAAGAAAGAAGCCACACTTATGAATAATAGGAATGGAAAAGTCAATCTTGTTAAATATATTGTAGTTTTTAATTTTTCTTGATCTTCAATAAAGCCTGGGGCTATCACATACACAAAAGCCGGCATAAAAATTTCAATTATTAAAACTATGCTAAGCAAAACAATTAAAAGAAAGTTAAAAACCTCATTTGCAAAATTTGTTGCTTTGAGTTTGCTTTCTTTTAACTCAGATGAATAACTTGGGACAAATGCTGCATTAAATGATCCTTCTGAAAATAATCTACGAAACGTATTGGGTATTCTAAATGCAACAAAAAAAGCGTCTGCCAAAGGTCCGGAACCTAGATTAATGGCTATGAGAAGATCTCTTAAATAGCCTAAAATTCTACTAATTAAAGTAAAGAAACTAAATGTGCTTGTTGACTTAATTAAATTCATAAATCATATTAGTCTTAAAATTGCTCT
>MDTE01080139.1_pt1 | contig 10931 bp, 9 predicted proteins | sample 811231 | NCBI WGS metagenome assembly MDTE01 (sample SAMN05326651, study PRJNA326480) | marine metagenome | isolation source: seawater | place: Indian Ocean: Red Sea | collected 2010 | reverse complement strand
TTTATATCAAGGTAGATCTTATAAATCATATAGAGGAATGGGTTCTATATCTGCAATGTTAAAAGGTTCTGCAGAAAGATATTTTCAAGATAGTAATTCAGAAGTTCAAAAATTAGTTCCAGAAGGTGTGGAAGGGCAAGTTCCGTATAAAGGCCCAGCAAATATAATTTTAAACCAATTGATTGGCGGCTTAAGATCTTCTATGGGATATACAGGCAATGAAAATATAAAAAAAATGAAAACAAACTGTCAATTTATTAAAATAACAAGTTCTGGACTCAAAGAGAGTCATGTGCACGATGTGACTATTACCAAGGAAAGCCCAAATTATAAACCTGAAGGAACAAGTTAAATTTTTATTAATGGATAAAATTTTAATACTTGATTTTGGATCACAAGTCACTCAATTAATAGCTAGAAGAATAAGAAAAAAAAATATATATTGTGAAATACATCCATACAATATATCAAAAAAACAAATAGAGAATTTCTCTCCAAAAGCATTGATATTATCAGGAGGTCCGGCTTCTACTACTTTAAAAAAATCATTAAAACCTGATAGTTCTATATATTCTTTAAAAATACCAATTCTTGGTATTTGTTACGGACATCAATTACTATGTAAACATTTAGGTGGCAGTGTTAAAATTTCAAAAAAAAGAGAATTTGGAAAAGCATTTATTAAAATAAAAAAAAAATCAAAAATTTTTGAAGGAATTTACAATAAAAATAAGGATTATCAAGTATGGATGAGTCACGGTGATAAAGTAACTAAACTACCAAAATCATTTTCTGTCATTGCGTCAACGATAAATGCAAAATTTGCAGCAATAGCAAATGAAGAAAAAAAAATTTATGGATTGCAATTTCATCCAGAGGTTATTCACACATTAAATGGTGAAAAGATTTTAGAGAATTTTGTTAAAAAAATTTCTTTATGTAAACCAGATTGGAAAATATTAGATTTTATAAATAATTCTTTAAGAAAAATAAAAGAAGAAGTTAAAAAAGACGGCGTAATTTGTGCATTATCTGGTGGAGTAGATTCATCAGTAACCGCTGCTTTATTACATAAAAGTATTGGAAAACAATTAAAGTGTATTTTTGTTGATACGGGATTATTAAGAAAAAATGAAGGAAATGAAATTGAAAAAGTTTTTAAAAATAAGTTAGGAAGTAATTTTAAAAGAATTAACGCTGAGAATTTGTTTCTTAATAAATTAAAGAATAAAATAGATCCAGAGAAAAAAAGAAAAATAATAGGAAAATTGTTTATAGATATTTTTAAAAAAGAAGCTAAAAAATTTAAATCAATAAAATATCTAGCTCAAGGTACTTTATATCCAGATGTTATTGAATCAAAATCAGTAAGAGGTGCGCCATCAGCAAAGATAAAATCACATCACAATGTAGGAGGATTACCAAAAAAATTAAATTTTAAATTAATAGAACCGTTAAAAGAGCTTTTTAAAGACGAAGTAAGGATTCTCGGAAAAAAATTAAACGTTCCTGATTTCATTTTAAAAAGACATCCATTTCCTGGGCCTGGTCTTGCTGTTAGAATACCAGGGGAAATAACAAAGAAAAAAATAAAAATTTTACAAGAAGCTGACTTAATTTTCATCAAGGAATTAAAAGAAAGAAAATTATATGATAGTATTTGGCAAGCATTTTCTGTTTTACTTCCAGTAAAAACTATAGGCGTAATGGGAGATCAAAGATCTTATGAATATACATGTGCATTAAGGGCAGTGACATCAGTTGATGGCATGACAGCTGAACCTTATTATTTTAATTCAAAAGATTTATCTCAAATTAGTACTAGAATAGTTAATGAAGTAAAGGGCATTAATAGAGTTGTTTATGATTATACAAGTAAACCACCGGGAACTATAGAATGGGAATAAATATTTAGTATTAAATAATTTGAAAAATCTTTTTACTTTCAGTTTTCTTCAATACATCGAGAATATTTTTTATATATTTGGACCTTTTCAGTTCTTGTTTTCTAGAATAGATTGAAAATATTTTCTTTTTATTTTTTACAATTGAAAATTCTGGCGATGCATGAGTATGTTTATAAATAGAGAATTCTGCGTAGTTAGTCTCAAAATTTATAGAATAATCTTTCCAAATGCCCATCGATACTTTTTGACTATAAATACTAATTATTGAATTTAGATCTTTTTTTGAAAAAGTTACTTTTTCTTTTTCTTTAATATATTTAGAAAAATGGTAAATTTTTGACATATATTAAATAAATAATTTTTTTATTATTATATTATAATTATGCCAGAAGTAACTCCTATATGTCAATTTGGTACTAAAGCAATATCTTTTAGTTTAAAAGGAACGGATGAAAAAATTTATAATTTAAATAAATTTAGAGGAGAAAATGGAACATTAATAATGTTTATTTGTAATCATTGTCCATATGTAAAAGGAGTAATTGATAGAATTGTTTCTGATGTAAAATCTTTGCAAGAAAAGGACGTAGGTTGCGTAGCAATTATGTCTAATGATGTAGAAAATTACCCAGAAGACTCTTTTGAAAATATGAAAAAATTCTCAAAAATAAATAATTTTACTTTTCCATATTTATATGATGAAACGCAAGAAATTGCAAAAAAATATGGCGCTGTTTGTACACCAGATTTTTTTGGATATAACAAAAGATTAGAACTACAATATAGAGGTAGGCTTGATAATGCTGGTATTTCTGGCGAAGAACTTAAAGATAAAGAATTGATAAATGCTTTTAACAAAATAATAAAAACAGGAAATGGTCCTGAAAAACAAACACCTAGTATGGGTTGTTCAATTAAATGGAAATAAAATGAGTGATCAAAACTTTATTAAAGAAATAAATGAAGAGGTTAGACAAGATGATCTAAAAAATGTATGGAAGAAATATAGAAAATTTATAATTTCTTTTATTGTTTTAATTCTATTTTCAGTAGGTTCAATTAATTTTTTAGATTCTTTGAATGAAAAAAAAGTAAAAAAACAAAGTGAATTATTTTTTGAAGCTATCGAATATATAGAACAAGAAGATTATGAGAATGCACAAAGTTTATTAAAGGATATAAATAATTCAAAAATTAAAGGTTTTAGTGATTTGTCTTATTTATATTTAATTGATCTGATAAATAAAAAAAAAATATCTACAGACTTAGCAAAAATTAATTTAGATAAGAAAAGTTTATTTTATGATTTAATTATATTGCAAGAATTTAATAACTATCTAAATTCTGATTATAAAAATAAACCTGATATTGAAGAAATTATAAAAATTTCAAAACCATCTTCAAATTGGAGTTTTATTGCTAATGAATTATTAGCATCATATTATTTGAAAAATAAAGATATAGATAATGCCAAACAATCTTTAAATTACATTATAGATAGTAAAGATTCATCTGATTTTATTAAAGAGCGAGCAAAAACAATCCTTGAAATGATAGAAAGAAATAAATGAAAAAATTAAATTATATTTTTATAGTATTATTTTTTTTAATTCTTTCTTTAAACGGATGTTCGTTTAAAAAAAAAAAAAATAAAAATATAGGAAAAGTATATATTGAAACTGTAGCAAAACCTGATGCTAGTTTAAGAGGTTTAAAAGTATCTTTACCAAAACCAATTGAAAATAATACTTGGCATCAATCAACAAACAATGAAGCTCATAAAATTATGCATCCTTTAGTTGGCAATCAAATAAAATTATTTTGGAAAAAATCAATTGGCAAAGGACAAAATAAAAAAAAACCTTTTTCTTCACAACCTGTTATAGATTTGAAATATATTTATACAATAGATACCGAACTTACTATTAAAGCTTTTAATAAAATCAATGGAAAAAAAAAATGGACAAAAAAATTAAAAAAGAAAACAAATGAATATAAAATTGGAATAATAAGTGGAGGTTTAGCAGTCAGTGAGGATTTTTTAGTCGTAACAACTGGATCTGGCAATATTTTTTCACTTAATAAAAATAATGGAGATATTATTTGGGAAAAAAAAATTCTTGCTCCGATAAGAGCTGCGCCAATTATTTCTGGAGATTTTGTATTAGTTCTTGCTAAAGATAATAGATTATATGCTTATAATTTATCAAAAGGCGATTTATCATGGACCCACGAAGGGCTTGAAGAAGTTTCAACATTTATGGGTTCATCATCACCTGTTGTTTCAAAAGGAATTGTGGTTGTTACTTATTCATCAGGTGAAATTTATGGAATTAATTTATCTAATGGCACAGTTATTTGGAATGACAGTCTTAGCTTGCTTGTAAGTAAAAAAACATTAGAAAATTTATCTGATATTAGAGGAAATGCAGTTATTCAAAATGATAAAGTTTTTGTTATAAGTCATAATGGAAAAATGGTAGCAATGAATTTAAATAATGGAAAAAGAATTTGGGAGTCAAATATAGGCGGTATACAAACTCCTTGGGTAGTATCAAATTTTATATATGTATTATCAAAAGATAATGAATTAATTTGCCTTACATCTGATGAAGGAAAAATTGTTTGGGTTAGTAAATTAAAAGATTTTATTGACTTAGAAAAAAAAAATAAAGTTATTACTTGGACAGGCCCTTTACTAGCTGGAAGAATGCTTATTGTCACAGGTTCTCATGGGATTATAGCATCTATATCGCCATACACTGGAAAGTTTTTAGGAGCTATAAATGTTAAGTCATCTGTTGACACACAAGCAATTGTATCAAATAAAACTGTTTTTTTTCTAACAAAAAAAGGTCATTTATTGTCTTATAAATAGAAATGATTGAAGAAAATAAAATAAAGCTTTGTTTTATTGGGAATCCAAATGTAGGTAAATCTACTTTAATAAATAGATTATTGAATTCAAATGAATTAAAAACTAGTGAAATTCCTGGCACAACAATTAAGACAATAGAAAAAAAATATATGTGGAAGAAGAAAGAATTTATTTTTTTTGATACTGCTGGAGTTTATAGAAAAAAAAATTTTAATTTTAATTTTTTAATAAAAGCTACTAAATCATCGCAAATAATTATATTAATTTTAGATTCTACTATTGAAAAACTTGATAAATTACATAAAAAATTGGCCTCATACGCTCTTAAAATAGGGAAAGGATTATTAATAATTTATAATAAATGGGATTTAGTCAAAAATAAAAAAAGTAAAAGAATTGAATTAGAAAAGTTTGTTAAATTTTATTTACCGCAGGTAGATCATAAAAAAATTTTATTTATTTCCGCTTTAAGAGATACTACATTTACAAGAATATTTAATTTATCAATTCAAATTAAGGCATTATTGAATAAAAAAATCTCAACTTCTAACTTAAATAAATGGCTTAGAGAAACAGTAAAAATTAATCCTCCAATAAGAATAAAAGGTAAGGAAATAAAATTTAAATATGCTACACAAGTTGATATTGATCCTCCAACTTTTAAGATTTTTTCAAATCATCCAAAAAAAATAAAATTGTCTTATAAAAAATTTTTAGAGAATAAACTTAAAACAAATTATAATTTAAATAATGTACCTGTAGTTTTAAAATTTCCTGAAAGTAAAAATCCTTATAATTATATTAAGAAATAATTTTTTAGTTGTTTACATTACTTAAGAAAGATAACTGATCATATTTAGATTTATCTAATTTTTTATCTATAGGAACTATTGGATAATCTCCACTGAAACAATGATCAGTAAATTGTGGAGTAGAATCATTTCTTTTTTTAAAACCCATTGATTTATATAATCCTTCAATAGATAAATAACTTAAAGAGTCTACCCCTATGAATTTTGCCATTTCTTTAATATTTTTATTCGCAGCTAATAATTCACTTTCTTGTGGCGTGTCAACACCATAACAATCAGGGTGGATTATAGGAGGGCTAGCAACTTTCATATGAATTTCTTTTGCTCCTGCAAATTTAAGCATTTTTACAATCTTTAAACATGTAGTTCCTCTTACTATTGAATCATCTATTAAAATAATTTTTTTACCTTTTATACAAATTGCATTAGCATTATGTTTTAGTCTCACACCAAATTGTCTTACTTGTTGCCCTGGTTCAATAAACGTTCTACCAACATAATGATTTCTAATTAATCCGAGTTCAAAAGGTATTTTAGATTGTTCAGCGTATCCTATTGCTGCTGGCATACCAGAATCTGGTACAGCTGTAACGATATCAGCATTAGTTTTACTTTCTTTTGCAAGTTCTATTCCAAAGTTTTTTCTGCATTGATAAATATTTTTTCCACCTAAAGCACTATCAGGCCTTGAAAAATATATATATTCAAATATATCTGGTCTACAATCAACTTTAGGAAAAGGTTTAATACTTTTTATTTTCTTATCTGTAATAATAACAATTTCACCATTTTCAATTTCTCTTATAAATTTTGCACCAATTATATCTAAAGAACAAGTTTCAGAAGTTAATATAGGTGACCCATCTAATTCGCCTAAAACCAAAGGTCTAATTCCATATGGATCTCTAACACCTATTAATTTTTTTCCTGTCATTAAAATTAGAGAAAAACCACCTTGAATTTGAAATAATGTATCAATTAATTTATTAATAAAGATACTTCTTTTAGACCTGGCTATTAATTGTATTATTATTTCAGTATCAGACGTGCTTTGAAATATTGCTCCATCATCAACTAATTTTTTTCTTAATGATAAACTATTAGTTAGATTTCCATTGTGTGCTATAGATAAAGCACCACTTGATAAATCTGCATAAAAAGGTTGAACATTTCTTAAGAATGTTTTACCGGAAGTCGCATATCTATTATGTCCAATTGCATGTTTTCCTGGTAATTTATTAATAACATCTTTTTTAGTAAAGTTATCTCCAACTAAGCCAAGTCTTCTTTCTAAATAGAAATTGTTTTTGTTGTGAGTTGCAATTCCACATGCCTCTTGTCCTCTATGCTGAAGAGAATGCAAACCAAGGGCAGTAATGGTTGCAGCGTCATCATGATTGAATATACCAAATATACCACACATAAACTAATTTAGTCTCATATTATAACTTGTATGATAATTCTTAACTTTCAAGTAATGATATCATTTTTTAAATTTAAATCTAAAATTTTTTTCTTTATATAAATTGATACTTTTTCAATATATTTTATTGAATAAGAATCATTTAACCAATTTGGTTTTTCTGTATTATAAAAAACATCAGAATAAATAATAAAAATTAATGAAAATATTAATATCATTCTTAAGAATCCAAAGAAACATCCTAATGTTTTATCCACTATAGCTAAACTTTTCATAGAAAATAGTTTAGATATGAAATTAAATAAAATAGATAAAATTATATAAAAAAAAGAAAAAATAATTATTCCTGATATTAAATCAATTAGAGCTGTTTCTTTTAGATAATTAGATAAAAATAATTTTACTTTATCTAAACTTACAAAAGCTAAATATAAAGATATCACCCATTTTGCTAAAGATAAGAATTCTTTAACCAATCCTCTAGATAAACCTAATAATGAAGAAATTATTGTGAGTGAAAAAAAAATAATATCAAATACTGGCATTGTATTATTTTAATCAAAAGGTTTTATAATTAAGATTAATTTAGGTAGAAGTGTTAGCACAGCCAACATAGCTATTAGCATTGCTAACCCTGTAAATAGACCAAAATATATTGTAGGTATAAAATTTGATAATATTAAAATAGAAAAACCAAAAATTATAGTAACAGAAGTATTAAAAATTGCTCTTCCTACACTCATATGGCATATATCAATTGTTTCTCTGTAATTATTATTTTTTTTAAATTCTTCTTTAAATCTATAAATGTAGTGAATGCTATTATCGACAGCAATTCCAATGGTTATAGATGCTATTGTAATTGTCATCATATCAAGGGGCAATTTTAATAAACCCATAATGCCAAGAATAGATATTGCGGCAATGAAGTTTGGAATTATGCCTATTAGTGATAAAGTGAAAGATCTAAATAAAATAATAAACATAATCGCTATTCCTAACATTACAAAAACTAATGTTTTAATTTGTGAATCGAAAAGACTTTGCAACATATTATTATATAAAATTAAAACTCCTGAAATTTGATATTGATCTTCTTTTAATTCTAATTCATTTTTAAAATCATTTTTTATTCTTTCAATTAATTCTTTTCTTCTTAAATCTTTTAATGAGTCTAGAACTCTTAAATTTATTCTAGCTTCGTCATTTTCAATAGATATATAAGGGTCGACCACATTTGTTTTTAATTTTTCAGGAAGTTTTTTATAAATAACATTTAATTCAAAAGGATCAAATTTTTTTCCTTCATTAAGATCTTCTGCTAATCTAATTATAGAAGTCAAAGATATTACCTTGCCTATTTCAGGAAGATTTTCTAAATAATCATGAATTTTTTCAATTTTTTGTATTTTTGTTGAAGTAAACCAATAATCTTCTTTATTTATATCGCTTTCAGAACTTAAATCAAAAAAATCATCATCTATTCCTAATTCTTCATCACCTGAGTCTGAAATTTCTTCATTTATTTCAATTTCATTATTATTATTAAACTTTACAATCACATCCATTGGTGTAGTACCACCTAACTCTTCATCAATAAGTTTCATACCTTTATATATTTCTGTTTTTTCTTTAAAATAATTGATAAAACTATTTTCAACTTTTAATTTTGTAATACCAAAAATTGTAACAATCACAAGTAAACTTGAAATAAGTAAGATTTTATTTCCATGATTTTTAGATAAGTATGCTAAAAAGCTAGTAAAATGCGGTCTATTTTCATTGTTAAATATTTCATCTTTTTTTTTTAATAATAATAGTATTGATGGAAATAAAATAAAAGATGTAAGAAACGTTACACTTAATCCAATTGTCATCATCCATCCAAAATCAATTACAGGTTTTATTCCACTAAAAACTAAAGATGTAAAAGCACAAATTGTAGTTAATGCAGTATATAAACAAGGCCATACCATTTTTTCAGTTGTTAAAAGTACAATTTCATTTTGCTGCATTTCTACCATTTCACTACTAAGCTGTTTATATCTTACAGCTAAATGCACATTCATTGCGATAGTTAGGATTAGCATAAGAGAAATAAAATTAGATGATATAACTGTAACATCCCAATTAACAAACCCTAGGACTCCAATCATAATTATGACTGCATAAAAACAATTTAATAATGGGATTGTAACCCATCTGATTTCTTTAAAAACTATTATGAGTGTTATAATAATAAATATAAACACTCCAATACCAAAATTTATTAAATCGCTTTTTATGAATTCAATCATATCATTGGCAATCATTGGAACGCCTCCAAGATGTATTTCACCCGTGTTTGAGAATTCTTTTATAATTTCTCTAATAAAGGTAATATTTTGATGGTTTAACTTTTTTAGATATTTTTTTTTGTTATCATATTCAATTAGAATTTTTTTAAGTTCATTTTTTTCTTCAATTTTTAATTTTTCTTTGGCTTTTAAGTCATTTCTTTTTCTTAAAAGTTTAATAAATTGCTCGTCTCTTTTTAAATTAACAATTAAAGATGTTAATTTTCCATTCTCACTAATTATAAGATTTTTATAAATCGGACTATTAAGAATTTCTTCTTTAGCAAGATTAATATCAATATCTTTGTCAGTAATTCTTTTAATTTTATCTTCACTAAGTTGTTTTAGTGGAACATTTGCAGCTTTAAGTAAAGGAAGATCAATTAAAGAAATAACCTCATCTACATTTTCTAAACCTTCAAGTTTATCTTTTAATTTTTTTAAATTATTAAAAGTTTCTTGGGAAAATAAATCTGAGTTTGGTTTGTATGTAATAATTACAAAATCTTTGGTATCATATCTTTTAGTTATTTCTCGAAAAATTTTAAGGTCTTTATCATTTTCTAAAATTAATGTATCTGCTGAAGCATCTAACTCAAAATTTTTAATATGTGATGTAAAGAAACCAAGAATTAAAAGCAATAATATAATTATTTTAATTGGATGGTTTATTACAATATTTTTATAAATTTTATTTATTATTGCTGACATTTTTTTAATTTAAAAAATTAGATAATAAATTATTTATATATTTTTACTAACTTTTTTCTGAAGTTTGATTCTTCGATAAATTACTAAATTTAGTTGTAGCGCCTTCAAAATGTAAATTAATTTTGCCAACTGGTCCATGTCTTTGTTTTGCAACCAATATTTCTGCCACATTATGAATTTTTGTCATTTTATCTTGCCATTTTTGGTACTCTTCAGTTCCTGGAGATGGTTCTTTTCTTTCAGTATAATATTCTTCTCTATAAATAAACATTACTACATCTGCATCTTGTTCAATAGCACCTGACTCTCTCAGATCGGACAATTGAGGTCTTTTATCATCTCTTTGTTCTACTTGTCTAGATAATTGTGATAAACAAACAACTGGAATATTTAATTCTTTAGCTAAAGCTTTTAAATTTCTTGTCATTTCAGCTATTTCTAGCACTCTATTATCTGGTCTTGATAAACTAGGTCTGAGTAGTTGAAGATAATCAATCATAATTATATCTAACCCATGTTTTCTTTTTAATCTTCTAGCCCTAGTTCTTAATGCAGAGATAGATAAATTTGGACTATCATCAATATATAATGCTAAGTCTCCTAATGTTTGACTTGATTTGATAATTTTTTGCATACTATTGGAATTTAATTGACCTCTTCGTATTTTTTCAGAAGATATACTTGTATCTTCAGCTAAAACTCTTGTAGCTAATTGTTCAGATGACATTTCAAGTGAAAAAAAACCTACGATATTTTTTCTTTTTTCGTCATCTATAGATTTTGAATTCACCATTTTAAATGCCATATTTGTTGCTAATGCAGTTTTACCCATTGACGGTCTTCCAGCAAGAATAATTAAATCTG
>MDTE01001682.1_pt1 | contig 10931 bp, 6 predicted proteins | sample 811231 | NCBI WGS metagenome assembly MDTE01 (sample SAMN05326651, study PRJNA326480) | marine metagenome | isolation source: seawater | place: Indian Ocean: Red Sea | collected 2010 | reverse complement strand
GGTTATCGTGACACTCAAAAAATTCACCAAGCTTGAAAAACTCGGCCTCGACGGTACCCGCATTACCTCCCGCGGCAACACCGACCTAAAGACTGTGCTAACCAACTGCGAGATCAGCTGGAAACCCTTGGCGGCCCCTGAGGAAAAAGACAAAGGTAAAGCCAACCCTAAGTGACAAGCCGCGATTGACTTGCCTGCATCATCTGCCACTCTCAGGGCATTATGAAGTTCTCCGCGATTCTTTTGTTGCTACTTGCAACGACGCTTAATGCCGCACCGCTAGTTAAGTCCACCTATATCTATAAGACTATCGGCGAGCTCAAAATTGAGGCCGATGTGTACCGGCCAGCGGATAAAAAGATGCGGCCGGTGCTGGTGTGGATCCACGGCGGCGCGTTGATTAATGGCAGCCGTCATGGGGTGCCAGGCCGGCTGCGCAAGTTGGCGACTAAGGAGGGCTATGTGTTGGTGTCCATTGATTACCGGCTTGCGCCACAGGTGAAGATCCAAGAGATCATAAGTGACCTGAGCGATGCACTGAAATGGATTCGAGAAAAAGGACCGGACCTGTTTCAGGCTGACTCCAGTCGACTGGTTGTGGTCGGCGGCTCAGCGGGTGGTTACCTCACCATGATGGCTGGCACCCTCAAGCCGCGTCCTACTGCACTGGTTACCTACTGGGGCTATGGCAGCTTGGACGCCGACTGGTACATCAAGCCTTCGGCGCACTACCGCAAAGCCGTGCCACTAATTGACAGAGACACGGCGTGGGCGGGCGTTGGAAAGGCGGTGTCCACCGGTGCAACTGGTGATGCCAGCCGAAAGCGCGGCCGGTTTTATCTCTACTGCAGGCAGAATGGACTGTGGACAAAAATTGTCACGGGCTTTGACCCAGTGAAGGATCGTGACAAGATCACTCCGTTTTGTCCTGTCCGCAATATCACCAAGGACTACCCGCCCATCGTGATGATCCACGGCACGGCGGACACCGATGTGCCCTTTTACGAATCCGCTAACATGGCCATTGCCTTGCAAAAGGCTGGTGTGCGCCACGAGTTGTTGACCATCCCCGGTGGAGGCCATGGCCTTGGGGGAGGCGATCGTTATCTCATCGAATGGGCTCATGAGCGCGCCCTGCGTTTCATTCGTGAACATCTTCGCTGATTTGCATTGGACAATCCAGCACTCATGGGGCAGCTTTTGACAGCGGCAACGGCCGCATACCGATGAGATTTGCCGCCATCATTCCCGCGTTTTTGTTGTTGGCTTGTGGCAACGGCACCCAATCGGAGCCCGAAATGGCGGCCGGAAATAACGCCACATCCGGCCCGTCTACTCCAGCAAAGGGTGCCGCCCCGCCCGAGGCCAATGCCTCCGCACCCGCGTCATCCAAATCCGTTGACCCGCCGCATCCCCACGTGCAGAAGTTAGTGGACGGCCTGTCCAGCTATCGCCCCACAGATGTATGGGAATGCCTGCCGGCTGCGTATCAGGATGACCTCCTGAAACTCGTCCGTGCCGCCGGTGAGATGGACGAGGAACTGCACCTGAAGCTGTTCGAGGTTTTAAAGAAGGCCGCCGGTCTGGACGCCACCCGCATTGGCATCCTGCGCGAATCGTTGCGCTCGCGCGTCAGCGGCAAGGACAGCCTAGAGGCAAAACTGGCCGGCCAACTGGACAATCTCTCCGAGTTGGTTGACGCAGTAGCTAATTCCAGCCTCTCCAGTCGTGATTGGTTGCGCGATCCCAAGCTGGAAGACCTTGTCAGAGGCGACGGCGCGAAAATCATGGCCGGTGGCATGCGTTTGTCGGCAGCGCTCGGTGGCGGTTCCACTGCCTCAATGCGAGGTCTGACTGTCAAGCCGATGGTCGGGCTGGACAATATCGTGGAGTTGACCGATGGCAACCAGACTGCTCGCTGGGAATGCGTGAAACTGGATGGCAAATGGCTGCCGCGTAATCTCACCGATCGATGGCCCGCCCTGATGGCAAGTGGTCACGCCGTGTTGAAACCATTCGGGGCGAATGCGTTAAAGGACAATCCCGAGCGTAAGGCTGCACTGATGGCGCTGCTCGACGATGTCGGCCAGTCGCTGACCAAGATTGACCTTGCAGAAAATGCCTCTGATTTGGACGGAGACTGGCCCGCCATTGCCGCTACGTTTTTGCGTCTTGTTGGGAGGCCTCCGCCGCCACCTGGCCGTGTCTTGAAGTGGAGCTATGGCGGAGATCTTCCCGGTGTGCAAAACATCGCACGGTCTCTGCGCCAGCCCCGGGCCGACATCATCAAGTCTCTCGGTGAGCCCGATCAGGTTGTCGCTCCCAACCAGCCAGCCAACACGCCTCAACGACCTGAGTTTTACATGGTCTATCGAGGTCTAGAGTTGTTCGATGCCCGTCCCGGCCGCAACAACGCCCGCCTTGACGCGGTTGCCTTTGGTATCATTAACGGCGTGGTGGTGGACATTCAGGTGCAGTAGTCCCCAATTTGCCATTGGACAAATGGTGGTTTTCGGGCGATCTTATCCTGACAGGAGATGAGTCAGGAACCACTCAAGCCCGTTGTAATTGCCGTGCCCGATGAAGCACCGGCGCGTTCCAAGGGAAAGACTATTGCCATCGTCGCAGCGCTTGTGGTGATGGTTGCTGGGCTGAGTTACTTGGCATTCCTTCTTTTTGCCGGTGATGAAAACACTGCGGCCACCGATCCCAACGAGGTGACGCCCGAGTCCGCTGTCAAGGGCTGGTACGATGCGTTGGCGAAAAACCAACCACAGGTACTCTGGGCCGCCCTGCCACAGGCCGACCACGAGAAGGCCGCGCGCGGGTTCCAATGGATTGGCGAACAAGTGGGCGAGGATCGAGAGTTATACGAGCGTGGGCTGGAGGTGGCCGGAAACTTCGCCAAGGTGATGTTCAACAAGAAAAAGCTGTTTGTCGGCTTGATTGCATATCACGACAAGAAAAAGGCCAATGGCGGTGGCGGACTGGCTGGGGCCTTGGGTGCGGTTACAAGTTTGGCGGACGCCTACAAGGGAGGCGGTGCGAACGGGCCGGACTTGGGGAAATTGAAGGATGCCATTGGAGGGATTGCCGCTGACCAAATTGACCCCGCTGGGATGCTTGGCGGAGTAATGAAGGATAACGACGTTAAGCCATGGAAATTTGACGCCACCTACGGGTTGATGCGGGCAGTTCTGGACGGCAAGATCAAGGATGTCGACTGGCTAAATGAGCCGAATATGAATGAGTTCGTGGCTGATACTGGCGTACAGGTCATGACGCATCTCGACAAGCTGGAGGATCCTGAAGCCAAGGCATCTTGGAGCGACGGTTTCAAGACACCCATCAACCAGATTAAGGTTACCCGTATTAGTTGGAAGGAAGATGGCGACCCCAACACTGCCACCGTTAAGGTCGAGTGTCCGCCCATTCCATTCCTTGAGATCTCCGACCCTGGGTTTGTGGAACTTAAGCTCGCCTTGGTTGATGGCCGATGGCGCATCACTGAGGGTAAGGAGATTTTTTTCGGGCGTTTGATTGATGGCACCGAGATGACTGTTAAGAAAGTCGAAGGCATGGCAATGTTCCAAATCGCCAAATCCCAGATGGCCAGCCTGACGAAAGGTGAGAAAGATGGCATTCTGGATGTGCTCGATACGATGGACGACTACCTGATTAAGATCGATCAATTACAGTCGCCTGAGGAACTCGCCGCCATGGGGCGCAAGGCGTTGGTCGAGCCGATCATGGGCCATGTCGGCGGGATCGTCAGTGCCGCCAACGGGAATGATGACCCCGTGAAGCCTGCTGTCACCGAACCCAACGGCGGACTCACCGGCACCATTCCCGGAAACAACCCCGGCCTAAAGGCCAAGTGGATTTATGGCAGCGAACTGCCGCCTCGCGTGCGTTTGGACAATCGAGCATACTTGGGCAAATCCAAAGATTTCATTAAGCGATTATTTGGTGTCCCCCAGGTGATACCTGCTTCGGTTGCCACAGACCCGCCAAATACTCCGCCTGCAATTCGAGCCGAGGAGTATCTTGTGTACCAAGGGGTCATTGACGTGTTGGACGGAAGGCCTGGCCGCAATCAGGTGCCATTGACGTCCGTGGCCTTTGGCTTTCAGCGCGGCGTGCTTGTGAAAATCCTTGTCCAATAGGTCGCGCCATTTCTTTACTTGTAAATTCAGCGTTTTTGATATATCACAGCGCACCATGAATCCCGTTGTTTTGGCAATGATCGTCTCCATGGCATTGGCCGTGGGCTGTGGTGAGGCCCAGACTGACCAGCAGGCCAAGGTTGATGGAGGGGACGACATCGCCAGCATCGAGATGAAGACGACGTTTCGCGGGAAGAAGGTCGGCAAGAACTTGACCAAGGCAGCGGAGAATATCCAGAAGATGACCACCATCGTGAAGGATGACGTGACTCGTGTCACCGGCGAGGCCAAGCGTGTTGCCGAACAGGTGTCGGCTGTCACAAAGGATGGCGTAGGTGTGGATATCACGTTGGCTCCAAAGACGAAGCCCGTTACCGAGTGGGAATACCATGAAGTCAACGCCACTGAGAAGAACCGGAAAGAAGTGCTGGCGGAGCAGGGACGATTGGGTTGGGAACTGACCTCCGAACGTCCGCATCCCGAAGAAGGCTTCATTCTGCAACTCAAGCGCGCCAAACCCTGAGCGCGGACAATTCAATGGACGGGGCGATTGGCGCAGTGGCTAGCGCACCGGCTTTACACGCCGTTGGTCGGGGGTTCGAATCCCTCATCGCCCACCATTGGAACTTGTCTCGGTCAACCGAACCGGTTTCCCTTTAAAAACATGACTACCATGAGAGAAAGAAATCCCGGCCGGGAATGGAGCAATGCGCATATGTTGGCATATTTCTACAATGCTTTTGCTTTTGGCAGTGATGGGGAGTTGTCCAGCGATGAGAAGCGGGAGATCGTGGCGTGCCTGAAGGAATGGATTCCTGACCTCAGCGACGAGGAGCTTTATGGCGCTTTAATGGAGTCGCTCGAATGGATTGACGAGGACTTGCAGGAGGGAAAGGATGCGGAAAAGGTGGACAACACCATGACCGGTATCGCCGGTTACTTGAACGAGTTGCTAAAGCCCAATAACGGCGATGCGGATCGGCGCAAGTATTTCCTGTGCGACCTCGTGCGGCTGTCGGTGGCGGACGGTAATTTCGACGACACGGAGAAAGCTTGGATCCGTGCAACGGCGGACATCTTCGGGATTGAGTTCCGGATTTAACCGGCACAAAAAAACCACCGCGGGCAATTCCTCGCGGTGGTTGGACGGCGGCGCGCAACCTGATAATTAACCGCATCCCCGCAATCCGTTATCAGCGTAGATTTCGGCTTCAACGGGTCAATGCGAGGTTATTCACACCCCATTTACTTGTCGTCTGTGGCACCACCCAGCGTGACGCTGATCTTATATTTGCGCTGTAGGTGCGCATGGGCCTCGCTGGCCTTGGAATTCTTGGGGTACAGCTTGCAGGTTTGCTGGAACCACTTTATGGCGTTGGTCTTTGAGCCGGATGACTCATACGTGTAGCCGATCTGGATGGTGGCCTCGGGAGCGGCACTCTTGTGTGAGCGGGCCTGATGGTAAATGACAAGAGCCTCCTTCCATTGCTTGAGTTTGCGGTGGCAACGGGCGATGTCGAAGTAGACAGTTGGATAGCTGTCAGACTGCCGGTAGGCCTGAATGGCCAGCGGGATGCGACTGCTGCGCTCGTAGCAGTCGCCTATTTGGCGGTACCAGTTGCCGAATTTTGCGGGCACGACCTTGATTAGCGTTTGGTAAGCGGCGATGGCCTCGTCCCATTTCTTGGCTTCGTGCCAAGTTCCCGCGATCTCGATGTGCCATTTACCTTGGTCCTCCTCATCAACCAGGCCGATGGCCTGATTGTAAACCCTCACGGCCTCGCCTGGCTTGCCTTCGTACCGGCGATGCAACCAGGCCAGACTGGAGAGGCCTTTCACCTTGTCCTCAAACTGCAGGTAGATTGTCTTGGCCTCGGCAAAGCGTTTGCGGCCGCGGTGCCAGTCGGCCATGGAGCCGCGAATGGCATCGTCCATACCGACAATCTTGGCCAGTTCGTCAAACGTCTTGAGTCCTTCCTGATCGCGCCGGGCGTAGGCATGCAAATTGGCGATGTAACCGTAATAGGTGCGAAGGGTCTGCTGATCGCGCGGGGCGGCGGCGGTTTTGGGGGCCTGCTCGCGGATATAACGGATGGCGTCATCGGCCAGTTTCAGGCCGGCGGTCTTGCGTGAGGTGTCGCCCGTGAGGCTGCTGATGGGGCTGCGGACGAGACTGTGTATCTGCTGCACGAGGGTGTAGCCGCGGTAGGAGGTTCCCAGTGCCTTGTGTGCGTCGCCAAAGTCGCCCGCATAAAAATAATATCCCGCGAGGCTCCGGCTGGCGCTGACCAAGGTGGACTGGTTCTCCTTGGTGCGCTTTATCTTGAAGGTGAGGTCGCGCCACATCTGGACCTGCCGGTTGACGTCCTTACGTTCACCGTATATCCCTGCAAGATCCCAACGAGACATCACGGCCACGTAGTGTTTTTCGTAGTCGGTGATGGCTCGGGCGTAGGCTTTCTCGGCATTGCGGAGTTCGCCGACATCCTTGTAGCACTTGCCGATCATGTACGCGGCAAGAGCGGCTTCGTGTGACTCGGGCCAGTAATCGATCACTGACTGAAATCCCTCACGGATGGCCGTGTACACCTTGCGCTGTTTTACAAGGCAATGACTCCACATGAGCTGTGCGTTGGGTGCGCCAAGACTGCGCTCGTAGAGGGTGAGGTATTTTTCATACTCGCTCATGGCGGCCTTGAACTCTCCGCGTAGGTAAAGCTTCTCGGCAATGCGCATTTGGTAGCGTTCCACCTCGCGCATCTTGGCAAAAGTCTCCACGGGGATTTGCTCGAGGTAACCGAGCGCGGCGGGAAGGGTGAAAGCGGCTGCCATGCCGATGGCAGCCAGCGCGCGGACCATTATTTTTTTTGTGCCTGAAGCCATTTGCTGTACTCCGAGTGTGAATAGATCATGATATTGGCACCAAGCCGGTAACTCGCCTGCCAGATATTTGCAGGCACACCGGCGTGCCCATCGGCCCATGCATCGCCCACATCACCGGGATGGTAATACGCCACAATGCGACTTTCAACCACCCATCCATAAGCTGTGCGGCCGCCATGCGGGGCGACAATGGGCACGGCTTTTAGGTTGGCGTGCACGGGGTGATCTATGGGGATGGCGCGTGGGGTCACATTGGGCAGTACGCGGCGCATGAGGTTGAAAAACTGGCTGTGCCAGCCGCTGCTTCCGCCGTTGTCGGCAAAGAGCATGCCGTGCTTGTCGACGAGGTATTCGCGCAGCGTCTCCACATCCCGCTGGGAGACGGAGATGCTGCGTTCGCCTGTCATGTAAACCATTGGCGGGCTCTTGCCCTTGGGGAAATTGCGTAACTGCCCGATGGTCCGCACCTCAGGCGTCTTGGCAGTATTGTGGCCGGTGTTGGCGGCGTACCAGGTTAGCATGTTCAAATCGGAGTTGAGATCAAGGTCCTGATCCCAGTCGCCGCCGGAGTAGCGCAGGCGAATGAATCGGACCTTGCCGCGCCGGGTTCCGCCGGCAAAGCCCGCGCCCTTGCCTTCGCCTTGGCCCACCTCGTAGCGGTGCATGGTTTCTTCCAGTAGATCCTTTAAGATCTCCTCAATGGGCGGCACGGGACGGATCAGGTTGCTCAGCGGATTTACGATGGGAACTTCCTTGATCTTGATTACTTGCTTAACGATTTGCTTTAGCTCCGGCTCGCCGCCGCCATCAGGCAGCTCATAAATCTCATCGCACCCGCTCATCAACAGCATCAGCAGCAGGACGATTAATCCGAACAATGCCGAGTACTGCGCGCAGGCGTTTAGCGATTGTTTTAATTTTTGCTTGGTTCGGCCGTAGTACCATGCGTCAAGGTTCAGTGGGCTCCACACGCGATGGTTTGGCTGGGCGACGGCTTGATTCATCGACTCCAGTGGACTGCGTAGCACTGACACGGGTTCCAGTTGCACCTGTCGTCCCTGCGAATCTCGCAATCGTCCCATGCACAGGAGGACAAGGTCAGTCGCCCAAAAAATCCCGCAGGCGATAAACCCAAACAACATCAACTGAACCCAATGGTTGGAGCGGGAGAAGGCATCGTCAATCACCGGCCCCATCAGCGCTGGCAGCTTGCTGGGATAAACCTCCGTCCATCCGCCTCCATTAAAACCTGCGCGTGCCAAGTCTCTGATCATGGCGGCGTTTTCTCCATCCCGCCAGAACCCCTCGGTCATCGACCTGAGCCGGTTCATCTCGGCATTGGACAAGCCGTCCAAGTGTTCCATTCGATAGTGAACTGGTATTACAGTAATATCAGTTAACCTGCTCGCGGGCACGTCATTCTCCCTGAACAGCTGGAGTAATTCCTCCCTAGAAAGCTTAAGCAAATCTGCTGCCCTGACGGATGCGGGCTCATTGATCACCGAACTGATCTCGGCGCGTGTTCCTCTGTCCAACTTTGACAGTCGATACAGGTAAGGCTCGCCGCGCGGGGTTGGGGGAGCACGCTCCCAGAAGTCCATCCACATCTCGTCATTGCGCCATAGGTTTGGATTCATGATGACACCATGAAACATCGCCTTGGCCTGTAATTCTGGTGATAATGGTGGCTCGGCGGTTTCGTTGCCTTCGTTAAGTCGTTCAACCTTGCCGGGGAAGTCCTTTGACAGAATGTTGGTGAAAGTATTCCTGAATAACCGCATACGGCGGAAGTCGTTGGTCCAGTTCCCATAGTTATTGGTGTCAGCAAGGAACCCGTTTAAGCGCGATTGCGCGACGCTGAGTTGACTTTCATTCTCCAGTAGGCGGTAGACCCATTCATGATTTCCTGCCAACCAGGAGTTGGTGGCGAAGGAACGATTGGGCCGATCCTGCAACATGGAGGCCTTGAGCAGCAGTCGGCCTATCTCGCTTGCCTCAACTCCGGGCTTAAGCCTTGGCGTGACATTGTGAAGGACATCAATGTCCCCCTCCTTTTTCGTGAATGTGATTACGATCTGTTGATTTCCAGAGGTAATGTTGGTCACAGACTGGTTTAATCCTCTCGGGAGGGTGAAATCCTCCGGCATGTCATCCAGCCAATTGGCTTTGTTGACCTGTTGCAGGACCATGAGCTGGAGATCACTGGGGGGAAGCTTGTCTATTAGGAAATATGGATAGGATTTCATTACGCCCAACGCGGTCAGTGGGATTATTGCGAAAGTGGCGAGACGCAGCAGGCCGGATTTCCAGCGGCCCGTGTAAAACCGATGCAGGCCGGTGAAACCAAGAATTACGGCAAGCCATGCGACCGGCGTAAAGCGGGTGGGCGAACGCTCGGGTTCCAGTTCCGGCAGCTGTACTGGGCGGCCATCGGCGTCGAGATACTGACCGGTGAAAAGCTGGTAAAGATCCACCACCCAGTGAACTGCGGCCCCGATAAAAGCGACCATTACGAACTGGCACGCTAAGTTTCCGCCCAGTGCCAGAGATGGAATTTCTACAAACACGAATCGAACGCCCACGAAAACCTGATCGACCAAATAGCCCAGGAACAGGAGATCGAATCCAATCATGAGTTTAAATTCCTCGTGCCATCCATTGAATTCCGCCGGATGCACGCGCCACATGCCGATGGCTATCACGGCACCGATCCCCAGCCATGCCAGCTTGAGCAGGCCAAGCCGCCAGCGTCCGGTGTAAAAACGATCGGCACCCACCCAGCCGAGAACGATGGAGAGAGTGCATGCCGTCGCAAACTGATGTGATGAAGCCTCCGATTCCACCGGTTGCATGCGGACTGGAAGCCCGTTGATGTTACGATATCGGCCGAAAGCCAACAGGATGAGATCTGCGAAGCAAAACACCGCTGACAACAGGAAGGCGGCGGCAATAGCCAGCCAGGTCGTGTCTACTTGTGATGCGTCTACTTGAGAGACCGCCGAGCCAACGGTTGCCCAGAAGTGCAGCGGCAATTCCTGCACACGGTATATAACGAACTGAATGGTGTCGGTGCTGAAGAAGTCCATGCCTTGGAACTGCGCGAACCAAGTCTTTATGACAGGGGGATCGCCACGCCACGTACACCATGTGTCCGCGATGCCAGTACAGATTAGCCACCAAGCCAAGGCAAGGAGCCCGGAAATCTTGAAGAGCCCCAGTTGCCAGCGACCCGTGTAAAAACGATCCAGTCCCAAAGGGCCGGCCAGCAGGGCTAGGATGAAGGTAATGGAATATTTACTGGGCGATGATTCAACCTCGCCTGCGTCATTCGTGTCGATCCTGTCCCGAGTCCAGTAATGGTGCGATTTTCTGTCCACCCACCAAATGGTCCAAGCCAAGCCAGTCAGAAAGATCAAGACCAGTCCTCCGCGCGCTATTCCCGGTCCTAGACCGAACCATCCGATCCATTCGCTGCCGGCCACGAGCCATTGCCAAGCAGGAATGATGGCTATGGTGGCAAGCACCCACCAAGCCCGGTCTTTCCAGCCCATATATTTCTGTAGCCAGCGAAATGTGATGAGCGGTAACAAGGCAATGGCCAGGGAGTGGGTGAAGCCCAGAAAGATTGTTTTCTCAGGGTGTCCTCCAGTTTGCATGATGGGCCAGAGGCAACACATGACCAAGGCGACGGTAAGCAGAAATGGAGCGGCGATCCGGAACGCATTCTTCGGCCATCCTCTCGGCTCGAGCCATGACTTAATTTCCGCCGACCAGAGCTGCACGGCCGCCAAGTGCAAAAAGAAACAGATGACGGGTAGGAATACAGGAACCCCATCGTTGATGAGTGCCGCGAAAACCAGCGCGCACCATGAGAATGTGGTT
>MDTE01125898.1_pt1 | contig 10932 bp, 11 predicted proteins | sample 811231 | NCBI WGS metagenome assembly MDTE01 (sample SAMN05326651, study PRJNA326480) | marine metagenome | isolation source: seawater | place: Indian Ocean: Red Sea | collected 2010 | reverse complement strand
TCATCGTCATCGTCATCGTCATCGTCGTCATCGTCATCGCCCGAGTCGTCGTCATCGCCCGAGTCGTCGTCGTCTGAGCTGGAATCATCATCCCCGCTCGCGCATTCGGGAGAGTCTTCGCAGCCAGCATCCTCGCAATCGATCTGCCCGTCGTCGTCGTTGTCCTCCCCATCGACGCAATCGTCGGGGAAGCGCCCTTCCGAGGGCTCCGATTGGCGTGGGTTGGAGCATGAACTGGCCACGCAAAGGAAACCAGCCCATAGGCAGAGGGTGGACAACAGCAGAAGACGTCGCATGGCACTGAATCCCAATGCAGGGGGAACAAGTCAGCAGTCTAGCGTGTTGTGGGCGTGGTCACCGGGAGAGGAGAACAACCGAAGTACAAAGCGGCTTGTTTTCACCGGGACTCTGGCCCAAACTACGCGCCCCTTTGCCCAGGAGAAAGATCATGTTTCGAATTCTCGCCCTCGTCGCCACGCTCTGTGCTGGCATGACTCTCGCTGTTCCCGCTGCGGACGCTTGCCCCATGGCCGACGCCAAGATGGCCGCCGCTGGAGACCTCCCCAAGGATGCCTCCCTCGTGCGTTACTCCGTAGAGGGGATGACCTGCGGCTCCTGTGCCCTGAAGATCCGGGAAGTTGTGGAGCAGCTGAAGGGAGTCAAGATGGTCCTGGTCCACATGGATGGCACCATGGAGGTCGCTTTTGATGACAAGCTGACCAACGCTGATGCCATCATGGCCTCTGCCACGACAGCAGGCGAATACAAGTTCAAGAAGGTCTAGCTCTGTCTTGATTCCATCGCCGGCGGGTCCCTTTGCTAAGGGGGCACGGTGATGCTCGCGCCCCCAGCGCGCCGGTCCTCCACCGATAGCAGGGGCTTGGCGGCTCCGCCCTGGGGCCTGTCTGGGCCTTCTCTAGGGTGGCTGAGCCCCACTTGGGTTCATCCCATGTACCCTGGCGGGCGTTGAGGGGAACCAAGAATGGGACTGCGCGCCCGGGTCATTGTGTTGGTCGTTGGTCTGGTGGCGATTGTCCACATGGCCTGGGGTGTCTCCGACGTCCAAGATGACGCCCGCTTGCTGCGGTCTGAGGCCGAGCGTCGAGGCATGGAAGTGCTGCGGGCTCTGTCCATTCCATGCTCGGTCTCTCTCGCCAATCGCGAGATTGAGACGCTCGATGCGGTGCTCGCTCGGTTCGCAGAGGAGGAAGGGCGCGACCTGGATGTCCTGTGGATCGGGATCCTCGACACGCAAGGGGTCGTTGTTGCCCACACCGACCCTCTTCAGTTTGGTCGGCGCCCATCGGACCCCTTTACTGCTCGAGCCCTTGCTGCGGACCGACCGTCGAGCCTAGAGGTGGACGATGTGCACGGACCCCGCTTGTTGTTGACCATGCCCATTGTCTCCGGCCTGCGGTGGGGTACGGCCACTGCGGCGATCTCGTTGCGGGGTGTCGAGGCGCGCATTGAGCGGAACCGAGGCAGAGCCCTTGTCTTGAGCATCGTGTTGGCCCTCTCACTGGGTGCCGTCCTCGCGCTACTGCTGGGTCGTCTAGTCCTGGAGCCCATGCGGCTGCTGACAGATACGGCTCGACGCATATCTGATGGCGAATTGGGTGCGCGCGTGCCCGAGGGCGCTCGCGGTGAAGAGATGGTCCTGTTGGGACGTGTGTTCAACGAGATGGCTGAAGAAATCCAGGGGCAGACCGCTCGTCTTGAGAAGCTTGTTGCCGATCGAACCCGTGAGTTGGAGGCTGCCAACTCGGAGCTGGGCTCGGCCGTCGCCGAGCTGGAGCGACTGGCTCGAACTGACGGCCTTACTGGCCTTCGAAACCACCGGGCGTTTCAGGAGGCGCTCAGCTTCGAGGTGCGCCGGGCGGGTCGCTTGAAGCAACCACTATCTCTCTTGATGGTGGATGTGGACCACTTCAAGACCTACAACGACGCCCATGGCCACCCAGCGGGAGACCATGTCTTGAAGAGGGTTGCCCACATCTTTACGGAGACCCTCCGGTCGATTGATCTGGTAGCTCGGTACGGCGGTGAGGAGTTCGCAGTGTTGCTTCTTGATACGTCTACAGCCGCTGCGCAGAGTGTGGGAGACAAGCTGCGACAGGCTGTGCGTTCGTATGACTTCCCCATGGCTGGCGACAGTCAGGAAAGGGGCCGGATCACTGTGTCGGTTGGCGTCGCCACGCTGCCTGGTCACGCGGACGATGCGGCAGACTTGCTGGAGCGGGCCGATGCGGCTCTGTACGTCGCGAAGCGCAGTGGCCGGGACCGAGTCTGTGTGCACGGAGACCCCGAGGAGCCCGAAACGACGGGTGGTACAGGGGATCACTCATGAATCGCCATGTCCTTTTGCTTGCGCTGCTTTGTGGCTGCTCTGTGTTGGGTTGCCGTGTGCCAGAGTCGGCGGAAGCCCCAGTTGAGACGCAGCCGGCTATCGACGTCCTTGCTGAGGCGCGAGCGGCCCTGGAGGCGGCGGACATCCAGACGCTACGGTGGGGCTTGACTCCGTTCTTCGCTGCGGACCGGTTAGAGGAGCGCTATGCCCCGATCATTGAGCACGTCTCGGGACGGCTCGGGGTTCCCATCGAGCTACTTGTGGGTGACGACTACAAGGATCTCGAGGACAGAATGGTCCAGGGGCTGATCGACGTGGGTGTGTTGGGTCCTTACGCCTACGTCCGCGCTCACAAGCGGGCGCCGGGCTTGGAGGTGTTCGCGAGTCATGTCGCTCATGGAAGCCTGACCTACGGCGCCTACATCATCACCCGAGAGGGTAGTGACCTGGAGAATCTTGAGGGCGTTCGCAACCAGTCTTTTGGCTATGTGGATCGACGGTCTACTTCGGGATGGTTGTTCCCCGCTGCCCGTATGCTCCAGGAGGCCATCGACCCCATTACCGGGGTCGACCCCCGCTTCTTGGGCAGTCACGATGCGGTTGTTGATGCCATCTTTGCGGGTGAAGTCGTCGCGGGTGCAACCTATGACGGAGGGCTGGCCGAGGCCCGTGCCCGGGACACGCCGGCCTCAGGCTTGCGTGTGTTGGCCAAGTGCGAGCGGATTCCCTACGACGCCTATGTGGTCCGCGACGGTATGCCGGCTTCTGTGTCCTTGGCGCTCGGTCAACTGCTGGCCGAGATCTCGACGCGAACTCAAGAGGGGCGGGCCATCCTGGCCAACATCTCTCGCGTCAATGGCTTTGTTCCCGTGGACGACAGTCACTACGACACGGTGCGCAAGGTCGAGGCTGAGGTCGTCGCTGCGCTCAGTAAGGCGGATGCGGCACCGTGAGTAGGGGCCAGTCACGGCTCGAGGTTGCGGAGACGCTAGCCGAGGCCAGGAGCCTGCCCGGGTGGTTCTACAATGACCCTGAGGCGTACAAGGTCTTGTTGGAGCGGGTTCTTGCCCGCACGTGGCATCTCGTGGAGCTTGACGGGCACGGGGGCCTCGCCGGTGACCCTGGACTTGGAGCGTGGCCAGGATGGCTACTTCCCGGCTCATTGGAAGAGCCCGTCCTCATGGCTCGACACGAGGATGGAACAAGCCGTCTTCTGTCCAACGTCTGTACTCATCGCGGCCGAGTGTTGCTGGAGGCTGCGTGCGAGAGCCCATCGATTCGCTGTGCTTACCATGGTCGTCGTTTTGATCTGAGGGGCTGTGTTCGTGGCTCGCCGGGCTTTGAGGGCGAGGCCGCTCCGGGTGGGGATGAAGACCTGCCCGAGATTCCAACCGGTACTTGGGGGCCGATCCGGTTTGCCGCCATAGAGCCACACCAGCCTGTTGACCAGTGGTTGGCTCCTCTCAGGTCGCGCCTTGAACATCTTCCCCTGCAGAGCCTGACGCCCGTGCCAGCTGGAAGCCGAGACTACGAGGTCAACGCGAACTGGGCGCTCTACTGCGACAACTACCTTGAGGGACTGCACATTCCCTTTGTGCATCCAGCCCTGGGGCAGCAACTGGACTGGAGCAGCTATCGGGTCGAGACATTTCCCTGGGGCAGCCTCCAGGTAGGAGTCGCCGCCGAGGGCACGCCTACCCTTGAGCTGCCCGGTGGGCACCCAGATGCTGGCAGTCGGGTCGCTGCTCTCTATTTCTGGCTCTTTCCCGCCACGATGGTCAATGTCTATCCGTGGGGGATCTCGGTCAACGCCGTCCAGCCTCTGGGTCTGCATCGCACTCGTGTGTGCTTCCGAGCATTCACCTGGTGCGATGGGGACTCCGTTGGGGGAGCGGGTGGAGACCTGGACACGGTCGAGTTGGAAGATGAGCAGGTCGTAGAGGCGGTCCAGCGCGGGGTTCGCTCCCGAATGTTTCGCCCGGGTCGCTATGCGCCGCGCCACGAAGTGGCTGTTCACCACTTTCACCGGCTCCTAGCTCGTCTCTGGAACGAGCCGGAGTGCGGCTGAAGCTCAGCCGAGATGCTCTTCGTAGATGGGGTTGCGAATACCCTCGTCGGTTCGGACCGCGCCTGGGGGCAACAGCCAGTAACGGCACTCCCCCGCTGCGACTCGCTGGGCCATGTCCTGCATCTTCTCAGTGTCCTTGGCGGCGAGCATGAACGTCGCCTCTCGGTCCACCTGCACCACATCTCCCCGTTCTAAGGTGTCTAGTACTTTGCCCGACTGCAGATCGCAGGCGTAGACGAAGGAGTTGACGGTGCAGGTGTGGTAGGGGACGTGAGGCTCTACGAGCTCCAGTGCCCCGAAGCGAGTGTGAATGCGTAGCGCATAGTTGTCGAACTGCGCGACTCCGAGCGTGGAAGAGCAGCCGTACGCACGCAGCGACAATAATTTGCTCGCGTAGCCAATCTGTTGGCTCGGGATCACGGTGGACATGGAGTAGCTCATCCATCGGCCATTTTGCGCGGTCGGAATCGAGATAGCCTCAGAGATCGGCACCAGGGAGTCGTATGAACTGATGGCCAGTTGCCACTTCAGGCGCTCCGGCAGCCGATCCGCAGGAACTGCAAATCCCAGGAAAGCTGAGGGGAGGATGCCGCAGTCAATCTGGACCCAGGCAGGCATCCCCATGTCTCGGCCTCCATAGGCGAGACCATTCAAGCGATTGATGAAGTGGTGAAAGGGAAGGTTGGCCGGGTCATCTGCCGGCAGCTTCAGGAGGTCAATGCCGAAAGGACGGTCAGCGAGCAGGTCCAGATTGGCCCGGCTGCCGAAGGCGTAGGGAACGAAGCCCTGTTCGACGAGTGAGGCGATGATGTGCATCGCCTGCGACGTAGCATGAAACCGGAGTTGAGTCCAAAGTGTCCTGGGGTCAAGCCCCTCGGGTCGGGGACTCAGCCCCTAGGCTGGAGGCCTATCTTCACGTCGCAGCTAGGGTCCCGCTGGTTCCTCGTTTTGTTTGTTCGCCTCGCTGCTGTGACGAAGGCCAGACCGCCGAGAGGGCGAGACAGAGAACCAGGGGGGTCATGTACCAGAGGTTCTTGCCGGCGGCGATGGGCAGCCATGGGTGGATGGCGAGAGCGGGGATGAAGGCGCCAGCGGTGCCTACCAGAAGAACAGCCGACCAACAGTGGTTGCCGTGGCGACTTGCTCGCACCCCCCCGATGGCGAGGCTAGCGATCACCGCGAGAGCACATGAACATCGGAGCACCAGCGACAGCGAGGATGGATCGCCCAGGAAGAGCCCCGCGACGGCGTCGAGCAACGACTCGAGCGCCGCCAGGCCGACGGGTACCGACTTGGCCCCCAGGGCAAAGCCTGGGTCTCCGATGTCCACCAGCATCCAGACGTAGACGGGCAGCGCTGCGACCATTCCCAAGCACAGCCCCTTGAGGGTCGCTCGTGCCGCCGGCTTGGGGACCTGCGGTGGACGAAAGACAGCCAGCCAACATGTCCAGGCCAGGATGGGAGCCCACGCCGGCCAGTCGGACAACAGGGAGGCTGCGGTGACGGCGGCAATGGCGGCTGAGGAGACGGGGCCACTGGCGGAGAGACGGCGAGCGAGCAGCACAGCCAGCAGTGTGATGGCGGGAATGACCGGAGCGTGATGTCCCCAGAAGCTCCCGGAGAAAACCAGCGCGGGGCAAAGGGCGGCTAGGCCCATGGTGGCCAGCGCGCCCCATCGTCCGAGCGCTTCGCGGGCCAGTAATCCACAGAGCAGTACCGCAGCCACCGACAGGGCGAGTGCGACTGCTCCTCGATGGTTCGCCAGGGGGAGTGTCAGCAGGTCGAGGAGCGGCGGATGCTGCCACGGCCTGTGCAAGAGGACCCTGGGGGGAGCACGGTCGGGGAGCGCTGAGGAACTCAGCACGCGGACACCGACGGTCGCCACCACGATGCCTAGCAGCGTTAACTTCGAGGTCAGGCGGCTGCCGTTGCCTCGCCAAGAGCTAGGAAGGAGCGCCATTTAGGGAGTGACGGCGATCGAATTGCTCGGTCACGTCGAGCTGGACGTAGTCGTCGGCGACAGCGCTGCAGGGACAAAATTCCACCCGGAAGCGGATCTCGTCGCGCATTTGGTCGAGGGCTTCCTCTCTACTGTCTGCTTCGACGACCACAGTACCTATCGCCGAAGCCATGCATCTCGCCTGCCAGGCGCCGTCGATCAGGGGCTTGATCGTGCAAGGAAACCGTACGCTCATGCTGTTATCGAGGGGTGCAGCGGACAGAGGATGGGCCTAGCCCTTCAGTCGGCAGCTCCGTCACAGTCCGTGTCTTCGGGGTCATCTGGGTCATCCCAGAGAGCAGGGGAGTAGTCGAGGCCGTCGCCTGGCGGGGGGTCATCGTTGCAGTCGCCACCTTCTTCAGAGAATCCATCGCCATCATCGTCGAAGGAGTTGGTCCCTTCGTCGACAGTCCCGTTGCAGTTGTTGTCGATGCCATCCCCATTGTCGGTAGACGCCTCCCCCTCGGGGGCGCCGGGATGAATGGCAGCGCCGTCGGGAACCCCGTCGCCGTCGTAGTCGATGGCGTCATTGCAGTCCCCGGGCTGGGGCCACGCACACGAGGGCTCCACACTGCCGCTACAGCTTGTCGCCTCGCAGTAGCAGTCTCCGTCATCGTCCCATGCACTTGTGTTCTCATCGATCTCAAGGTCGCAGTCGTTGTCGATGCCATCGGGCATCTCGGATGCTGAAGGGTAGATGAAGGGGTCGCTGTCGTCGCAATCTCCGCCATCTTCGGTGTAGCCGTCTCCATCGTCATCCAGCATGTCCGTGCCGTCGTCGACGATGCCGTCGCAGTTGTCGTCGATGCCATTGGAGATCTCGGTGCCGTCTGGATGGATGTCCACATTTTGGTCGTTGCAGTCGCCGGGTTGGGCGATGCCAAGGCAGCCTACGAGAGACTCACAGTAACCATCCCCGTCGTCGTCGTAGACAGTGGTTCCCTCATCCACCGTGCCGTTGCAGTTGTTGTCCAGACCATCTCCCTCGTTCGGAAGGGCCGCGTAGCCATCTTCGGGTGCGCCGGGATGACGTCCGGCATCTGCGTCATCACAGTCCCCACCAGACGAGGTATAGCCATCACCGTCGGCATCATCGGCGGAGGTCCCCTCGTCGACCAGGCCATCGCAGTCATTGTCTCTTCCGTCCGCAACCTCCTGGGCTCCGGCGTGGGAGTCTGCCGATGTGTCGTCGCAGTCCCCCTCGACTTCGCTGACGCCGTCGCCATCGTCATCGCTGAGCTCTGTGCCTTCGTCCACTTGTCCGTTGCAGTCGTTGTCGACCCCATCGCCCACCTCGACCCCGCCCGGGTTGGCAGTTGAGTCGTGGTCGTCGCAGTCCCCACCACAGGCTGTAAAGCCGTCACTGTCGGCGTCCCAGCCTGGATCCGCGGAACCTTCGCACTGATTTGCTCTCAGGTCGACAGACAGCCCTAGGTCGAGGCCATCGCTCCCGAGGAAGTACAGTTCGGCGTCTTGTGGGTCGTCTCCGCTGCTTGAGAACTCGACCTCTAGCTCCAACTGTGCCTCTGCCTCGACGATCCAGGGGAAGGTGGGGAAGTCCGACGGTGGGGGGACCGCGAAGCCTTGATCGTCACCTTGGAGCGCGACGCCGTAGATGGAGATCGCCACGTGGGAGATGTTCTCTAGGGTGATGTCTCGATCTTCACTCGCATCTGCTTGGACTGGACCGAAGTCCAGGAGAGCAGGCCAGGCAATGAGTGCCGACTCGACTCCCTGGCCCCGGAACTCCACCTCAAAGCTGGTGACCTCGTCTTGTCCCTCGATGGACACAATCAGGGTTTCCTGGAACGTCCCGGCTTCTTGCGGCTCGAACACCACCGCGAGCTCCTGGCTGGCCCCGCCACCAATGTCGCCGCTCCAGGCTGCCGGTAAGAGGAAATGGGGTTCGCCGTTTCCGGCAAGAGTCACTGTGGCGACGGTGGCTGTGCCCGCTCCTAGGTTCTGTAGCCGAATAGGGGTATCGACACTCGAGCCGACCCCGATCAGCCCGAAGTCATGAATCGCCGGTACCGGTACCAGGTCATGGGCCGCGAGACGGAGGGTCTGATCGGAGTCATTGCAGCCAGAAGCGACGAACAGCATCGCGATGCTTGCCAAGCACCCCACGATGCGTCTCCGCGCGCTCAATGTGACTCTCCGCTGTGATGCGCCCATGTCAGGCATGTAACCAGAAGAAAAGGGGAACGTCGACAAGGAAGGCGAGCAGTTCGAGAGGCTGGGCTGCTGTTACGATGGCAAGTTGCGCATCGATTGTTCGGCTGTCACCTTTTCTTTGGCTTTGGTTCGTGCTTGTTGCCCAACCGATGACTGACCTGCTGTGCTCAGCCTGACTCGTGACGTTCCCGGGCGCGCGAGTTGTCCTCCTTTGGGAAAGCTCATGGCTCGAGTGCATCGGAGTCGAGCACCGGGCATCGCCCTCTTTGTTCTGGGTGTCGCTGTTGGGTGTGCCCCGGAGGCTCTCGAAGTCGCGCCGGGTCTTGCCGATGATCCTGTCCGCTACATGGAAGAGGTCGCTTATCGTCGAGGTGTCTTAGAGCGAGACCTGACCGAAAGCAACAATGAGTACGCTCAGGAACGGCTAGCTCTCTACGGTCTGGAAGGTGTGGGCTGGGATGTGCTTCCGCCAGGGGATGCTCCTTCGCTACCGCTCTCATTAGATGAGGCAGACCTCCTTGCTGCCGGAGCGGACTTGGTGTTCGAAGCCGACTCCGCTGCCCGCCTTGAGCCGGAGAGCATCCCGGCGACGGACTCCGAATGGCTCGACCTCGGTCGCCGGGTCTTCTTCCAATATCCACTGCGCCCCGACCCCATCTATACGGCTCTCGTGGGCTTGCCCGGAGCTCTGGAGGAGACAGGCTTTCTCCAGGACGATGGTGTCTGGGTCGGACTTCGTCTCGTGGATGACGGGGCGGGTGGTGTCGCGGTAGCTCCCACTTGTGCCCAGTGCCATGCAAGTCTCCAACCGGACGGCTCCCTCTCTGCCGTTCTATCCAACAGGGACATGGACGTCGGCTTAGCCCGCCTGTTGGTCATGGACACTCAAGAAGGGGGCCTTCCGCCCGAGCTGGACTCGACGGAGGCGGCGGATTTAGAGCGGTTGGGCCCTGGTCGTACCGATGTCCTGTCGGACCAGGAGTTCAACCCCTATGCGCTACCAGACTTCGGGGGCCTCGCTGATCTTCCCTTCTTGCACCACAATGCCAACTGGCACCATCGGGGCACAGCCACCTTGGCGGTTCGTTGCGAGACCCTGTTCATCACGGCAGACAGCGGTCGGACGCGCATCCCGCGGGTGCTGTCGTGGGCTCTTGCGCGTTGGTTCCAGTCGCTGCCGGCCCCTACGCCCCTGGACGAAGCCCCTGGTCCCGAGGCGAAGCAAGGCCAGCAGGTGTTCTACGACTCGGGCTGCGCCAACTGTCATGTCCCCCCGCTGTACACCTCGGATCGCGTGGTCACTGTTGACGAGATCGGCACGGATCCCGGGGCTGGACAGAGCGCTGTGCGATGGACTGGGAACTACCGAATCCCGAGCCTCCGCGGCGTGGGTCGGACAGCCCCCTACTTGCATCATGGGGCTGTGGAGACTCTAGAGATGCTCTTCGATCCGGAGCGCACCGAGCCGGGGCATGAATTTGGGCTGGCCCTGACTGCGGAGGAACGCGTTGCGCTCCTGGCCTTTCTCCGCTCCATTTGAGGGGGCTGAGCGCAGGTCAGGGTAGTGATCCGTAGGAGGCCTCCCGCTGTGTGAAGTGCGTGCACCCAGAGCAGCCGGGTCCAGGCATCTCCTGGAAGCTGGACTCCTGCAGTGGCGTGCCACTGCCTTGTTCCAGGTCCTACTGTCTGCGGCTAGAGGCCCGCGACGATATCGGCGACGAGACCTTCGACGATCTTGGCCAATCGCTTGGGCTCCTTGCCCGCAATACTGCCGGTCACCAGGGCCCCCTTGGCCTTGCGGGTGCTGGGTTGGCCGCCCTCGGGGGTGATGATGACTTGAGCGCCGATGTAGTCACCGCCCGATGCCAGGCCGCCCCAGCTGATTTGCTTCTGTGTTCGAAGGCGGAACTCGTCCACCTCCACACGGACAGAGATTCCCGTCGCCCCGGCCTTGGCTAGCGCAGCGGCAAGCTGTGTCTCGACCTGCGGCATGCCTTCGACTTTTGCCAGTCGCTTCGCGTCCTTTTCGTTCAGCGTCGTGTGCGTGGCGACCGTGATCGACACGGGCGCGTTGGCGAGAGCTGGTGCCATGATCGCCAGGCTGGTCACGGTCCAGAGCAGGGTGGTGAGGCTGAGATGTCTGATGGTCATGGCTTTGCTCCTGTCGTTGGGTTGGGGATGAGGTGCCGCCTGAGCCTGCCCATGGCGAGGAGAAAGAGGCTCGTGAGCGCGAGCATCGCGACAGAGTGTGGGCTTCGGCCTTGTATGGAGCAGCCGCAGGTGCTGACTCCCGAGAGGCTCTGAGCCATCTCAAGCGTCCCAAAACCCGTGGAGCGCTGCCCG
>MDTE01041685.1_pt1 | contig 10932 bp, 12 predicted proteins | sample 811231 | NCBI WGS metagenome assembly MDTE01 (sample SAMN05326651, study PRJNA326480) | marine metagenome | isolation source: seawater | place: Indian Ocean: Red Sea | collected 2010 | reverse complement strand
TTAGATTAGGTACATTTTTACCTATTCCAGGAATAGACCCACAATCTCTTCAAGCTTTTTTTTCTCAACAAGCATCAGGAATTTTGGGAATTTTTGATACCTTCTCAGGAGGTGCGCTTAGTAGAATGGGTATTTTTGCTTTGGGTGTTATGCCATATATTTCTGCTTCAATTATAATGACTTTGCTTCAAAGTAGCATACCAAGTTTAAAAGCTCTTAAAGAGCAAGGTAGCAAAGGTGTAAGAAAAAGAATTCAAATAACACGATATTTGACAGTGGCTATTGCTGCAGTTCAAGGTTATGGTGTAGCAGTTGGTCTAGAAACATTACAAGGGTCAGGTGGCAATGTAGTAATTGAACCAGGACTTTTCTTCAGATTTACTACAGTTGTAACTTTAACCGGTGGAACAGTTTTTTTGATGTGGTTGGGAGAACAAATAACATCAAGAGGTGTAGGAAATGGAATATCTTTAATTATAACTGCAGGGATAATTGCAAATTTACCTCGAGCAATAGTAAGTACTCTGGAGTTGGGAAGAACAGGAGCTTTAAGTTCAACATTTATATTATTATTAATAATTTTAGTTTTAGCATTGATTTTATTTATAGTTTTTGTTGAGAAAGGACAAAGAAGATTGATAGTTCAGTATCCTAAAAGACAAGTAGGCAATAAAGTTTTTGGAGGTCAAAGTTCTCATCTTCCTTTGAAAATAAATACTTCGGGTGTAATTCCAGTTATATTTGCTTCTTCAGTCTTATTACTACCAACTACATTGACTGGTTTTGGAGCAGGTTCAGATAGTGGTACATTTGCATTTATCTCAAGTTATTTAGGCAGAGGCCAACCAGTATATCTTTTAACATATGCTGCAATGGTTATTTTCTTTTCATTCTTTTATACAGCTATTGTATTTAACCCTGAAGAACAGGCTGAAAATTTAAGAAAATATGGAGGATTTATTCCTGGAATAAGACCTGGAGAAAACACTGCAAATTATTTAGATTTTGTATTAACACGATTGACAGTCATAGGATCCATATATTTAACTTTTGTCGCTTTATTGCCTGAGATTTTAATTTCAAAATATTCAATTCCATTTTATCTAGGTGGAACTAGTTTATTGATTACTGTAGTTGTCATGATGGATTTTATGAATCAAGTTCAATCTCATCTGTTTTCACATCAATATGCAAACATTCTTAAAAAAACTAAATTAAAAGGTAGAAATTGATGCATTTTATTTTTCTTGGTCCTCCAGGGGCAGGAAAGGGAACTCAAGCAAAAATTATATCTAAAGAATTTAAAATAGCACACCTTTCAACAGGAGAAATATTGAGATCCATGTCATTGAAAGAAACAAAAACCGGAAAAGCTCTTCATAAAATTATTTCTCAAGGACTTTTAGTTTCAGATGATTTAGTTACTGGAGTTGTAGAAGAAAGAATTTTATTTGATGATTGTATAAATGGTTTTATATTGGACGGTTTTCCCAGAACTATAATTCAAGCAGAAAGTTTGGAAAAAATATTAAAAAAAAGAAATATATCATTAAATAATGTAATTGAAATAAATGTAAAAGAAGAAATTCTAATTAAAAGAATATCAGGAAGACAAGTATGTGAAAAATGTAAAAAAATATACAATAAATTTTTTGACCCATTTCCCATAAATGGCTGCCTCGATTGCCGAGGTGAAAAGATAACTATAAGAACCGATGATGATGTAGATGCCTTCAAAAATGTTAGATTGAAAAAATATAATCAAGAAACTAGACCTTTAGTTAATTACTATAATGAAAAAAAGCTATTAAAATCAGTTGATGGAACCAGTCCTCCAGAAGAAATATCAAAAAAAATAATAAAAATAATTAAAAATACATAATAAATGGCAGAAAACATAGTTTTTTTAATTATTTAAATACTTGACTTAATTATTCTAATTCATATAGTCAGCGCTTCATTTCAGATATCAATTGGAGAATTATAGTTTGGCTCGTATTTCAGGTGTAAATATACCATCAAATAAAAGAGTAGTTATTGCTCTAACATATATCTATGGTATTGGACCTAAGATTGCTAAAGATATATGTAATAAAGTAGATTTAGAGGAATCCAAAAGAGTTAACCAGTTATCTGATGATGAAATAGCTAAAATTAGAGAAATTATTGATTCTGACCATATGGTTGAGGGAAATTTAAGAAGAAATGTTTCATTAAACATCAAAAGGTTGACTGATTTGGGATGCTATAGGGGATTAAGACACCGTAAAGGTCTTCCTGTAAGAGGTCAAAGAACAAATTCAAATGCCAGAACAAGAAAAGGTAAAGCAGTGGCAATTGCAGGAAAGAAAAAAGCACCTAAAGGATAAAATATGGCAGAGGCTAAAAAAAATAAACCTGCAGCTAAGTCTGCTAAAAAGAAAAAAGACAAAAGAAATGTAATCAATGGAATCGCTCATATAGTTTCTTCTTTTAATAATACAATCATTTCAATAACTGACGAACAAGGTAATACTTTAGCATGGTCTTCTTCAGGTTCTAAGGGGTTTAAAGGTTCAAGAAAGGCAACTCCATTTGCTGCTCAAGTAGCTGCAGAGGATGTTGGCAATAAAGTAAAAGATTATGGAATTAAAAATTTAAAAATTAAAGTATCTGGTCCTGGTTCTGGGAGAGAGTCAGCTTTAAGATCATTGCAATCAATAGGATATAACATAACATCAATTAAAGATGTTACAGCTATTCCTCATAATGGATGTAGACCAAAAAAACAAAGAAGAGTTTAAATAAATAATTAAAGGAGAAAAAAATTGTTACAAAAAAATTGGACAGAATTAATTAAACCAAAAAGAATTCTATTAGATAACAAAGAAGAAAATGAAATTGATTCTCAAAGATTAGCTACTTTGGTTGCAGAACCTTTGGAAAGAGGTTTTGGATTAACAATTGGAAACGCTCTAAGACGTATTTTATTATCGTCTCTTCAAGGATCAGCCATTACAGCAATTAAAATAAAAGGCGTACTTCATGAATTTTCAACAATTCCAGGGGTAAAAGAAGATGTTACAGACATAATTTTAAATATAAAAGATGTTGGAATTAAAATGCACAACTTAGGTCCAAATAAAATGACGTTAAAAGTCAAAGGACCTGGAGAGGTTACGGCAAGTCAGTTTGAAACTGGCCCAGATATTGAAATTATGGATCCTAATAAAATAATTATGACACTTGATGAAAATGCAGATATTGAGATAGAAGCTACTGTAGAAAATGGTAAAGGATATGTTTCTGCTAGCCCTAAAGAAAACGATGAAAAAATTATTGGCCAAATTCCAATAGATGCTCTATTTAGTCCAGTAAAAAAAGTATCTTATAAAGTTGAAAATACTAGAGTGGGTCAAGTCACAGATTATGATAAATTGATAATGAATGTTGAAACAAATGGCGCAGTTTCTCCCGAAGATGCAGTAGCTTTAGCTGCTAGAATTGTTCAAGAGCAGTTCCAACCATTTATTAATTTTGATGAACCTGAAGAAATAAAAGAAGTAGCAAAAGAGGATAAATTACCATTTAACAAGGCATTATTAAAGAAAGTTGAAGAACTTGAGCTTTCAGTAAGATCTGCTAATTGTCTAAAAAATGATAATATAATTTATATAGGTGATTTAGTTCAAAAAACAGAGTCAGAGATGTTGCGAACAGCAAACTTTGGAAGAAAATCACTTAATGAAATTAAAGAAGTTCTTGTTCAAATGAATTTAAATCTTGGAATGATAGTTGAAAACTGGCCGCCGGAGAATATTGAAGAATTATCTAAAAAATATGAGGATCCCTTTAACGGGTAATAAATAGTATTATGAGACATAACTTAAGTGGAAGAAAATTAAATAGAACATCTTCACATAGAAAAGCTTTACTTATGAATCTTTCTAATGCTTTAATTAAGCATGAACAGATTACAACAACACTCCCAAAAGCAAAAGAATTGAGACCATTTGTTGAAAAATTAATTACTTTGGGAAAAAAGGGTGATTTACAATCAAGAAAAAAAGCAATTTCAATACTTAATGAGAAAAAAAATGTAGAAAAATTATTTGATATTTTTTCAAAAAGATATGAAAAGAGAAAAGGCGGATATACCAGAATTGTTAAGTTATTAAATAGATATGGAGATAATGCTGAAACTGCTGTAATTGAATTAGTTGATAGAAATATGGAAGCAAAAGGAAAGGATAGTGGTCCAATCCAAGTTAAGAAAAAACAAGAGGAAGATGAAGTCCCTCAACAGTAATAAAATTGACTAAATACCTCCTACTGGTTTCTTTAGGGGGTGCGCTTGGAGCCCCTTCAAGATTTATATTAAGTTCTCTATTTCAAAATTCATTTCCCTTTGGTACTTTGATTGTAAATATATCCGGATCCTTTTTAATAGGTGTTTTTGCCGTTTCAATAAAAAATTTTAATATTTTGTCAGAGGATATTTTCAAATATTTTTTAATGACAGGTTTTTTAGGTTCTTTTACTACTTTTTCTGCGTTTTCAATTGAAATAGTTAACTTATATAATCTAGGTAATTATTATTATACAGCGCTATATGTGGTAGCTACGTTAACATTAAATGTTCTAGCTGTCTTTATTGGTTATAATATTTTTAAATTATTTTAATTGAAAAAATACATTAAAAATATAATTCATTATGATGAAAGTGATATTAGAATTGACCGTTGGTTAAGAAGAAAATTTAATTCCTTACCACAAAGTTCAATTGAAAAAAAATTGAGAAAAGGATTAATAAAATTAAATAATAAAATTGTTAAATCAAACAAAAAAATTCAACAAAACGATTTAATTGAAATTTTTGATTATCATGAAAATAATTATTTCAATAAAAAATTAAAAAAAAATATTATAAAAAAAATACCTAAAGAAATAAATCAAAAATTTAGATCATCAATAATTTTTGAAAATGAAGATTACGTTATATTAAATAAATGGAAAGGTATTGCGACCCAAGGAGGAACCAAAGTTTATTTTTCAATAGATGATATAATAAAAAATTTTTCTGAAAAAATGAATTTAGTTCATAGAATAGATAAAGAAACAAGTGGAATAATGATAATTGCAAAAAACTATCGATCCACAAGATTTTTTGGTTCTATTTTTAAAGAAAAAAAAATAAAAAAAATTTATATAGCATTATGTTTTGGAATGCCAAAAAAATTAAAAGGTAAAATAAAACTAGAAACCATAAATAATACATCAAAAAAAAATATTAAAGTTAAAAATAATTTTTCAGAAACAATTTTTGAATTATTAGATTCTAATAATGAATTTAGTTTGATTGCTTTTATGCCGATTACTGGAAAAAATCATCAAATAAGAATAGTAGCTAAAAATTTGGGGTGTCCAATATTAGGTGATAAAAAATATGGTATTAAAAAAAATAATAAAAATAAATATTTTAAAAAACTATTATTACATTCTTTTGGTATAGAATTTATTAGAGAAAATAGAAAAAAAATTTTTTTTGCGAAATTTGATGACTATACAATTGATGCGCTTAATAAACTTAAATTTAAAGTTCCAAATAAAAAAAATTTATCTCATTTTTTTAAAAAGATTTAGTATAGAAACTTATATAAATTTTTTAATAAGACTTTATCAAATTTTTTTTTATTTATATTTATACCAAGATCTTTCATCGATGTTACTTTACAATTTTTAATCCCACAAGAATTAATTGTGTCAAAATATTTTAAATTTGGATTAACATTTAAACTAAATCCATGAAATGTTATCCATTTTTTTATTTTTATTCCAATAGATCCAATTTTTTTTTCATTATCAGGATTATTTAACTTATTTTTTTTGACCCAAATGCCAATGCGATTTCTATATGATCTTGACTCTATGCCAAACTCTTTTAAACTTTCTATGCAAATATTTTCAAGTGTCTTAATAAACTTTCTTAAATTTTTATTTTTATTTAAATTTACCATTACATAGACTACCCTTTGCCCTGGTCCATGATATGTAATTTGACCACCCCTAGATGTTTCATAAACAGGAATACTAGGTTTTGATAAAAAATCTTTTTTATCCGAACTTATTCCACAAGTATAAATACTAGGATGAGATAAAAGCCATATCATTTCTGGTTTTAAATTATTTTGTATAGCTTCTATTCTTTCTTCCATAAAACTTATTGCATAATTATAATCAACTAATTCTTTTGAAATTAGGGTTTCTATAGATTTTTTTTTAACCATATATTGATACTTATAAACCTATCTGATAATTGCAATAGTAATTTGATTTTTAGCGGCTGTGGCGGAACTGGTAGACGCGCAGCGTTGAGGTCGCTGTGGGAGAAATCCTGTGGAAGTTCGAGTCTTCTTGGCCGCACCAATATACAGAGGATAATTATGGAAATTAAATCAAATAAAAAATTTGAAAAAAATGATATTTTTGATGATAAGTCTGATCCAACTAAACTATTAAAATTAATAACTAAGCTAATAAATAAAAAAGAACATAAAAGAATAATTGATTTAATACAAGAAATTCATCCAGCAGATTTAGCAGAATTAATTGAAAAAGTAGATGATGATAAAAGAAATAGTTTACTATTAGTAATTAAAAAAGATTTTAATTTAGAAACATTAACATATTTAGATGATAATATTAGAGATGAAATAATTGATTTTTTGGGCATTGAGGTTCTCGCTCCAAATGTTACAGATTTAGATGTAGATGATGCTGTTGATGTAGTTGAAGATTTAGAAAAGTCTGATCAAGAAACCCTATTGAGATCTTTACCAGTAAATGAAAGAGAACTTATACAAGAAGGTTTGAATTATCCTGAAGATAGCGCAGGAAGATTAATGCAAAGAAATTATGTTGCTTTTCCAAATAATTGGAATGTTGGTCAAGCAATAGATGATCTAAGATCAAATAAAAAATTGCCAGAAGATTTCTATGATATTTATCTTTATAAAGAAGACAAAACTATAGATTCAATAGTTCCTCTAGGTAAAATTATGGCTTCTACAAGAAACACAATGTTAACTAAAATTAAAAATAAAAATGAAAGGTTTGTGAAAGCTTTAACTGATCAGGAAGAAGTAGCTTATATGTTTAATAAATATGGACTTGTAAGTGCTCCAGTAATAGATGAAAATAAAAAAATTATAGGTTCAATTACTGTAGATGATGTTGTCAATGTTATTGAAGAAGAACGTGAAGAAGATATTTTGAAACTTGGAGGAGTTGTTCAAACAGATTTATATAGAGCTGTTATCAACACAACTAAATCTAGATTTTCATGGTTATTTGTAAATCTTTTAACTGCAATAATTGCTTCAATTGTAATAGGTTTTTTTCAAGCTTCTATAGAAAAAGTAGTTGCTTTAGCTATCTTAATGCCAATTGTAGCTTCAATGGGAGGAAATGCAGGTACTCAAACTTTAACCGTATCTGTTAGAGCTTTAGCAACAAAGGAATTAACCGCAAGTAATGCATTAAAAATTATTGGTAAAGAAACATTCGTTGGAGGTATAAACGGATTTATTTTTGCAATATTTACAGGAACTGTTGCTGGTATATGGTTTGGTGATTATATGCTTGGTGTAGTAATAGGATTAGCAATGGTGATGAATTTAATTTTAGCCGGTTTTGCTGGTATATTTATACCTCTAGTTTTAAGCAGATTAAAAATTGATCCAGCTCTTGCATCTGTGGTAATTTTAACAACTTTAACTGATGTTTTTGGTTTTTTATCATTTTTAGGACTTGCTTCATTACTTTTATTTTAATATCAATATATAATATAACAATATGAAAAAAATTTTTTTAAATAATAATACAATCATTCATCAATATTTATTTGTTAAAAGCTTAAATAAATTTTTAAAGAATTTTTTAATTATATCATTGGGCGTATTTTTACTTGTTTTATCTGCAAAAATTAAAATTCCCATTCCACCTGTACCGATAACTTTGCAAACATTAGTTGTTTTAGGTTTTTCTATGTTGGCAGGAAGCAGACTTTCTTTTTATACATTTATACTTTATTTATTTTTAGGCTCTATATCAGTTCCAGTTTTTGCAAATCCACCTTACGGAGGACCGGGATATTTACTCGGACCTTCAGGAGGATATTTGTTAGGAATGCTTTTAGCTAGTTACATAGTAGGATATTTAGCTGAAAGAAATTTTGATAAAAATTATTTCAAATCACTTTTAACAATTTTTTTAGGTACAATTATTATTTTTATTCCAGGTATTATTTGGCTTGGATATTGGTATAATTTTTTATCTGAAACGGCTGCAAATCTCAATTTTTATCAAAGCTATGATAAAGCTTTTAAAAATGGTTTATTATTATATAAATTTACTGAACCAGTGAAAATTGCTCTGACAGCATGTATAACTCCTATTTTATGGAAATTAAAAAAATAATAGCATTATAAATAATGAGAATTGGAATTGACTTAGGAGGTACAAAAACTGAAGCTATATTATTAGATGAAAATGGTAAAAAAAATTTTTCAAAAAGAATTCCTACAATAAAAAATTATGAAGGAACTATTCAGGGGTTAGTAAGTTTAATTAAAGAAATTGAATTAAATTTCAATAAAATTGAATCTATAGGAATAGGGATGCCCGGAGCTATTTCTACAGAAACTTCTCTTATTAAAAGTGCAAATTCAGTTTGGATGAATGGAAAGCCATTCAAGGCAGATCTTGAAAAAATATTGAATAAAAAAGTGAATATTGAAAATGATGCAAATTGCTTTACGCTCTCGGAAGCAGTTGATGGAGCAGGAAAAAATCATCAAATCGTATATGGTGTAATATTAGGTACAGGAACTGGTTCAGGTATAGTAATAAATAAAAAAATACATAAAGGTAAAAATAGAGCTGCTGGAGAGTTTGGCCACAACTTTTTACCAAGAAGTAGCGATGAAGAAATTAATTTAGCTGAAAAATGTTATTGCGGTTTAAATGGTTGTATTGAAACATTTTTATCCGGACCAGGCTTTACAAGTATATTTAATAAATCATATAAAACAAATCTTAAATCTGAAGAAATAGTGAAATTACATAGTCAAAATGATGAAAGAGCCACTCAGTCACTTAATGATTATATTGATAGACTTGCCCGAGCTTTGTCTGATGTAATAAATATTGTAGATCCTGACATAATAGTTTTGGGAGGAGGAATGTCAAATATAGAATATATTTACGAAACTATTAATGCAAAGTTATTAAAATATGTTTTTAGTGATGTAGTTAATACAAGAGTTGTCAAAAATATACATGGTGATGCAGGCGGGGTTAGAGGAGCAGCGTGGCTTTAAAAAAATTATATTCCTGCAATATTGATATATTTTATTTCTAAAAAATCATCTAAACCATACCTTGAACCTTCTCTTCCTAATCCAGACTCTTTAATTCCTCCAAATGGAGTTTCAGCTTTAGATATGATACCTGTGTTTACCCCAACAATTCCATATTCGAGGGCTTCTGCAACTCTCCATATTTTTCCTATATCTCTTGAATAAAAATATGAAGCTAATCCATATGGACTATCATTGGCCATTTCAATAACTTCTTTTTCACTGGAAAATTTATATATTGGGGCTACTGGTCCAAATGTTTCTTCATATGTAATTTTAGCTTTTTTGTTAACATTTATAAGAATTGTAGGTTGAAAAAATGTTCCACCGAGTGAATGTGATTTGCCACCAATGGCTATTTTTGCCCCAGTATTAACAGCATCGTCAATATGTTCCTGAACTTTTTCTAAAGAATATTGATCTATCAGTGGACCTGAGATTGTTGTTTCTTCCATACCATCACCAACTTTTATTGTATTAACTTTTTTTGTAAATTTATTAATAAATTCATCATATATTTTTTCATGTACATAAATTCGATTTGCACACACACAAGTTTGACCAGAGTTTCTAAATTTACTAAGCATTGCTCCATCAACTGCGGCATCAATTTCTGCATCTTCAAAGACAATAAATGGAGCATGACCTCCTAACTCCATAGACACCTTTTTAACTGAAGATGAACATTGTTTTAATAGTATTTTTCCAATTTCAGTTGATCCAGTAAAAGACAATTTTCTTACAATTGGATTAGTTGATAATTGAAAACCTATATTTTTAGCAGATCCTGTTATTACATTTATTGTTCCTTTTGGAAATCCTGCTTCTTCAGCAAGAACTGCTAATGCTAATGCAGAATAAGGGGTTTGGCTTGCTGGTTTTATTACAACCGGGCAACCTACAGCTAATGCGGGAGCACATTTTCTTGTTATCATTGAACTTGGAAAATTCCAAGGAGTAATAGCGCCAACAACTCCTACAGGTTGTTTAATCACTACTGTTCTTCTATCTTCTGAAATATCAGGTATTGTATCTCCATATACTCTTCTACATTCTTCCGCATACCACTCCACAAATGAAGCGCCGTAGGTAATTTCTGCTCTAGATTCTTTGATTGGCTTCCCTTGTTCTAAAGTCATTATTTTAGCCAAATCTTCATGATTTTCTTCAATTAATTTAAACCATACTTTTAAAATACCAGATCTTTCTTTTGCTGTTTTTGACTTCCAATTAGACCAAGACTTTTCAGCAGCTAAAATTGCTAATTCTGTTTCATTTTTTCCGCAATTTGGTACAGTTCCTAAAATATCCTGTGTAGCAGGATTATTAACTTCTAAAACTCGATTATCTTGTGAATCTATCCATTCACCATTAATAAAACATTGCTGTTTGAAAAGTTTTTTATTACTAATATCCATAAATAAAACTATATAATATCAATATAAATAATGACAGAAAAAAATATAATTGTAAATTCTTGGAATGAATGGGATCCTCTGAAACACATAATAGTTGGTAGAGCTGATGGGTGTTG
>MDTE01196275.1_pt1 | contig 10933 bp, 2 predicted proteins | sample 811231 | NCBI WGS metagenome assembly MDTE01 (sample SAMN05326651, study PRJNA326480) | marine metagenome | isolation source: seawater | place: Indian Ocean: Red Sea | collected 2010 | reverse complement strand
TCGCCATCCCAGTCGGCACCGCCGTCATCAGGATTTAGAGGGTCGGAACCGTCAGCGCTAACGCCAACAGATCCTGCCATCGTTACAAGAAGCAGAGCAATCAACATACTCGCGTTCTTTGTTTTCTGCATTTTCATTTCACTTCCAAATATCAGTTTAGAGAACCCGCTGTTCTCTCTTTCCGTGATGCTCGCGCTCGACACGCGCGCGAAACTGTCCAATCGGGAGGTTTGGATGGTACTTTGGAGAGGGATTAACAACTGTTCTAAAGACTCAAGAAACGCTGCACTGCGCGTAATTCTTGGGGTATTAGAAACTAAACCTGCTGCTACATCTCCTCCTTTCTTATCCATCCAATCTCACGGGCTTTCATAGGGAACCCACTGTTCCCTCTAAGTCTTGGAGGACAATATACTCTATATGAACGGTTCCTGAAGCTGCTTATGGCGTCAATTTGGCCAATTCTGCGTTGAATCGCGTCGATCCCAAGAAGTGGAGTAAGGGTGCAGCGATTGTACAGAGGAGAAGTACGAAGAAGAAAATTGTCGACCAGACTTCGATTCCTCGACCGATACTTAAGTAGAGAGTCCATCCAAAGAGAACGAAGAACCAGATTCTGTAGCGGCGGGTGAACAATGAGAATCGTGCTCTGACCAGTTCGTCTGAGTAAAGCTGTGGTGTGTCGTCCCTTTCGGCGAGGTCGTTCTCGACTGCACACCTAACGCAGACCTGATACCTAGGCCCGTTCCCAGTTACGAACTGATTACGCGGGTAGTTCTGGGTGCACATCCTGCATGTGGGCATCTTATCGCCCCGACCACATAGGTCCGCTCCTTCAACGCTACGGTTGTAGGCCCTGGACACTCATCTAGAACTCCATGCATTGTCTAGTCTGTCCAGCCATGCCTCCTGACATGCCCTGAACAGTCTGCCTCTGGATGTGCCTATGCTTCGACCATCAATCGTTCCTACAGCGCGAATACCCATCCCGCTTCCGCACACTACTATCTCGGATGCCCGTAGAATCATGCTGAGTGTGAGTCTCGCGGGCCTGACTGGTATGCCCGCAGATTCTAGATACGGCCGAATCTGCTCAATTGTAATTGAGTCTAGGGCACCATCGTCGTGCCTAGGATGGAAAGCAACCCCGTCATGATCGAGTAGTAGCGGGGCGCACCTATCGCCATCTACCAGTATATCTTCCTCGAATAGCAAGGCGATGTGTGCACCGTGCTCGACTGCTATCTCTCTGGCCTCTCTATGCGGCCCCCAGTCGCCATGCTTGGTGCCTCGTACGTCCGAGTCCCACATTGGGGCTGCTAGAGAGATTGCATTGAGGACACTGTCAGTCCACTCGTGAAGGACCATTGGATCGACGAATACCTCGCCATCGAATCGCACACCAATTGCTACAAGGTATGCTGCTTGGTCGTCGCTTGTATTCGGATCTCCGGGTCTTTCGGTTTCGGGCAATAAGTCAAAGATTCGATCTGATAGGTCTTCGGGTACATCGATGCCCAGTCTTACTGCATGACGTCTGATTCTATCGAAGTGAAGGTCAGCAGACATCAGAGATTTATCGCCGTCCCAACCCGTTGCTGACCAAACAACAGAGCGTGGATCTTCCTTAGGCATGTAGGCTGATGGGGGTGTCTGCTTCAACTACTGCGTCTCAGAGCATGTCGTCGAGGAACGATGTGTCGACGTCTTCGTCCTCATCGAGGTCGTCTGCCATATCATCCAAGTCGTCAAAGTCAAGGTCGTCTGCTAAATCATCGAGGTCATCCAAATCAGTATCTTCAGGAGATACTCCAAGAAGTTCGTCGATGACGCTCTCTGAGGCCGCAGGAGCATCTGCCTCCTCGTCTATTACCAATTCAGAATCTGGTGAAGTCGTGAATGACTGTGAATCGTCGGCTACCAAATCATCCTCATCTTCGTCGCTGAGACCAGCTGCCTCTCTAGACATCTGCTCATCCAACTCGACCTCGAGGGCTCCAAGTTCCCATGGCTCTGGTACTGCCTGCTGGCGTGGCTTGACGAATAGTAGTGCTCCTATTAGAATCATCACAGCAGATACAAGCGCAACCAGTGTGTTCAGATCGCCATTCATCAACTGGTCGTACCATGAATTACTAGCGCCGCCCTCTCCGCCTTCAGAAGACCCGAATGAGGACTCGGACCAAGGCCTGACTTCCAGTGGATCTACTGACAGTCTGTGCACCTCTCCGTCGAAGGCAACAACAGCAAGCCAGAAACTGGCAGAGTTGTCGATCTTCTGGCCTTCAATGTCAGTGAGAATCATCATTGTAGTCGGATCTTCTATCTCTCCTACTAGAATAGCATCACCAGTAATCTCGAACGGATTAGTACTGACAAATACGTTGTATTGGATTACCTGTACGTCATTGGAGTCATCCCATCTAATTTCGACATGATCCCCGGAAGGATTCCAGTTTGCCCTAATTCCGGTTATTTCCGGCAGGTGCAGTCCGGGGTCCAGAGAATTCTCGTCGACTAGGCTAATCATGGTAGCTTGCAGGTTGGTATCCCAGTAGTTGCCTGAGGAGTCAACGGCCACAACAACCACCCATATTGGAACAGACGGGGCAAGTGGTTGGCCGTCCGAAAGAGTCTCAAGTAGGACTGGCATCTCCGCATCCCTGTCAAGAGTCATTGCAGGCTCCATGTTTCCTAGTGAGCTGAATGGAGATCCGGCAGCGACGTAAATTCTGTACTCACCTAGATCTGATGCATCGCTTTCAGGGAATATCACAAACATTCCGTCGCCATCATCTGGAGCGCGGTCCTCGAGCATCGGAGCAGCGAGTCTGTTGGGCGGCGAGATATCTCCTCTGTTATCGAGCGGGGCGACTAGAACTAGGTGGTCGCTCATATCTGTGAGGTGTACGTTTCCTTGAATGTCGTGAGTAGTGATTGTAACATATAGAGGAGTTAGTGGGACTATAGTTTGTGAAGATAGGGTGGCTACAGTGCTACCATACATAGCAGTGGTCACGGTAATCTCCAACTGAAGAGCTCCTCCAATCTGCCTTTGGTCAATCTCCAACAATCCACATGCAGCAAGATCGTCACTACACCTCTCCCAGATTTCCGTTAGGTCATCGAGAGGATAATCCGAGACCCAAACCACATAGTGACTGAAGTCGGGTGACAATGAGCGATTCCATAGGATATCAATGGCTGTCCCATCATCATCAGGGTGGTCCCATGCGCTAAGTCCCTCAACCCGATCGGGTGGTTGGCCCTGTCCTGCAACGTTGGACATTGGGGTGGCCTCTACGACTAATACATCGTCTAGATTTTCGTTGCCCCAATCATCAGATGCGACGACTCCAATCCAGTAGACTAACCCGTTCTGCAAGGTGCTCTCTCCGATTGAATCAATCACGACCTCACCGGTGGTGCAGTCTGTGACATAAGTGGCCACAGGCCAGCCGTCCACAGTAGAAGGCGGCTGTAAGCCAGATGCAGGTAGGATGTACACCGTGTGGTAGGTGCAGTCCTCCTCATCATTGGGGGTCCAAGTCACTAGTATTCGTCCCCCCTCGTCGTTAGGTGCGTCGGCAGCAGTAGTATCAGTAATCGGAGCAGGTGGGATGCCATCGTCTAGTCCACCTGCCGTAACAACCGGTCCAATCACGGTGGCGTTCGCAGCGTCGAACTGTCCTGCTTCATCAACGCAGACAGCAGCGAACCAGTATGTCTTACTCTGCTCCAACTGCAGTACAGTGTTGTTGCTGGCTGCATATGAGACATCGATGTGGTCAGTGAGTGCAATCGCGTTAGTGATTGGATGCTGCACGGCCCAAATTCTAGTGCGATCGGGATCAAGCTCAGTGCACGGCTCCCATTCCAGTAGAATGGTTCCCGGAGCTCCTCCGGATACAGGCTCAGCACTGAGCCATTCAGGTGGGAACGGGACTTCATCGGTCGGCGTGGCGCTGCTCTCCCAAGATATTGGTAGGCCGACTGAGCCGTCCGCATATCCTATGGCAATCGCTGCCCTGTATTCTCTGTCATCAGACAGAGTGACTTCGTTGCCGTCACGGTCTGCAGTAGTGATGGTAGCGCTAGTTTGTGACCAGTATGGAATCTCAATATATGTCGAAAATTCATCTAACTCCTCTTGTGTTGGAATCCAATCTGGGTTGTCGGTAGAGTCCCAAACATACAATCTGTAGGTGTACCAAGCAGCATCCTCTGCAGGTAGCCAAGTGGCTTTGAGCACGCCACCGCCGTCGTTTGGCCTGTCGATGAGAGATGTCATCTCAGTGGGCACCTCGACTCTTTCCCAGTCGTAGGTTATCCTGACTTGTAGTGAACCGTTCTGAGGGGACTGCATCTGGATGTGAACCTGAGCGGAATTGGTTCCAGGGGCTAGATTAGAAATCGCAGATTGGAAAGAAGCTTGGATGTTTGGATTCATAGAAGTAAGATCCCAAGATCCTGAGTAGTTCAGGCTGACAGACTGGGCCCAAACCCAAGCGCCGTCCTGAGGAGCCGATAGAGTGAGTGCTCCTGTGTAAAGGGGCAGTTTGGTTGGAATCATCTGCTCACTGCCTTGAGGGATAATTATTGGGTTCTCATCATCAACTAGGACTGTGGACATGCCGGGGCGAGAGGTGTTGGTAATATCCCATGAGTTCTGAGCATACAAGGCGGTCAGTGGACCTGCTCTTCGTTGGTGTCCAGTCTCCTGTTCTCTCAAACTCTCAACAGGATGGTAAAGATGAAGACCGTCTTGGGCGATGACGTACAAGCCAGTACCGTCTAGGAAAGCACTAGAGACGCCCGGGATTAGTTTAGAGGCGACTCTAGCATGATTTCCTCCCGAATGTAGAACATCCACTCCTCTTGGACTGAGAACAGCTAGATAGTCACCATCAGAAATCATTTGGAAGGGAGGCCAAGTCAGTAAGGACATCCTGCCCATCCCTGACTCCATCTCCATCATGGTGGCATTCCAGTGGACTATCGGTTCGCTGTCTGTGGCAACATGCACACCCCAATCATCTGTTGCTATCGCTCGGACATCGTTACTGGGAATCATGTCGATATTGTATGTCCCATTTGCTGAATCAGTAGCAATGTCCCAGGCAGCCGCCCCGGGTCTAGTCGAGCCTTGCCCGTTGTGAGAAATGAAGATGGATGCATCGTGATGCAAGACGGTGGAAGTACCGTCTGGATTGTTGACAAGTCTAGAGGTAGCCTCGGCGAATGTTATTCCTGAAACGGTGTTGCCGATGAGGCCGTCGCCGAAGTCAAGGGTGGTGATGACTGAGAGGTTGTTCTGGTCTAATACAGTCAGTCCAGCGGCACCTCCGGCTAGGACTGTGCCGTTACCCTGAATCGGGGTGGAGATTGCGAATAAGTGCTCTATAATCGGTGTCGGGAGGCCGTCAATGGTAGTAATTGGATCGTCCCAATCGTCCTTGGTGGTGTTCCATAGTCCGATGCCGCCGTGAGTTGCAACCATGATGTGGTCTCCATACTCTAGGAAGTCCCTGACGATGTCACTGGGAAGGCCTGCAATTAGGCTTCCATGTCCCCATGTCCTTGTGGCAGTATTGAATCTCTGGAATCCTGCCGCTGAGCCTTCATTGCCCATCAAGCCGACATACATGGTGCCGCCGTCCTCTAGGACCATTCCGTCCATCTGTGAATGCAGAGCTGCAGGAGTAGGTGAGTAAATCCGGTTGGAGAGGTCAATTGACCACAGGCCGCGACCAGCTGTTGTTACCCAGAGTTCGTCACCATCGAGTTGCATTGAGTTAATTACATCCTGATTAGCGTTGTAGCCGAACTCCCAGCGCACCGAGCCATTCGACAGTCTCTCACCCTGTAGAATAGAAGAAGCGTAGTATGCATTGGGGTCAGTGGTTAGCGCAACCCAAACGTGTGTCTCATTTGACTCAAAGGCCACGACTCTTCCGCTAGTCAGTCCTGCCAACTCATCGAAACCGCTGGCAATCAGTCCGGTGCTATCTAGTCTATCTACCCTGTTCAGACCAGTAGTCTGTCCAGAGCGACCTATAGCATATATTGGAGTGGTGCTCGATGGTGCCCTCTCGATTGAGCACCCGTCCATTCCGGGGTCGAGAATCTGGCCATTAGCAGTAGATGTTCCCGAGGTAACTATTCTCGAAATTCCTCCAGTGTTGTCGTATTGGTGTGCTGCCAAAAGTACGTTATTGTGATGTAGCATCCCTCCTGGGAAGATTCGGTCCTCGGAGACACCGTCTTGGGAAGTTAAGGTGCTTAGGAACTGATCAGTGTTGTAGTTGTAGCGATCAATGCCGACGCCTTCGGAATCGAAGCCGATGTACAGCACATCATTTTGCTCATCACAGGCCATGGCTCGCGGATCATCGTCCGACAGTCCTTGGCTGCTGTCCGTCATTGGGGCAATCCACTCATCAGTGATGCCATCGCCATCCCAATCGCCCATGTCAAATCTAGCGATGCCTCCTTGGTTTCCCCACCAACTCACTCTACCCACTGAAAGGTGAACTATGCCGTCACACTCCTCTAAGTCTGCAGGGTAGCCTCCTGGAATATCACCCGTGCCCAACTCCCAGACTGTCCAGTTGTCGTTCGTTCCATCCAGCATCATTACTTCCGAGTCTGGGTTCCATCCTCCTCCTTGGTAACCGCCTACCCAGAGGTTGTTGGAAATGACTTCCATTGTGTATAACTGCTCAGTAGAGCCTGATGGAAGGCCGTCGTCCTCTAACCACGAGTCAAGCCAAGTCTCAGTATTAGGATCCCATCTTAGAATACCATTCATGCTCGCGAACAAATAGGTTCCGTTCCATTCGACCATGCCCCTGACCGGGCCATCTATGTCGGTCCACTCATTAAGCAAGGTCATGTTCGATGCTTGGAATCTTCGCATGATGTTGTCACCATAGGCGACCCACATCTCGCAGGAATCCGGATCCAATGGGAAGCAGTCGCCGAGGAAGCGGGCGTTGACCCTGAGAACATTACCGATTGTCGCTAAGTTCTCTTCCCATGCCTCTGTGCTGGTGTTCCACCTGACTATGGTACCGTCGCCGTTATTCCAGTATTGAGTCGGTCGAGCGCCTATCCACAACTCCTCCCCTACCGTTCCTATTCCCATAACTACTGAGGATGAGCCAATCTTGCCATCGACGGCGAGAGAGGCCGCGCTGGTATTGTTGTCGAGATAGATTCGATAGATGTCATCGTTGGAAGCCCACCATGAGTTGCTTCTCTGAATTGAGTAATGTAGAACATCGCCGATGATTTCTATATCGGCCGGTGCTGTGTTTGAGAGGGTTGGACCGTCGGTGTTACTTCCTCTGTTCCAGTTCTTCAGCACGGTGTCATTAACAACATCAATTAGTGTCAATCCGAAGTCTCCACCAGCCCACATTGTGCCAGGCGACCTGCCGTGCACTAGTGCCGTTACATCATCGTCATCGATGTAGCCCTGGGATCCGTCCCATGACTGCAACCATGTCTGATTAACTAGGTCAAAGCGAGCGATTCCGGTGTTCTCAAAGCCGATGTAAAGGATATCTCCTATCTTCACAGTACGAGCCCTTTGGGTGTCATCACCGGCATTCCATACATCGATGACCGAGCCATTGAGTGTATTGATTACCGCGGCTCCATTATAGGTGCCCGCATACAACCTGTCAGTGCCAATCTTGGCAACTGAGTAAACAAAGCGAGAAGGCATTCCATCTTGATTGGAGACGCAGTCTTGTAGATCATAACTCCAGTTCCACATGCAGGCACCACGGTTGGTGCCCGCGTAGATTCCGTTGACGTCACTGGAAATATCGTAGAATACATACGGATCGTTATTCCAACCGGGAATCGATGTCTCGAGTAGTTGCCATCCGCTTCCGTCCCAACGAGCTAAGCCCCCATTACCTGTTGCACCCGTGTTTGATACCCTAGAGCCGACCAATAGGCCACCATAGTAATCCAAATGGAGAGAGAGAACATCATCGTCGGGAAGCGAGCCTTCCTGTGTCCAATGGTCAGTGATGTCACCTGTCAGTCTGTCAATCACTAGAATTCCAAAGTCGGTGAGGCCGAGAAATATCGTATCGCCATCTACTGCTACTGGAGTAGCCTCTAGGTTGTCAGCACCGAGTGACTGCCATGAGCCCATAATCGAGACATCATACAGGTTGATTCGCATCACACCTGCATCCGGTGTGGCGATGTAGGCAATACCATACCTAGTGGCAACTTGAGTCACGGTATCGGAGTCGAGTCCGTCCTCTACCGTGAGAACCTCAATCAGAGTATTCGTAGAGGTATTGATGAGTGAGATTCCAGATTCGTGATGCCCCACAACTAGAGTGTTTGAGTTGCTATCATAGGCTAGGCTTGAAACGTGATCGGAACTGATTCCTGATGATGTTCCCTGAAAGTTGCCGTCGTCTGCCTCAAGACGAACTAACCCTGCGTTGAGGGTCCCAATCCAGACCATGCCATGGTCGTCCTGAACAATTGAAGTCACTGCAGAGGGATTGCTGACATAGTCAGTCAAAACAATTGGAGAACGCCAGACTTGGGTCTTCTCATCGAAGCGGTCGATTACATTTCCACCGCCAATCCAAATCTCACCCTGCTCACCGTCATCAATGTGGGCTACAGTTTCCATCTCTGAGGAAGACGGGCTACTGACCAGAGTCATCGTGCCGTCGAGAACCTCTCCCATCTGTCTAGCTAGAATTCCTGAGCCGTCTCCGACCAGCATCATTCCAGAAGTTGGCCCTCGGGCCTCCACGGCCGGCCAAGCGAGGATTGATGTAGCGAAGCCAACCAATCCCATGTCTGTTGTTTGTCTCTGCGATCTGAACAGCAATGCGGCAGTATCGTAAGCATGTACAGTGCTGCCTGCGAGGATGTGAAGCCAGCCATCTGTGAGGGCCAAACCTCTAACTGCATTCGAAGACAGCCAGTTGTTGGTTGACCAAGTTGCTAGCCAAGTTTCTGTAGATGTATCGTACCTGTTGACTCCTCCTCCAATTGTGGCAATCAGGAGTAGTGAGTCCATTATCTGTAACTGAGAGATAGAGTTGGAAGTAAGGGAGTTTGCTGTGCTCCACTGAGTATTGCTGCCAATTGTCACGGAGATTCCCGAAGATGCGGAAGAGGTACTATATTCGATTGTTCTCACACCGCTTTCGGATGTCGAGATGTAAACAGTGTCAGATATTACAGCGATGTCAGTCGGACTCTCAGGCAAGTCAGTAGAGCAAAAGTTGGTTGTGGTGTATGTACTCTGACCTGGGGCGATGTAATGTAGTTCGCAGTCAGTGACGAACCATACGATTCCTTCGTCGTCGACGGTGATGGCATCGATTGTAGTGTCTGTAGTTTGGTTGAACAGGTCTGCTTGGTCAGATGAGTCAATTAGACTGCGAGCAAGCACCCTACCGTCATGAGTTCCTATCAGAAGCCGGTTTTGGTGCTCATCAATAGCAAGGCTCCTGCCATTGATATCCAGCTCAATATCGACAATCTTCTTGCTAGCTTGGTCATCCAAGTGCAGCAGGTCGTTATCGAGGAGAATATACAGCCTGCCATCAAGCGGGTTGGCCGCGCTGTCTTGAATCAAGACATTGGTAGTGGAAAAGGATACCCTAGGGTCAGCCGGCCTCAAAGCTTCAATCACCAGATCATCAATGGTAATCCCGCTGGGAAGCAGCCAGGATGCGTCGCTGACTGAGTTTGGCTGGAGCCAAGTGTCCAGCACGCCGTCCTCGACCTCGGGTGGATTGTCGGTGAAGGAGTCTTGCCTTCCAAGGTCGCCGTAGTCTCGCCAATCGAGAATCGGGGTCTGCGTATCCATCAGAGTGATTTGGGGCTCTGTAGCCCAGTATCCATTACTGCCGTCAACAGCTATTTCGAAAGTAAGGTTAGATAGTTGAGCACCGGGGGCAAAATCGAGGAATAGATCTTCGTAAGCCATCGTTCCATTAGCAGGGTCGGCGCCTGTCGCATCGAGAGTAATCCATCCCGTATCGTTGTTGCCTCCAGCACCCCATGCTTTGGGGGTGGAATTGGAATGAGTTTCTTGGCCCAAATCTGAGGGAGGAGTCGCGGCCCACGGTAGAACCAGCATTAGAGTGGCTAGAAGAATAGCCAGACGCTGTTGCGACCGGAGGTCGTGGAAACTAACCGTTGACACAATCTCGTCGCGTACTTGTTGAGATTAAGAAAGGAGTGGGTCTGTGATTGAGCAATGCTCATCCGCCGCAGGCGGAAAATTGTGAAACGGCGATTGATGGTCCAAATCTAGATACCGCAGCATACATGGCCGATAATGCATGTTTTCTCATTAGGATAGCATCATAGCAGAGGGGTATGCCGGCTGTCCCCGGAGGGTTGACGATGGAAGACGATGGTCTGCGCGAGGACGCGTTAGAATATCACGCATCGGAGCCAGCTGGAAAGATCACAGTAGTGCCTACCAAACCACACGGCACCCAGCGTGAGTTGTCACTAGCCTATTCGCCCGGGGTAGCATACCCCTGCAAGGAGATTGAGAGTGATCCCAATAACGCCTACAAATACACCTCAAAGGGCAACCTTGTCGCTGTTGTCAGTAACGGAACAGCAGTTCTAGGACTAGGTGACATCGGGGCTCTGGCAGGGAAGCCAGTTATGGAAGGAAAGGGACTGTTGTTCAAGGCGTTCGCAGACATAGATGTATTCGACATAGAGGTCGATAGAACCGATGTAGACGCATTCGTCGAGGCAGTCAAGGCAATTGCACCGACTTTTGGTGGAATAAACCTTGAGGACATCAAGGCTCCAGAATGCTTTGAAATAGAGAAGCGATTGGTTGCTGAGCTTGATATTCCGGTCATGCACGACGACCAGCACGGCACCGCGATAATCTCCGGAGCGGCTCTAC
>MDTE01204684.1_pt1 | contig 10934 bp, 13 predicted proteins | sample 811231 | NCBI WGS metagenome assembly MDTE01 (sample SAMN05326651, study PRJNA326480) | marine metagenome | isolation source: seawater | place: Indian Ocean: Red Sea | collected 2010 | reverse complement strand
CGACAACCCGGACTTCCGCGGTAGCTGCTACGTCGGTTCACGGGTCAATCGGATCGAAGGCCGCGACCGAGCCGGCGAACCGATGCCTGACGTGGTGTGGGTCTATTTCTGCCGTTCAGCCGGCGTGGAGCTGTACGACCGCGGCATCCTCTCGGTGCAGATGATCGGGCACAACACGAAGACCGGCGCCACCGCCTTCTTCGAAGCCCCCGATGCCGACCCCGACCGCCCGAATCCGCAGCCGGACCTGCTCGAGTTCGATGAGCAGGGCATCCTGATGGGCAAGCTGCCAGGTCCCGACGACCCCGGCTTCGATGCGGCGTTCATGCCGCCGCCCATCCAGTGCACCCGCTGCCACCAGGCGGATCCGTTCATTCACGATCCCTGGATCGACAGCGCGCGCTGGCCCGAAGACCCGAGCCAGCCGGTCATTCCGGCGCTGGACGGCGCGAACGCCCCGTACTGGATCATCGGCGGCCCCGAGTGGGATCGACGCACCGTCCACATCGAGGGCAACGGCTGCACCGCGTGCCACCGAGCTCCGGACCCACGACGGTTCCTGAATTCAGGCGAGTATCACGTCAACGACTTCATGCCGCCGAACGCCCCCGGGTCGATGGCCGACGACTACGCAGCGATCGAGGCGTGCTACGACGCCGGCCCGGAAAACACGCCGGGATGTGAGTGGGTCGAGCCACCCGCGGCGCCCTGACCCACGCTCACGTCGTACCGATCACCACCTGTTGCACGCCAGGGTTGAGCGCGTGCTGCTCCGCCCAGGCGAACCCCGCCTCCAGCAACATCTGCTCGAGCTCGGCAAAGGTGAAGGCGGCGGCCCGCCATCGTAATACTCCACAGGTCTCTCCTCTGTCTGACGGATGCAGAGCCGACCAGCGTAGCTAATCCGGCAACGAGAATACGAACAGATTGTTCCCGGTGCTGGGGCGCAGCTCTGGCGTCAGCATCCCGAAGGCGGACGTGGTGATGCTGGTGCCGGTGCTCACCGCCACATACTGGGTGCCATCGACGGCGTAGGTCACCGGGAAGCCGGTCACCCCAGAGCCCAGGTTGATCTCCCAGAGCACCTCGCCGGTGTCCTGATCGAGCGCGCGGAATCGACCGTTGATGTCGCCGCCGAACACCAGGTCACCGCCAGTGGCCAGCAGCGACATGGTGGCCGCCCGCTGCTCGTACATCCAGAGCGTCTCGCCGGTCTCGACCGAGATCGCCCGCACAGTGCCGACGTTGTCGGTGCCTGGCGCGATTTCCCGGCGCCAGTCGATGGCGTAGAGGTTGTTGTTCCCGGTCTCGACGTCGGTGGCCCGCATCCGCGAGCAGGTGTTCCTCAGCGGGAAGAACATCACGTTCCGCTCGGGACTGTAGGAGCCGGTCTCCCAGTCTTTCCCGCCGCTGGCGTGCGGACAGGTCAGCACCTGCTGGCCCGCGCCGGTGAACACCACCTCGCTGTTCTCGGTCACCGCGCCGGTCACGCCGTCGATGTCGCTCACCACGTTCTGGATCACGGTGGGCGTCGCCCACAGGAACTCGCCGGTGGCCAGGTCGAGCGTGTAGACGATGCCGGTCTTGCCGGGGATACCGGTCATGACGCGCCGCCGCTCACCCGGCTGGAAGTTCGGGCTGATCCACTGCACCGCCGACGGGTCCGGATTGAGGGCCGTTTCGAGGATGAACCGCTCGAACGGGTGGTCGAGGTCCCAGTGGTCGTTGAGATGCTGGTAGTACCAGACGATCTCGCCGGTGTCGGCATCCAGCGCCAGCGTCGAGTTATGGTAGAGGTGCTTGTTCTCGATCCCGCCAAGCCTGAACTTGGGCGCCGGTGAAGTGACCGACGTTCCCACCAGTACGAGGTTCAGCTCAGGGTCGTAGCTCGGCACCATCCAGGAGCCGACGTGACCACGCCGCTCGAACGGCACGTTCCCCCACGTTTCGTTGCCCGGCTCGCCCGGCCCCGGAATCAGCCGACGCCGCCACAGTTCTTCGCCCGTGTTGGCATCATGCGCAGCGATGATGCACGCCTCGGGGCCGCCGCTCGGCATGCAGCTGCGGCCCGAGATGACCTTCCCGTTGGCGATGATCGGGCCGGAGGTCTGGGTCACCGGAAGGGTCCGGTGGTCGAGGATCTCCGTATCCCACACGAGCTCCCCGGTCGCCACATCGAGGGCGAACACATGGCCGTCGGTGCTGGTGTCGATGATGCGGTCGCCGTAGATGGTCAGGTTTCGGTTGGCGTCGATCTGCGCCCGGCTCGCGTGCTCGCCCAGATCGTCGGGCCGCTCCCGCCGGTGCTCCCAGATCAGGTCGCCGGTCACCGCGTCGAGCGCCTGCACGACGTCCCTCGGGTTCGGCATGAACATGACGCCGTCACGGATAAGCGGCGTCCCCTGCTGCAGCCCGGCGCTGAGCCCGCGGCTCCACACCAAGCGGATGGTGCCGACGTTGTCGCGATCGATCTGGTCGAGCGGGCTATGGCCCCAGCTGTTCAGCGTGCGCCTGAAGGTCAGCCAATCGTCGGGATCCGGATTCTGCAGCTCTGCGTCGGTCACCGGGGTGATGGTGGTCTGGCGCGTCTGGGCCCTGGTCGACGGCGCAGAGAGCAAGGTCAGGCCGATGGTGCAGAGAACAGGTATGGATAGCGCTCGGGACATGACTTCTCCTGAAAGTCGAGGTGCTACTGATGAGGCACTCGGGCCTCGACCTCGCTGAACCAGTCGAGTACTACGGCTATTTGAAGCGCGCCCGCCCCGGTGCCATCCTCACGCCGCACCATCAGCAGTCGTCCATCCGGTCCAACGTCATAGGCCGGGTTTCCGACGACAAGGCTATCCCGCACATAAGGTGCGTCAAACAGGAGCTCGGGACGATCGACCGCAAGCGTCGCCCCGCCCGTCTCGACCGGGACGCGAAGCACGCGGCTTCCATCGCGGAAGAAAAGCGCCCGACCATCGGACGCCCAGACGGGCTCCATACCCGGGCCGGCCGAGACCTCCGTGACCGGCCCACACTCGGGAAACGGCTGAACGTAGACCCGCGTGTCTCCCGTCTGCTCGGAAAGATAGGCGACCCAGCGGCCGTCGGGGGAGATTCGGGGGACACGCTCGTCGTGCTCGGTCGCCAGAAAGGGCGACACGGCGCCGTCGGGCCCCAGGACCAGGATGTCGCGGTCGCCACCAGGCTTGATCTCGTAGAACACGAAGTACTCACCTTCGACGGACCACCCTCCGGGAACGCCTCGGACTCTCTGGCGACCACGAGCTCGGGAGCGTCGCTTCCATCCAGCGGTCGCGCGAAGATGTCGCCACCCGCCTCGCCAGACCAGAACCCTATGATCGCGCCGTCGGCAGACCAGTGCGGGTAGGACAACCGCCCCTCCCCCAGCCGTGATGTCGAGGCCCGTTCGAGATCATGGAGCCATAGCCCTCTCCCCGCGAACGCCACGAATCGTCCATCGGAAGAGAGACTTGGATACTCCAGGCCTTCGGCTTCGAAGAGCGCGGTCATCTGACCGTCCGTGTCCACCCACCCGACCGTGCTTTGCTCTCTCCAACCGGACAGAAACGCCAATGTGCCGTCAGACGCCAGAGCGTACTGTCGTGATCGGACGGAGCCCACCGCGTCGACCAGCAGCACGCTCGAAGCCCCCACCGTCAGGGTATCGAGGTCGAACGTCGTCGCCAGGAGCACCTGGTCCCGCTCGAACACGAGGTGCCCGGTGGCCAGATAGGTCGCCGCGGTCGCCCCCTCGATCAGCGTTCTGCGGTCGCCGGTCACGAGCGAGTGCATCGACACCCGGACACTCGGCCTGTCGGAGAAGAGCAGCCACTCACCACCTGGTAGCAACTGGGGGGCGGTGAGGTCTAGCTCGCCCTCTCCTGGGGCCACGACCACGTCGGCGCGCTCGTCCACAGCGTTGCCCTTGGCCTTCTCCGACGCCATATACGCCGCCGTGCCGAGGATGGCGCCGACCTGGGTCGCACCAACCGTCAGGGTGGGCGACAGGGAGGGGTTGGCATCGGAGGTCGGCTCGACGCCCCGGGCCAGTCCTAAGTCGAGCACTTTCACCGTGCCGTCCTCGCGCACCTTGATGTTGGCCGGTTTCAGGTCGCGTTGGATGACGCCGGCCGCGTGGGCCGCTTCCAGTGCGTCGACGATCTGACGGGCGATGGAGAGGACGTCCGCAACGGGGAGGCCGGCTTGCGGCGTGCCATCGGGCTCCGGGCTCCGGGCTTCGGGCTCCAGGCTTCAGGCGCTCTAGGAGTTCGGCGAGTGTCGGTCCTTCGACAAGTTCAAGAACAAGAGCCTTGGTATCGCCTTCCTCGGCGACGCCGTAGATGGCACCGATGTTGGGATGGTTCAGCGAGGCGAGCAGCTTCGCCTCGCGCTCGAAGCGTGCCACGCGATCAGCGTCTGCCGGCACTGACGCCGGTAGCACTTTGAGCGCGACGTCACGGTCCAACGAGGTGTCGCGCGCCTGGTACACCTCCCCCATACCGCCCTTTCCCAGCAGTTCGCCGATTTGGTAGACGCCGAGGGCGGTTCCGGGAACCATAGGCACAATAGGGACGGAACCACGCCAGTATAGCGCTCGGCCCGCGCTAAGATCGCGCTGCATACGGCGCGGCGTTGCTCGCCGCCGAGGAGGACTCCGATGACCGTCGTACGCGCCACGCGCGCTCCGGCTCGCACATGCTGCCCGCTCTGCCTTGCCCTGACCGCCGTACTCGGCGCCAGCGGCCCGGCCGCCGCTCAGCAGAACACGACCCACGCGCAACCTCGCGCAGACGCTTTGCCCAGTCCGACGCTGGCCACCGCGAACGGGAGTCAGCGCATCCTGCGACCCGAGGGGATGCTGCCGCAGGTCCCGGACGGCTTCACGGTGTCGAGCTACGCCGAGTTGCGCGGCGCCCGCCTGATGGTGTTCGCGCCCAACGGCGACCTGTTCGTTAGCTCGCCGTCGACCAACGCGATTCACGTCTTGCGCGATCAGGATCAGGACGGCACCTTCGAAGCACGCGGCATCTACGCGAACGGCGAGACCTACCCGGCGCCGATCCCACCCCCGCCGCCCGGGGGCGAGCCCCCGCCGCCGGTGCTGGGTGTGCTCGAAGGTCCGCAAGCGCTCATCGAAGATCCGCCCACCTGCACGCCGCCGCCCGACTACGTCGTGCGCGACGAGGGTGGCATCCGGCTTCCGTTCGGCCTCGCGTTCACCGACGGCTATCTGTATGTGGGCAATACCGACTCGGTGGTGCGATTCGCCTATGAAGACGGCGACCTGGAGGCGCGGGGAGCGCCCGAACGGCTGCTAATTCTTCCCACCGGTGGCCACCGCAGCCGGAACGTGCTGTTCAACCGGGACGGCACCAAGCTGTACGTGTCGGTCGGGTCGCGGTCGAACAGCGACGCGGGAGAGGACTGCCGGCGCGCCGCCGTGCTCGAGGTGAACCCCGACGGCACGGAGCCACGCGTCTACGGTGCCGGCATCCGGAACCCGGTCGGTCTGGCGCTTCAACCTGGCACCGACATCGTGTGGACCGCGAACAACGAACGGGACAACCTAGGCGACGACCTGGTGCCAGACTTCGTGACCTCGGTCCAGGACGGAGGGTTCTACGGCTGGCCCTACTCCTTCATCGGCAGCCACTACGACCCGAAGTTCGTCGGCGCCTTTCCCGAGCTGGTCGAGAGCGCCCTCGTGCCGGATGTGCTGCTCCCGGCCCACTCGGCGCCGCTTGGCATCACATTCTATGAGGGCTCCGAGTTCCCAGCCCGCTATCGGAACGGCGGCTTCATCGCGCTCCACGGCTCGTGGAACCGCACGGTCCCGACCGGTTACCGTGTGGCGTTCTTTCAGATGGAGAACGGCCAGCCCGGCCCACTCGAAGACTTCATGACCGGCTTCCTCGCCAACACCGGCGAGAACGGCAACCGGGTCGAGCACTGGGGACGGCCAGTGGGCGTCGTCACCGCGCCGGACGGGTCGCTGCTGGTCTCCGACGACGGAGGCAACCGCATCTGGAAGGTCACGGCCAACTAGCGGTCAACACGGTCATGCGCCGCGCCGCTCGGACACTCTGCGCAATGCCCCTGCTCACGGCGGCGCTGACGACCCTGCCGGTCAGCCTGGCAGCCGAACAGGATGTCGCGTTCGCCACCACGCCACCCGAGGTGGTCGAAGCGATGCTGACCCTGGCCGGCGTCGGTCCAGGCGATGTGGTCTACGACCTGGGTTGCGGCGATGGTCGTATCGTGGTCGCAGCGGCGAAGCGGGGCGCTCGTGGCGTCGGTGTCGAGAGCGACCCGGCGCTGGTGACTGAGGCTCGGGCCCTGGCGGCGCGAGAGGGCGTGTCCGATCGGACGCGGTTCGAAGTCGGCAATCTGTTCGAGACCGACATCAGCGACGCCACCGTCGTGATGCTCTACCTGCAGCCGGAGCCGAATCTTCGGCTCAGCCCCCGCCTGCGGACCGAGCTTCCTCCGGGCGCCCGGGTCGTGTCGCACTCCTACGACATGGGCGACTGGACGCCGAGTGAGATGCGACGGGTGGAAGGCCGGCGCATCTATCTGTGGACCATCCCACCCCGGTAATGGCGTCCTCCTAGTCGTTTCGTAGCGCGCGCGCCGGCTCGATTCGCATCGCCCGCCAGGCCGGACCGAGCCTCGACACCGCGGCGGTCAGCACGACCAGCGTCGCCAGCACCCGACCGACGAACATCGAGAGGGCCAGACCGATCCCCAGACCGACCACCGTCACCCCCACGGCGCGCTTCATCACGAGACCCAGCACCTGTCCCGAAGACGCGCCCAGCGCTCGACGCACCCCAAAGTTCCGCGTCTCGATCTGCACCCCGTAGGCCAGCATGCCGAACAGCCCCACCATGGCAAGCACCAGCGCCAGCTCGGCGCGTGCCGCGCTCTCGCTCGTCTGTGGAGCGAGACGGCCAAACACCTGGAGATAGTAGAAGCTACGGGCAAACGGCGGCGCCCCGCGGATCGACTGGAGGGCCCAGAACGCCGTCTCGCCGAACAGCTGCGCGGTCTCAGGCGCGACGCCGAGCGCGTCGAAGAACCCGGCGGTCGTCCACTGGCGAGCGACGGTCTCGGCGGTGCCATCGGGCGAGGCCAGCACCATGCTCCCGACGCCGGGCACGAACCCGCCCATCGCGGTGAAGCTCCGACTTTCGGTCTGCCAGTCCACCAGGTTCAGCGGCGCGACCCGCCCCGGTTCGACGTCGGCGTCTGCTCCCACAACATCACGAGCCGGTGCGGCTCCGGAAACGGCAAGAGGCGCAACAGCGTCGCATCCACCAGCATAAAGATGGCGCCGTTGGCCCCGATGCCCAGGGCCAGGGTCAGGACGGCGGCCAGGGTGAAGGCGGGCTGGCGGACCAGGGTGCGCACGGCGTAGCGCACATCACGGCCAAGATCGGCGGCAGGGAGATCCGGGGGCGACGCGTCGCGGTCGATGAGTCCATATCAACCGATGAGACGGAAGTCGACCGCCTAAGGTTTGTCGGATTGCCGGCGCCGGAGTCAGTGCTAGACTTGCGTCGCCATGAAAGATGTCTTGCGCGCGCTGATCGTCCTTGGATGCCTCCTGCTGATCCCGCTCACCGCCGTGGTGACGGCCGCCGCCAAGCAGCGGATGTCGGACGGGGCCAAGAGCTTCTTCTCGGGTGGCCCCCTCGTCGCGGGCGATCTGCACACCGGTCCAGACCCTGACTGGAGCTTCCTCGACGATATCCAGACCATCGAGCTGCAACTGATGGACCCGCCTCGCTCGCGCCGGATCTGGGCCACGCACCACGATGGCAAGCTGTATGTGTGGTCGGGCTATATGAGCTCGACCGTCGGAAAGATCTGGAAAGGCTGGCCCGGCGATGCGGAGCGCGATGGCCGCGCCGTGCTGAGAATGAGCGGCAAGCGGTTCGAGCGACAGCTCCACCGGATCACCGAGGGCGACGTGCTCGACGGCATCACCGCCGCCGTCGCCGAGAAGTACCCGTCACGCATGACTCGCGCGTCGGTCGAATCGGGCTCCTCGTGGCTGTTTGAGGCGGCACCCCGATGAAGCAGTTCTACCAGGTCATCGCCGCCGCACTGCTCCTGACCGTGCTGATCGTCTGGTTCATGCCTGGCGCCTCGGACTGGGTCGAGAGCACCCTCCAGCGCTACGTCAGCCGCGCGGCCCAGTAACCCCCTCCCGCTCCGTCTGTATCGAGCTCAACATCGGCCCGGTTGAGGTGCGTCTCTTGTCATACTGGAATATTTCTCAATTTATTTGATACGAAATTTAACTTTTTTAATTAACACAACGAAAATGATCGTCTTATCGTAGTTATGAGCGATGGATATTTCAGCTGCAACCTGTACCAACTGCCAGCGCCAGCTGTCAGTGGAGCGGATGGTCTGCCGACCGTGCGGGCTGTCCATGGAGGGCGACTTCGAGGTGCCCGGCCTGGCCCGTCTGTCGGCCGAGGACCAGCTCTTCGTGATCGCCTTTGTGCGCCACCACGGGTCCATCAAGAAGATGGAGGGGCTGTTCGAAGTCAGCTACCCCACCATCAAGAACCGCCTCAACGCCATCTCGGCTCAGCTCGACCGCAGCTTCGAGGCACCGTCGCCAAACCTGCGTGTGCTCGAGCAGCTCGAACGAGGCGAGATCACCGTTGAAGAAGCCCTGAAACAGATGACGTAGGCCACAGGCCTGGAAGGAGACCACCATGACCAACGAACGCAAGAAAGTCCTGGAGATGCTCGCGGCCGGTCAGATCTCAGCCGAGGACGCCGCACGGCTGCTGGCCAAGCTGGAAGAGGGAGACGACATCCTGGTACCGGCCTCTTCTGATAAACGTCCTCTCAAATACCTGCGGGTCCTGGTCAACAGCGAGGGCGGCGACAAGATCAACGTCCGGGTACCGCTTGGGCTGCTGCGCACCGGCATCAAGCTGTCCACGATGGTCCCGTCAAAGGCGGGAGAACACCTCAAGGAACAGGGTGTCGATCTGTCGCATCTCTCGTCGCTCTCGGGCGACGAGCTGATCGAAGAACTGCGCGAGCTGAAGGTCGACGTCAACTCGACCGACGGCGACACGATCCGCGTGTTCTGCGAGTAGCGGAGGCTACGAGGCGAGGACGAGGTCGCTGAGGGTGATCGACTGCTCCTCGTCTGCAATCCGCTCGCTGTAGTCGATATACAGCTCGCGCGGATAGCCGAGGGTCTGGTCATAGTCGACCCGGACCGCGGCCGCCTCACGGTCGTAGGCGTCCTGAATCAGATCGAAGACTTCGGTCACGGTGCGGACCGCGGTCATCCGCTCGGGCGGGGCCCCAGCCCCCGGGGTAGTGGGCGTGACTGACCGCACTTCCCCGCTCCGCACCTCGAGTCGCAGCGGTTGACGTGCCTCGGGCGGACAGAAGCAGCTCCGCTGGAACGTGACGTCATAGTCGTCGCCCACCGCCGAGACGAACAGCTCGCGGTTCGCCGCCAGCGTACCGCTAGTGGTCGACGACTGGGCGGGAGCCGCCGCGGCCGCCTCACCGGCGTTCCCCTGGGGAAACGCACACGCCGCCGCCCATGCCACGAAGGCTAGCGTCCACACTCGCATCACCTCTGACCCTATCAGGTTCCGAGCCGGAACGCCGGGTCTGAACTCGTCGCGGTGTATGGTCGAACGTCATGCCCAGCAGGAGCCGGCGGCTCGCCGCCTGGTCGGCCCACGCCGTCACCGCGACGGTGCGATGTGGGGACTGCTCGGTACGCTCTGCGTAGCCCGCGGCGAGTTCTACGAAGCACTCTGGTTCATGATCGCGGCGGTCGTCGTCGACGCATTCGACGGCATCCTGGCGCGGTTGGCGCGAGTCAAGGAGACGCTGCCCCGGTTCGACGGAGCGCTCCTCGACAACCTGCTCGACTACCTCAATTACGTCTTCGTCCCGGCGCTTTTCCTTCACGAGGCGGGCCTGCTGCCCGGCAGATGGGCCCTGGCCAGCGCCGTCGCCGTGTGCCTGGCCGCGGCCTATCAGTTCTCGCAGGCCGACGCGAAGACCGACGACCATTTCTTCGTCGGCTTCCCGCCCTACTGGAACATGGTGGCGTTCTATCTGTTCCTGGCCGGGTTCCCGCCATGGGTGAATCAAGCCATCGTCGCGCTGTTCCTGGTCCTCGTATTCGTACCAATCCGTTGGCTCTATCCCTCGCGCACGCCGCGGCTCCGCACCCTGACCATGGCCATCAGCACGCTGTGGGGTTTGAGCTGCATCGGTCTGCTGTGGCAGTACCCCTCGCCATCGCCCTGGCTCTTCACCGTATCGATCGCGACGATGACCTACTACGTCGTGGTGAGCCTCGTTCTCGGACGGGACCCGCGGCCCCGGCAGCCTTCAGTGGGCTGAATCGGGACTCCTGATCGGCTCCGGCGGACAGGCGCCGGCGGTGAACCGAGAGACCACGACGATGGTCATCAACCCCGCGAGCATCGCGGTCGTGCGGAAGGGAAAGAGCACCGCGCCCGACGCGTCGATCATCGGGTAGGGCAGCCAGGTCGGGAGCCCAAGAGTCGGTTCTCCCCCACCGGCGCGAAGGTGAGCCACCCCAACCTCCCTCACGGACCGCAGGCCCCGGCCGGTCCGTGCCCGATGCACGTCTCGCCGGTCGTCGTGTTGGTGTAGATGCCGCTCTTGAGGTCGTAGCGCCAGAAGTTCAGGTCACCGTCGAACCCTGACATCTGGCCGCTTGGCCGGATGGTGCCGTACCACATCGAGCCGGAGCGGAGGTTCGTGCCCCGGACGCCGACCCGACCGCTCGCGAGCTGCGACCAGCGGAAGACGCTGTTGGTTCGACTATCAAAGCTGAGACCAGAAACAGGGGCAAAGAGCTCCAGGCTCGCTGGCTGCGAAGGCAGTGGCAACAGAGG
>MDTE01178909.1_pt1 | contig 10934 bp, 9 predicted proteins | sample 811231 | NCBI WGS metagenome assembly MDTE01 (sample SAMN05326651, study PRJNA326480) | marine metagenome | isolation source: seawater | place: Indian Ocean: Red Sea | collected 2010 | reverse complement strand
TTTTCAAATTCAGCCCATTCATTAACCCGTTTTTGATCATTATCGATTCCAATTGCGGATTTGCAAAATTGTGAATAATAAAATGTTGATAACCCTCCTCCACACCCAACATCTATAATTTCATCATCATTAGTTAACATCTTTGAAACAAATTTATATCTTGATAACTTTACAGTTGCCATTAAGGGATTTGAGACTAATATTTTTTTAAAAGTAAGATAGTTGTTTTTAGACATAGAGATTTAAAATAGAAAAGTCACAACAATAAACATTATTTAATAAAGATTTATATTTTACTATATCAATTTTTAAGAGAAATATTTTTAATTTTTTTTTAATATTATGTTAATGATTATTTAATAGAAAATCATTATGATCCTTAATATTATTGTTAATCAGAGGAATTTTTTAAAAAATATATTTAATGGAATTATTATCAACTCTTGGCCCCTCTTCTCTGAACAAACAAACCCTTAAAAAACTTCAATTATTAGGTGTTTCATTGTTTAGAGTAAATTTGTCACATACAGAAGTCAGAGATTTAAAAAAAATCATAAATTTTGTTAGAAAACATTCTACCGTCCCTATTTGCATTGATACTGAAGGTGCACAGATAAGGACAAGACTTGACAAACAAATCACATTAAAAACTTCTCAAGAGTTAGAGATTTTTTTTAATGATCAAAAAAATAAAAACAAATTAAATTTTTATCCTCTTAAAATTTATAATCAGTTAAAAATTGGGGATATAATTTATATAGATTTTAATTCTGTAGTTGTTGAGATTGTTGAAATTAAAAAAAGTTCGATCAAGGTTTTTGTAATTAATGGAGGTGTTGTCAGAACAAATAAAGGAGTTGCAGTAAATAAAAAAATAAACATGGAACCATTAACAGATAAAGATTTGAAAGCAATAAAAATTGGAAAAGAAATGAACATAAAAAATTTTGCATTATCTTTCTGTAGTGAAAGTAAGGATGTTAAGAAATTACGATCTTTATTAGATAAAGAATGTAAAATAATTTCAAAAATTGAAAATGTAAAAGGATTTGAAAATTGTGCCGAAATTTGTCGTTACACTGATAGTATCCTTATAGATAGAGGTGATTTGTCAAGGGAGTTTAAAATTGAGGATATCCCTCTTATTCAAAAAGAAATAGTAAAAATTGCAAAAAATTTTAAAAAAAAAATATTCGTAGCAACAAATTTTTTAGAATCAATGATAACTAATGACTCACCTAATCGTGCAGAAATAAATGATATTTATAATACACTTTTAGATGGAGCAAGTGGGCTAGTTCTTGCGGCAGAAACTGCTATTGGTAAGTATCCTGTAAAATCAGCGTCAATAATAAAAAGAGTTTATGATAATTTTAAGAAAAAATTACCAAGAAAAATAAAACCATCAGAAAAAACAAAACCTTATGATGAAAGAACAAACAATACAATAATAGTTGATAGTTTTTCTGAATCGGATATCAAGCAAATATTGTTTGGTACTTATTCACCTTTAGATAGATTTATGGATTTAGATGAAATCAATGCCGTATTAAATAAAAATCAATTAAGAGATGGAAGTACATGGACATTACCGATAGTTTTGCCAATTAAAAAAAATAAAAAAGAATTAATTCAAAAAAAACAAATATACGAAATCAAAAATAACAAAAAAGACACTCTCTGCTTAATGCAAATAGAAAATGTTTTTGAAATAAATGATGATACGATTTATAAAAATTGGTTTTCATGTAATGATTTAAAACATCCTGGAATTTTAAATTTAAAATCAAGAGGAGATTTTTTTATTTCAGGCAAAATAATTAATTCTTCCTTGTCAAAGAATGTTTTAAAACCTTTTGAAGCAACTCCAAAAAAAGTTAAAGAAATTATATATAGTAAAGGCTGGCACACAATAGTGGGTTTTCACACAAGAAACATCCCTCATCAAGGACATATTTTCATACAAAAGAAAGCTATAGAAAAAGTCAATGCAGATGGGATTATTTTAAGTCCTTTAGTTGGAATTAAAAAAAAAGGTGATTTTTCAAATGATTTTATTATGAAATCATATAAAGAATTAATAAAATCAAATATTCATAAAGATAAAGCTCTTCTATGTTTTTTAGATATCTATCCTAGATATGCAGGCCCCAGAGAAGCTATTTTCACTGCTCAATGTCGAAAAAATTTAGGTTGTACACATTTTATAATAGGAAGAGATCATTCAGGATTATCAAATTACTATGAAAATAATGATATTAATAATTTTTATCAACAAACTCAGAACTTAGGAATCGAGTTAATACTTTTTGATAATGTTGGGTACGATTCAAAAAAGAAAAAATATGGATTTTATAATGGAAAAATGAAAAAAATTTCTGGAAGTATGGTAAGAGATTATATTAAAAGTAAAAAAAAAATTCCAAATTATCTTTTAAATAAGTTTCAGCATAAAGTTTTTGAAAAATGGAAAAAAGGATTTTTTTTCTAAGTTTAGCCTGAACCTAAGTATAGCATTGCTCCACCGTATAAAAATCCTGTAATCAAAAATATCACAAATGTGTAACCCATAATCTGTCTCATATGTAAACCAGCAATGGCTAGTAATGGAATTGTCCAAAATGGCTGTATCATATTGGTCCATTGATCACCGTATGCAACTCCAAGAACTATAACATAAGGCTCAACATCTAAATTTTGGGCAGCTTCAATCATTACTGGACCTTGAACGGCCCATTGTCCCCCACCTGAAGGAATAAACATATTAACCAAACCACCTGATAAAAAAGAATAAAAACCAAGTGTTTCAGATGTGGAGATTCTAGCTATATTATCTGCCACAACATTTATAAGTCCAGTGTCTGCCATCATTCCCATAATTCCAGCATAAAAAGGATATTGAAGTATTATTGGCCCAACTGTAACTGCAGCATTATTTACAAGCCTTACATAATGAATTGGCGAACTAGATAAAATTAATCCAATACCAAGGAAAGACCAACTTACTAAATTTAAATCCAAGGAAAAACCCTTTTCTGTAAATATATAAAAAATAAAAAATAGTAATGAAAAGCCAACAAATAAATTAATTAGTTTATTGTTTTCAATTATTTGTGCGAAAGTTCTATTTTTCTTGTTTAGGTTGTATAACTCATATAATTCTTCTTTTTTGTCATTAAATCTAAAAACATTAGGATCAATTTCTTTTATCTCTGATTTATTAGTTGGTCTCATTAATGGATTAACGATGGTTATTATTAACAAAGTAATTAAGGCTAATAAAATATTAAAACTAGTGAAAATTGTTTCAGTCACAGGGATAATTCCAATTTTCTCACTTAAAGAATGTCCTTCAGATGAAACAAATAAGGCGGCAGAAGAAGAATACCCCATATGCCAGATTACATATCCTGAATAAGCCGATGCTACTAATAGTGGATAATGAATCTTGATTCCTTTTTTGGTACAACCAATAGCTACAAATTTAGAAATTATTCCACCTACAATTAATCCAAATGACCAAGCTAATAAACTAGCTAAGCCAGAGATAAATGTTACCAAGGCATAAGCTTGAATAGGAGTTTCAGGGTATGAGCCAATCCTTGATAAAACAGTTTCTACTGGTTTTGTATGAGCAAGTGCATGAGCAGTTATCATAATTATTGATATTTGGGCAGTAAAAGTAAACAACTTTGGTAAACCATTGCCCCATGCTTCTAATGTTTGAATTGGTGTTGCGTCTGTATTGAAAACTGCTAATAAGTAAGTCAATACAGACAGAACAATAACAAAAATAAAAGCGTCTGGGTAGAATCGTTCAACTAACTTTACAAATGGTTTAGATAAAGTATTGAATACACCTAGCTTTTGTGAAGACATTTTATTTAATTTTTAAAGCAATTACCTTTCCCTCAGCCATAATTGGAATAACAACTAAATTTTTATTTAAAATCACTTCGTGATCAGCAGCTCCTTTGCCAACCTCGGCAATAACTTTAAATCTTCCATTTTTTTTTATTCTATAAAGTTTTGCACCTGTCCAATCAGTAACAAGATATGCACCTTTACCATCAGATTCTATTCCATCTAAATTACCTATTGGTTTTTTACCAAGATCTTTAATTTTTTTTGTATGAATATTTATACTTTTTAGGCTACCTTTTAATTCGGGTGTTCCCCATCCTTCCATTACGGCTCCCCAACTTCCAACGATTAGATTCCCTTCATCATCATCTATGTGTAAACCATTTGGAGCAAGTTGTGGACTATAAAACCAAGCTGGCAATTGCCCAAATTGATTTAATCTATAAATAGTATCTGTGTAAGTATCTCCAACATAGACATTTCCGTATTTATCAGCAGTTACATCATTCATACATACAGAACCATAACCCTTAAATTTATTTGTAATTTTGCTTTTTTCAATATCAACTTCAACAAGTTCATCAACATCTGCTATATAAAGTTTACCATTACTTATAGTTAAACCCTTAGGGGCGTTTAGTTTACCTATCCATTTCTTTTTAATTATAGACCCATCTAATGCCATTTTAGAAATGTACCCTGTTCCATCCTTTTTAAATGGATGGTCAGTAATATTTGATACATAAAGTACATCATTTTTTTCATCATAAATTACTGATTCTGGGAGTTCAAAAATTTTTTCAGTCTCCCAAACTATTTCCATATGACCATCAGAATAAGCTTCTTTATTAATAAAACTTAGAGTAAAAAGCACTAATATTGTAAATAATTTTTTCATTAAATCTCCTTTTCATTGTTTAGATTATTAGGCATTGATAAGTTAATTTTATATTCTTCGTTCTTAGTTTTGGGCCATTTTTGAGTAATAGTCTTTCGATTTGTATAAAATCTCAGACCATCTGGGCCATAAATACCAAGATCACCAAAGAATGAGTTTTTCCATCCTCCAAAACTATGGTAGGACGATGGAACTGGTAAAGGAATGTTGATACCTACCATACCAATATCAACATTATTAGAGAACTCTCTAGCATATTCACCACTTCTGGTAAATACACAACATCCGTTCCCAAATTCATTTTCATTAATTATTTTAATTCCTTCATTTATATTTTTTATTTCAATTATTTGAAGAACTGGCCCAAATATCTCGTTTTTGTAAGATTTCATTAAATTATTAACTTTATCAATAATTGTTGGACCTAAATGATATCCATTTTTAGAATTTTTCCCTTTTAGTAGATCTCTTCCATCAACTAAAATTTTGCACCCTTCGTCTTCAGAGATCTTAATAAAATTCATAACTTTTTTTCTGTGGTCTGATGAAACAAGAGGACCAAAACTATTGGATTCTTGAATATCTAGACCGACTTTAAGATTAGATGTTTTTTTTGTTAAGCTTTTAAGAAACTTTTCTTTAATTTCAGAAAAAACCATTGCTACTGATAAAGCCATACATCTTTGACCTGAAGATCCGAAAGCAGCGGATATAATCTGACTTGTACAGTAGTCAATGTCAGCATCTGGCAAAATCATAGCGTGATTTTTTGCTCCACCTAGCGATTGACATCTTTTTCCATTTTCAGTTGCTTTTTTATATACTGATCTTGCCGCAGGTGTAGACCCTACAAAACTGACTGCTTTGACATTTTCATTTTCTATTAATTTTTCTACTACATCTTTTTCACCATTTAAAAGATTAAGTAGACCTTTAGGAGCAGATGTTTGATTGAATAATTCAGTAATAAATATTGATGCTAATGGATCCTTTTCAGATGGCTTGAGAATAAAACTATTGCCAGCTGCTATGGCTAACGGAAACATCCACAAAGGCACCATTGAAGGAAAATTAAAAGGAGTAATTCCTAAAACAATCCCTAGTGGCTCAAATTCACTCCACGAATCAATTGATGAGCTAACATTCTTGTTATATTCACCTTTTAGAATTTCTCCAATTCCATACGCATATTCAACATTTTCTATCCCTCTTCTAATCTCACCAAGAGCATCTTCCTTTACTTTACCAAGGTCATTTGTTATTAAATTTGCTATTTTTTCTATATTCTTTTCCAATAGAACCTTGTATTCGAATAAAATTGCTGATCTTCTAGATATTGATACATTTCTCCATTCTTCGTAAGCTTTTTGAGAGCTTTGAATTGCTTTTTTTATACTCTCGTTAGTTGCAGAAGTAATTGAATTTAAAATGCTTCCATCATTTGGGTTATAAATGGTTATTTTTTTGCCATTATCATTGTGAATCTTTCCAGATATTAAGTGACCAAAATTTTTCATTTATTAACTATACAATCCCAAGTTATTAAAATTTGATAAATTTTTAGATTTTCAAGGCTTTTTTAATATTTAATTTGAATGTTTAAGTCAATCACAAATTAGCGAAAAAAATTTAAAATATTTAGAATTATTATTTCTTATTTCTTATCGTAAATCAATTAGCATTTGTTTTACTCTATGTTTGTAAGTATGTTTTTCAAGTAAGAACTTTCTTGCATTAATTCCAATTTCTATTCTTTTCTGCTTATTATTCAAAAATGAATTTAGAATTATTTCCAATTCTTTACTGTCTTTAAAACATATAAAATGTTGGTTTTCTTTAAATTCAAGGTTAGTTAATTTTTTATATATTTTGGTATTCTTGTTTAATAATATCAAACCCTGAACGCTTAAAATTTTGAAGAAATTTGTATTGAAATCAAAACTGGAAATTTCACTAAGCATATTAATTTTTGATAATTTAAAAATTTCGAATAATAAATTATAGTTTTTAATATTTCCTAAGAATTGAAAACATTTATTTGACATAATTTTTTCACTTGGTCGAACTAATCCAAAGAAATTAAATTCAAAATTACATTTTAACCCAAGAAAGCAACCTAACATTTTGTCATATTTATTTGTAATTTCTTTAAACTTTTCTTTTAACATATTTCCCATAGCACCATATATCGAAAGGAAAGTTTCATTAGAAATGAGAGAAATGTCTTTTGATTGAGAATAATTAAGGTTTGAATTCAAAGGTAAATCTCTTAGTAAAATTTCATTTTCATCTACTGCAGGAAAAAATTCTAAAATATTTTTTTTAAAATCATCATTTTTATTTTTATCTAAAACATAAATGATGTCATTCTCTGAAAAATTATCTTTTTCATTTTTTATTTGATCAAAATTATTCATCCATGAAATGAATCTTGTGTTAACAAACCTTTTGTGTAGATGAGATTTAGGTTTATTCACCTGAAAAACGATATCAAAATGTTCCTGCTCAAGAATCCATTTTAAAATCTCCTCATTAACTGGGCCAGTCAACACTTTTGTATTGTGACCAAATCTATTTAGCTCTTTTTGAATGCTTGATATTTGAATGATATCTAGATAATAATTGGATCTTGGAATTAACAAAAAATCAAGTTTTTTCATTTTTTAAGATCATTTAATATTTGGTTTACCCTTATTTTCCAAGAATGATTTTTTTTCACATGTTTTCTAGCATTTTCTCCAATTTGAATTCTCCTTTTTTCATTATTTAGCCATTTTTCAATAAGATAATCAAATTTAAATGGATCAAAATATACAAAATGTTTATCAGATTCAAAACTTTCTTCAATTCCAGATTTTTTATTATTATTTTTTGAAAATGGTAATGCCAAGAATCCTCCATTTATCATAATTTCAAAGACCTTGCTATGCATCCCTAAACCATGTGTATTATTATAAAGATTGATTTTTGATTTTTTATAAATTGAGTATAGTTCTTTTTGATTCTGAATATCACCCTTACAAAAATCAGAAAATTCATTATAAACAGTCCAACCACTGCCTACCAATGCATAATTATTGCTGAATTGCGACATTAATCTTGCCAATGTAATTCTATCCAAAAAACGCGGATAGTCGGTGCTAAAAAGTCTAATTATTTCATTTAATATTGGTTGATTCTCTGATCCAAATTCCTTTTTAATTTTATTTTTTATTTTTTTCGAAATTAATTTTACATTTAAATCTCCTGATAAAGGTTTGTAATTAATTTCAGTTAATGCTTGCAGAGAAATTATTACTTTCTTTATTTTTTCAATACTAACTTCTTCTTTGTTATTTAAAAAGCCTCTGAACCTATTTTCTAAAAAAGGATCAAAACAACATTTATCTTTTATTTCGAAGTTTCTGTAAAATAATGGATTGAAATTTATATGCACTCCTTCTGGGATATATCCACATAATGAAAAATCAAAATTTTGAAAATTTTCTAGTTTTTTTTGTTTACTAAGATCAAAAAGATTATTTGTAACATTTTTCTCTGATATGCCTGGATATAATAATGATGATAAACATTTTGGTTTTTTTTTAACCCCGAAGGATTTTTCTGATGAATAGAAGTATATAATGTCACCGTCAATTAAACTCTCTAATTCTGCCTCTGAATCAAAATAAAAATCCTGAAACCAACTTATGAATCTTATGTTTTTTTTTAATTCCTTTGGTCTTCCTTTATTAACTCTAAAAACATAATCATAATTATTTTTTGATAAAAAATTAATAAGTGTTAAATCATCAATCTTGTCGTCCATTACATCTGCTTGGTGACCAAAATTTAATAGTTGATTTTTTATTTCAACAAGTTGGTTTATGTCATAAAAATTTGCAGCATTTGGTATCAATAAAAATTTTGAATCATTTTTTTTAAGGATCATTTAATTTTCACTTAAGAATTGATTGAATAATATCCAGATTAAAATTCTCTTTATATGAAATAAAGGGTATGTTTAAGAAAGATTTTTTTCCATAAATTATCTTATTCAAACTAAAATCCAATGTTTTTCCTCCTGCATTTTCAAGAATTGCATAACCTGATGCTATATCCCATTCCATTGTTTTCCCATATCTAATATATAAATCAGCTTTACCTTCAGATATAAGGCAAAATTTAAGTGAAGAGCCAACTCTCATAATCTTTGAATTTTTGATATTTTTTATTAATTTTTTTGTTTTTTCATCTAAATGAGATCTACTTACTAGAATTCTTGTTTCTTTAGATTCTACATTTGATGAAATTTTACTTGTAAATCCATTTTCAAATTTAAATGAACTGGTTCCATCTGTAAAATATTGTGATTTAGATGTTGGAACTGTTATAACTGAAACAGTTGGTCGCATATTCTGAAGATAACAAATGTTAACTGTAAATTCTCCATTTCTTTTTAAGAATTCTCTAGTTCCATCTAATGGATCAACTAGAAAAAAATGTTTACTATTATGAATTTCTTTTTTTACATTTTCTTCAGAAATAAAAGGAATTTTTGGAAATTCTCTTTTTAGGAATGAACAAATTATTCGATTTGATTCTAAGTCAGCTTGGGTAAGAGGAGATTTATCTTTTTTATTTGTAAAATCAAAATCTGTATTGTAAATCTGCAAAATTTTCTTTGATGCTTTATTAGATATTTCTCTTAAGATTTCTACTAATTCTTTATAATTATTTTTATTGATCATTATTTAAAGTTTCAGGGGCTTAGATTAATTATCGTTCTACCTTCAATTTTCCCCTTCAAAATTTTTGAGGAAAGATTTTTCAAGTCTTTAAGAGATTTTTCAGAATAAATGAATTTTAATTTTCTCAAATCAAGATGATCTTCCAAAAATTTCCAAGCTTTTTGTCTTTTTTTTTGATTAGCGTATACACAATCTACTCCGGCCAATGTTATGTTTCGAAGTATGAATGGAAAAACCGTTGTGTTTAAAATATGACTCTTTGCTAGACCAGTAGCAGCTACTATTCCGTCATATTTTATTTCACTTAAAATACTAGAAAGAACATCCCCTCCAACCGTATCTATGCAACCTGCCCATTTTTCAGAACCTAATGGTTTTTTATTCAAAAGAAATTTTTTTCTATCAATAACATTTATGTTTCCAAGTTTAGAAAGAAATTTTGATTTTTTACCACTTAAAGCTATAACATCAAATTTTAAATTGGCCAATAAATGTACTGCAATGCTCCCTACCCCTCCTGAAGCACCAGTTACAATGATTTTACCATCATTAGGTTTTAATTTTTTAATTATTTCTAAAACACATAAGGCTGCTGTATAACCAGCTGAACCTATGATCATTGATTCTTTTTCATTTATTTTTTTTGGCAAATGAATTAACCAATCACCATCAACTTTTGCATATTCAGAGAAACCTCCGAAGTGTTTTTCTCCTACACCCCAGCCATTAAGTATTACTTTATCACCTTTTTTAAAATTTCTATGAGATGATTCCTGTACTTTTCCAACAAAATCTACACCTGGAATCATTGGAAATTTCTTTATAATTGGCATTCTCCCTGATATGGCCAATCCATCTTTAAAATTAAAACTACTGTAAGTAATTTTTATTAAAACATTACCATTCATAAGGTAATCTTTATTTATTAATTTTATTCCTTTTTTTTGGTTATTTTCAATTACGAAAGCTTTAAAAGTGTTGATCATCTTAATTAAAAATTTTTCATTTTTATTCACTTTTCCATTAATAAACTAATACGTCTAGTAAAACTAGTTGTAGAGACATATTTATTAATTGATAAAGACTACAAATAATTTGTTTGTTTAAAAAATTATATGAAAAAAAATATCACTTTAATCGTTGATCATTCTTCTTGGTGGAAAGCTAAAAAATTTAGAAAAGAATCTGCAATTTATTTAAAAAAACAAAAAAAAAATGGATGGAGACTACAAGGGAGTAAAATAATAAAAAAAAAAATAGAAACCATTGATACAAAAACTTACAAAGAATTTTCTTTATATAAATAGATAAAATTCATTACTTATAATTAGATTGAATAATAAACTTAATTGTGTATTTTGGAATTTATAAAATTTTAAGTTCGGAGAGATGGCAGAGTGGTCGAATGCACTGGTCTTGAAAACCAGCAAGGATGCAAGTCC
>MDTE01071938.1_pt1 | contig 10934 bp, 9 predicted proteins | sample 811231 | NCBI WGS metagenome assembly MDTE01 (sample SAMN05326651, study PRJNA326480) | marine metagenome | isolation source: seawater | place: Indian Ocean: Red Sea | collected 2010 | reverse complement strand
TGCAGGGTGTGAATTTCATAACTACGCATCTGATATAACAAGAACCATCCCAATTAACGGAAGATATTCTCCTGAACAGAAGGCAATTTACGAAATAGTTCTTGACGCACAAAACCGGGCTATAGATTCGGCTATGGTCGGCTCCAATTTTAATACGCCGCACGAAATTGCTACGGAAGTATTAGCTCAAGGACTATTGGACTTGGGGCTGCTCCAAGGGTCTCTCGATGAAGTGCTCGAAGAGGAGAGTTTTAAGCGTTTTACCTTGCATAGGACTTCTCATTGGTTAGGCCTTGATGTCCATGATGTAGGGGATTATCGAATACGGGGTGATTGGCGCCCATTAGAAGAAAATATGATTCTAACGGTGGAGCCGGGTATCTATATTCCAAATACAGAGAATTACGCTGATATTGAAGAACGATGGCGAGGAATAGGAATTCGTATAGAGGATGATGTATTGATAGAGAAACAGGGCAATCGTATTTTAAGTGCCGCATTGCCCAAAGAACTTGAGGCTATCGAGGCTTTAATGAATTGAAAAAGGTTGACGTAATTGTTAGTGGTGGAGGGCTGGTAGGATTGACTGCTGCCCTTTATCTATCCTCTTTGGGAAGACGCGTTATGTTAGTAGAAGATCGTCGTCCCATAACCAGCAAAGGGGCTCTCGGATTTTATTTGCGTACTGTGCTTTTATCGCCGAGTTCGATTGACTTTATAGCAAAAGTAGCTTCGATAAATAGTGTTCGCAATCAGGTTGTGTCGGGGATAAAAGTATGGGAATCGGAAGGTACCGGATCAATTCACTTTCGGGCTGCGGAATTGGGAAAAGCGATGATTGGGTCCATTTTTGAGATGACTACATTAGTAGATTTTCTTTGGCACCAACTCTCTTGTGTCGAAGTAGAGTGCCCCGCAAGGGTCGGTTCTGTCGAGTTGGGCGATAAGGCCGTGGTGGCTAAACTAACTAATGGAGTGATCGTAACAGGTGATTTGTTGATGATCGCGGAAGGGACTGGATCGGCAACCCGTCAGATGTTGGCCGTTAATCAACGAACGTACGAATCTAATGAAAAGGCTATAGTTTCTGTAGCGCGTATGGAATCGGCACATGGCGAACTAGCGTATCAACGCTTTGGTGAAGGGCCGTTAGCTTTGTTGCCCTTGCCGTCACCTCATTATGTATCTGTCATTTGGAGCGCACCGAAACACGTGGTACAAGGTAGATCGGCACCTAGTATTATTGGACTTCTCAAGCGAGAAATTGAAGCGGTTTTAGGCGAAGTATCTGAAATTGACGAGGTATCACAATTTGGTATTCGACAATCACTAGTGGATGACTTCAATCCTTTTCAGCGGGTGTTAATCGTGGGCGACTCGGCTCGAAATATTCATCCTATGGCAGGACAGGGCGTAAATTTAGGAGTCGAAGATCTGTTTGGGATATCAAAAGTGGCACAGCGTCAGGTTCCCGACATGGGTTCACCAAAATTGTGGCGGCGATACGCCGCTCGTCGAAAGGTAAGATCCCTAGGGATGATTTCGATCATGCAATTTTTTCAATCAACTTATAAATGGACTGATCCATACGCTCGATGGCTTCGAAATGTTGGCGTCCGAAAACTAGATCGATCACCTCGATTGAAGCGACAACTGATGCGGGAAGCTATGGGAATAGGCCCTATATCCGAGATGTACTGAATTTAAGTCACCGTCTTTTTCGATGAGAGGAAGGTGGTCTTGGTATAAAAATGGTCAAATAGATTGATCGTGTTATAGATATTTGAATTGAGATGGAAAGGCAATATGAGTGAAACACCTAGTGAGTTGAAGTATGCAGAATCACATGAGTGGGCACGACTCGAAGAAGATGGCCAAATAACGGTTGGAATTACTGATTTTGCACAGGAAGAGTTGGGAGATATCGTGTTTGTGGAACTACCTCAGCTAGATCAACAAGTTGATGTAGCCAGTGAGGCTGGGATTGTAGAATCGGTAAAAGCGGCCTCTGATATATATGCTCCAGTTTCTGGGACTGTTATTTCGATCAACGAAAAACTAGAGGATGAACCTGAAACCGTCAATGAGGATCCCTATGGAGAGGGTTGGTTTTTTAGGATAAAGCCGGATGATCTGGCTCAGCTCGAGAATCTTTTGGACTCAGAAACCTACTTGGATTTAACAAGCGAAACATAAACTCAACTTCAAAATAATATTAAGACGACTCTAGGGCTTTCTTAAATTCATCAATATCAGTTATAGATTCTGAGTAGGAACAGTTAGTACAAAAATAAGCGGTTACCTTATTTTGAGTGTCCATAGAGGCGAGTCGCGGTAAGTACGAAGGTGTCAAGGAAACTTCATCATAAGGAATACCATAAGATTTGCGCCATGGTTTGATATTTGAGCGAGCGATTTTTAACCAGTCTTGCATTAAACCTCTTGGTCCCCGAATGATTATCTGCTCATTCGGATAACGTGCATTTTCTAGTGATTGGAGGAGCTCGTAATGTGATTCAGGCTGGCGTTCGATATAAAGTCGACCCCAGTCGAGACTTTTTGCAGCGGCCTCTAGATAACGAGAATTCCCTATCAGGTTCCCTAAGTCGTTTAGAACTCGTATTGCAGTGGCGTTGCCCGGTGGAAGGATGTCGTCCGTTGTAGGCTTTAGTTTATGAACTAAGTTTTCTTCATTGCAACTCGTAAAGAAAAAACCACCTTGAACATCGTCGTAAAAATATTCCAAAAGCCCATCGGCCAACAGTACTGCCAAGCTTGCATCTTTTTCTCGCCAATTCGCGGACAGCATTGCCAGAAGGCCATCGATCATGTTGGCGTAATCGTCTAGAAAGCCTTTGTGTTCCAGATTTTTGTAAGAGGTGGCAAACAGTTTGGATCCTTCTAGGTAGTTTGCTTGTATAAAATCTGCAGCGGATGAAGCTGCATCGAACCATCTTGGCTCGTTAAGTACGATGGAAGCTTCTGATAGTCCTCGAATCACTAACCCATTCCAAGCGGTTAAAATTTTGGTATCCATAATGGGTGGCTTTCTCGTGTTACGGTCAACCAAGAGTTTCGTCTTGGCAGTTTGATGGAGTTTCCTTGCCTGCTCGATATCAAGGCTTAATCTCCGAACTACAGAATCCCACGAATCTCGCCGATTCAGAATCCACTTGGTATTTAGATTTGCAGGTTTATCTAGGCCGTATAAAGTTTCAATAATTAGGTATTCCTGATCGGTTAGTAACCGTCGTACGGTATTTCTATTCCAAAGATAGAAATTTCCTTCCGTATTACCGGCATATGTATCAGCGACAGTACTCAAAAATGCTCCGTCAGGTCCGGTCATTTCTCGAATGAACCAATCCGCTGTTATTTTTACTATTTCTTCAAATAAGACATCTGGGCCTAACTTCAAAGCTTCGCAAAATATCCCTAGAAGTTGAGCATTAAGGTGTATGGTTTTCTCAAAAAAGGGAGTATTCCAATCGGATAGTTTGGAATAGGAGAAGAAACCACCGCCTACATGGTCAAACGATCCACTTCGACCAATCTTGGTGAGAGTACTAATAGCCATATCGAGATATTTTCTCTCATTTGTTTTATTAAAATGACGATCGTTTGCCCAACGATACAAGAGATATCTGAGAGCGGATGGATTTGAAAATTTCGGCGCTTTACCGAAACCACCGTTGTTCGCGTCGTAGGAAGCCTCTAATTTTTCGATACCTGATTTTGTTAATTCGGTATCTATTGTTTTTGGTTGGGAGAGTCCGTTAGTTAGTTTGTTCAATATACTTGCTAAATTGTTGTTGTTTTGAAGCACCGACTCTTTATTTTTTCCGTAACTCTCGGAAATTCGTAATAGCAAGTCTGAAAATCCGGGAGCGTTTGGGCTTGCTTGTCTCTGGAAATATGTGCCTGAAAAAAAAGGAAGTAGTGTGACGGGATCCAGAAAAATACACAGGGGCCAACCACCAAGTTGACGTGTAAGAATTTGATGTGTCAATTGGTAAGTTCGGCCAAGATCCGGCCTTTCGTCTCGATCGATCTTAATGTTAATAAAACGGTCGTTCATTATTTTTGCAACGGTTTGATCTTGAAAGGACTCCTGAGACATGATCGTGCTAAAACTGCAGGTGACATGACCAATAAATAAAAATATGGGTTTATTTTGAGACTTAGCTGCCGAGAAAGTCTCGGAATCCCATGTGTACCAATTCACGGCATTCCCGTTGCTTGTCAAATTGCTCATATGATTATGGGCTGATGTTGTAATTCCTTGGCGAGATCATACATTTTCACGGTGCCGGTGGAATCGATAAATTATTAGTCTCAAGAGTTCTTTCAATTTGTAAAAATCTAATATTTTGTCTAAAAGACGTAAGAACTGGATTTGAAATAGCAAGTGGCGATCAAGCATAACCTTATGGAACAATCGGGTAAGACTGCAGACACTTTCTAGAGTAACCAAGTCGGAAAAGTTAGTTTCCCCTATTGGTTTAAGGGATGGTATGGCGGCAACACCGAAGACACGCTCAGTAGCAGCTCAGCGACCACATCCACATCGGGACGTTGAAGGCTTGGATTCATATGGGTTTCGGCCAAATGTAGGGATGGTGCTTACGAATTCAAAGGGTCAGGTACTTTGGGCCCGTCGGGTAGGACTGCAAAATGCTTGGCAGTTCCCGCAGGGAGGTATTGCTCCTGGGGAAACACCGATCGAAGCCTTATATCGAGAACTGTATGAAGAAGTTGGATTACGGTCAGAAAATGTTGAAATTTTAGGTCAGACTCAAGGCTGGTTACGTTATCGCCTTCCAAACCGCCTAAAGCGATCTAATTCTTCGCCGCAATTTCGAGGGCAAAAGCAGAAATGGTTTTTATTGCGTCTTATATCAGACGAAGCTCATTTGAACGTGAGCCGTACAGAGAAACCGGAATTTGATCACTGGAAATGGGTTAGTTATTGGTACCCACTCCGTCAAGTAGTTTCGTTTAAAAGGCAAGTTTATCGGCGAGCTTTAAAAGAGCTCGCCGTGTCACTGATTGTTGAGGAATAAATGTGCATGATGCATTGCTCCATATTCTGAAAGATGTCGAAGAGGCGATAAATATCGAACGTGGACTGAGCATTATTGTCACTCGGGTATGCATGACATTGGGAACTGAGGTTTGTTCGATTTATGTAACTGATCCATCGACGAATAGTCTGTTTTTGATAGCGAATGAGGGGCTTAATTTTGAAGCGATTGGTCCGGTGTCCCTTGCTCCCGGAGAAGGTGTTGTCGGTTTAGTCGCTGAACGGGCGGAACCAGTAAATCTAGAGCAGGCGACTAAACATGAACGATACCGGTACTTTGCGGAGATAGGGGAAGATTCTTTTAACGCGTTTCTCGGGGTTCCTCTAATACACAATCGAAATGTTTTGGGTGTGATGGCAATACAGGAGAGAGATTCTCGCCAGTTTAATGTCGATGAGGAATCATTTCTTATCACCCTCGCGGCGCGTCTAGCAGTGAAGATTTCACATGCCCAAGCCACCGGTGAAATCAAGGCTTTGATAGACTCGAATTACGTCGATCGCGATACTTTATTTGAGGGCATTGCTGGCGCATCTGGTATAGCGATTGGTACAGCTGTACTTATGCATCCGCCGACTGATATCACAGCAGTCAGAGATAAAAAGGTTGAGGAAGTTAAATCTGAAATCGCTTTTTTTGATATGGCAATTGAGCAAGTACGTACCGATATTGAAAGGACCAATATGTCGTTAGAGGGGAAGCTGCCCCCCAGCGAACGGGCCCTTTTCGACGCCTACTTACATATGCTTGATGACGCCGCGATCGCCGGGGAAGTACGCGAAAAAATTTTAGAAGGACAGTGGGCACAAGGAGCACTTAGATCAGTAATTCTTGAGCATACTGCCACATTAGAAAATATGGATAGTTCTTATTTGAGGGAACGGGCAGCCGATGTGAGAGAGCTAGGTCAAAGAGTATTGGCCTATCTTCAAGACACACATCAATCCAAAGAACATTTTCCAGAAGACACTATTTTAATAGGTGAGGAAGTAACAGCTGGAATGTTAGCGGAGATCCCGTCTGAGCAACTACGAGGTATCGTTTCGATCAAAGGGACAGGAAGTTCCCATAGTGCAATTTTAGCTCGCGCCCTGGGTTTGCCTGCTGTCCTGGGGGCGGTTGATCTGCCTACCCAAGATATCCATAACCATATTGTTGTTGTAGACGGTTTTTACGGACGTGTCGTAGGGAATCCCTCGAAAGCCCTAATCGATCATTACAGGCGGCTGATGGAAGCCGAGCACGAGTTTGCCATTGAACTGAGTTCTATTAAGGAACTTCCGTGTGTTACGACAGATCACCAGGAAATTAATTTATGGGTAAATATTGGGTTGACCGAAGAAATTACTCAGTCACTTGATCGTGGTGCTGAAGGTATTGGACTATTTCGAACTGAAATACCCTTTTCGGTTCGCGATCGTTTTCCTACGGAAGAGGAGCAGCGGGTTATTTATCGGGAGCATATGTTAGCTTTCGAACCGCGACCTGTGACCATGAGGACCCTAGATATTGGAGGAGACAAATCGCTCCCGTATTTCCCTATATATGAAGAGAATCCGTTTCTGGGCTGGCGCGGAATCCGGATTACTTTAGATCATCCGGAGATTTTGCTGTCGCAGGTCCGCGCAATGATAAAAGCAAACTCGGGACTAGAATGTCTACTGCGTATCATGCTACCGATGATTACGAATGTTAGTGAGATAGATGAAGCAATGTCACTAATAGACAGAGCTTACAAGGAGATATTGGAAGAGGGATATGATGTAAAAAAACCACAGATAGGAGCGATGATTGAGGTGCCGGCGGCTGTTCATCAAGCTCGTCAGATAGCCAATGCTGTGGACTTTTTAGCTGTAGGATCAAATGATCTGACACAGTATATGTTAGCTGTAGATAGAAATAATCCTAGAGTAGCAGGCTTGTATCGAGAGCTTCATCCTTCAGTAATTCATGCCTTGAGGGATGTTGCCAAAGTTGCCCATGTACAGGGTAAGGGCATTGGAATTTGTGGGGAATTAGCGGGAACTCCCGAAGGCGCCGTCCTTTGCGTTGGAATGGGGTATGACGTTCTTTCGATGAATGCAGCGAACTTGCCGAGGGTCAAGTGGGTTATCCGAAATATATCGAAACATAGTTGTCGCAGAATATTAGCCCGTATTTTGCGTATGAATTCGGCGGAAGAAATAAAACAATATATCGGGGATCAGCTAATCAAAAGTGGTTTAGAAAGGGTTCTGCCTCATCATGAAATGCCGGAGGAGCTGCTCTAAATTTCGAGTAAGAATTCTCGAGAAACAACCTTGTCTTCTACGCCGTGTGGTCCGTACGACTGCTCAAGAAACTTAATCTCCCTCGCAGACATTATTAGAGCTGTACTTGCTCTCGTCCCATAGACGTCGCCTTTTATAAAGCATGCTGCGGTGCGGCGAGCCGTGTCGAGATCAAGGTGGGTTTTTGGCAATTCCGTGTCAGCTGGAATTTGAGTGTTCGACAATATATTGATCAGTTTATTCACCTCTGTCTTTCCCGATAAAACTAACGATTTTAAGTTATTTTTTCCCATGACCGATTTTGGCCAGTTATTGTCAAGATGGGTATTGGTCAGTCCGTAATAGCCTGGTTCTAAGGTACGAATTTCATCGACTCGGTTAGTGGTGTAGGCAAGATTTTCTCCATCATAGGCCAGGAAGTTAAATCCAGCGTAATTCGATCGCATAATTGTCGTGATGTATTGACTGGAAGATAGTGAGGATCTCAGAAATCGTGATACTAGTTCACCTCTTGAGCTTGGGTATTGCGGTTCTGGAGGATTTGCAGTCCAATTGGTGACAGCTGCAAAACGTCCATCCATAGATACCCCCAACCAAGTTCCGTGGGCTTGTATATCTCGTCCGCCAAATATGTTGGGAGCTTCCTTCCAAGAATGTGCAGAGAGAGTTGGGCGAGCGTAAAATTCGTCACGATTTGCCGCAATAATGAGAGGACGTTTGGGATCGCATTTATAAGCGACGAGGATTAGACACACAGTAAAAATAAAACTACATACGAAGTAATGTACGTTAGTTTACCAGTAAATTTGCAGGTTATAGGAAGGGGTTGCGTTGAACTATCCAATAATTGATCCGGAAATTGTTTCCCTTGGATTTGTTTCTATACGTTGGTACGGAGTCATGTACCTTCTTGGCTTTTTACTATGCTATTTATTGGGTGGTTATAGGGCACGAACATCTGAATCCGGATGGACTAGGGAAGAGGTCTACGACATGGTCTTCTATGGGATTGTTGGAACCATTGCTGGAGGCCGGATTGGTTTCGCCGTTTTCTACGGTCTTGATAATCTAGTCAACGATCCGCTTTGGATTTTCAAGGTTTGGCTGGGGGGAATGTCGTTCCACGGCGGTCTGCTAGGCGTTTTGGTTGCTCTGTGGCTATTTGCACGAAAGACGAACAAACCGTTTTTTGACGTTACGGATTTTGTAGCGCCTCTTGTTCCCTTGGGCTTGGGATTTGGTCGAATTGGTAACTTCATCAATGCTGAATTGCCTGGACGTTTGACCGATACTCCTTTTGGAGTGCACTTTCCCTGTGATGCTGTATTTGGTTTAACAACCACATGTATTGGATCTTGGGAACAAGTGACTCGCCATGTGTCTAGTCTGTATCAAGCGTTTGGTGAAGGTATAGTATTGTTTGGGTTGGTCTGGTTGTTTTCTGTCCGAAAGCGAAATCTTGGAATGGCGTCGGGAATGTTTCTGCTAGGATATGGAGTCATAAGACTTTTTACCGAACAATTTCGGCAACCGGATCCCGGTCTGGATTTTGTAGCTTTTGGATGGTTAACGATGGGGCAGCTTCTTTCTCTACCGATGGTAATTTTAGGTATCTGCTTACTTATTCCGAGAACTAATGGATTCATAGTAGAAATCCGGAAATAACAGAGAGTTCGATGCGACAATATCTAGATCTACTGCGTTATATACGAGACTTTGGTGTCGAAAAATCTGATCGAACGGGGACTGGTACCAAATCGGTATTTGGTTACCAGATGCGTTTTGATCTGACAGATGGGTTTCCACTCGTGACGACGAAAAAAACCTATCTCCGCGGGATTGTTTACGAGTTGCTTTGGTTTTTGCAGGGCTCGACTAACGTTGGATTTTTGCAGGACCATAATGTGCATATTTGGGATGAATGGGCCGATCAAGATGGAGAGCTTGGGCCGGTCTATGGATCACAGTGGCGGTCGTGGCCTTGTCCAAATGGAGGCACTGTGGATCAGATAGCGAAGGTAGTAGATTCAATTCACACTAATCCAGATTCGAGAAGACACATTGTTTCGGCGTGGAATGTAGCTGAGGTAGATGAGATGGCACTACCACCTTGTCATGCGTTATTCCAATTCTATGTGGCGAATAACAAATTGTCTTGTCAACTATATCAGCGCAGCGCGGATGTGTTTTTGGGTGTGCCGTTTAATATAGCCTCGTATGCACTATTAACACTTATGATCGCACAAGTTACAAACCTCGAACCAGGAGAATTCGTTCATACTTTCGGGGATGCTCATTTGTATCTCAATCACTTGGAGCAAGCAGATCGACAACTAACAAGAGAGCCAAAAAGCTTACCAAGTATGCAATTAAATTCAAAAGTTCGAGATATATTTAGTTTTACATACAAAGACTTCTCGCTTTATGGTTATGATCCACATCCCGGAATTAAAGCCCCGATAGCGGTGTAACTTTGGAACTTGCGCTTATATGGGCCATGTCGAAGAATCGAGTGATTGGTCGTGAAGGAACTCTGCCGTGGAAGCTTCCAGAGGATTTGCAATTTTTCAAAAATATAACAATGGGTAAAAGCGTGGTAATGGGAAGACGGACCTATGAATCTATTGGCCGTCCCTTGCCTGGTCGTACGAATATTGTCTTGTCCCGCAAAAATTATAGAGCACCAGGAATTCTAAGTGCTCCGAATCTAGAGGATGCCATAAATCAAGTCCGTACTCTCCATGGTGATTTGGCGCAATGCTTCGTCATTGGTGGAGCGGAGGCGTATGCTCAATCGTTACCTATGGCGGATAAGCTCTTTTGCACCCTGATAGAAGAGGAAATAGAGGGTGATACTTTGTTTCCGGAAATCGATTTTGAAAAATGGGTTTTACTCACGGAAAAATCGTTTCAAAGCGACGAGCGACATGAGTATCCGTTTGTCATTCGCACATATGGTTCGTATTGAACACGGATTGAGCAATCGTCTCACTAGTATTTTTTAAGGACTTCCTTGATTAACTAAACGTTAGTCGCGAAGCAGCTCATTTATCGAAGTCTTTGAGCGTGTTTGGGCGTCAACGGTTTTAATGATTACTGCGCAGTAGAGACTTGGCCGAGGGCTTCCGGTAGGGTCTAATGACTGTGGCAACGATCCAGGAACGACTACAGAATAAGCGGGTACTCGCCCAGTGATGATTTCACCCGTTTGCCGATCGATGATTTTTGTAGAAGCCCCTATAAATACACCCATCGATAGAACGGCCCCTTCTTCGACGATGACTCCTTCAACCACCTCTGATCGTGCGCCTATAAAACAGTTATCTTCCACTATGACTGGGGCGGCTTGAAGTGGTTCCAAAACTCCCCCAATGCCAGCGCCCCCGGAAATGTGGCAATTTTTCCCAATTTGGGCGCAAGAGCCGACAGTCGCCCAAGTATCAATCATGGTTCCGCTGTCGACGTATGCACCTAAATTGACAAAACTCGGCATCAGTATTACGCCCGGTGCAATATAAGCTGAATGACGGACAAAGGCAGTTGGGACTGATCGAAAACCGGCTTCCTGAAAATTCGCGTC
>MDTE01026151.1_pt1 | contig 10934 bp, 5 predicted proteins | sample 811231 | NCBI WGS metagenome assembly MDTE01 (sample SAMN05326651, study PRJNA326480) | marine metagenome | isolation source: seawater | place: Indian Ocean: Red Sea | collected 2010 | reverse complement strand
TGGTGGAGCAGCAGAGGCGGCAGGCTTTACTGTATCGACTAGTTCTTCTACTGTATTAGGATTTAGTTTTACCGGTGCAACGATTGCAGCGGGTAGTGGCGAACTCGTGGGTGTAACATATACAGGAAGCGGAGAGACTTGTTTAGATAATGCTGTTTTATCAGATTCAAATGGACAAGAAATTGAAATTAATTTAGGTGATTGTGTATACATAGGTGATGAGTTAGAACCACCTTTACCTCCAGATTATTTAACTGCAGATGCTGGAGATACTGAAATTAGTCTTAATTGGGATGTATCTGATAATGCTACAAATTATAATATTTATCGTGATCAACAAGATATTATTGATGAATCTTGTATAGATCAAGGTTTTGATTTTGAGGATTGTGTAGGCTTTTGCTTTAATGATGATAGTTGTACAGGAAGTGGTTGTTTGGATTGGATTGGAGATGGTTGGTGTGATGATGGTACTTGGGGTCTCGTCCTAAATTGTGAAGAATGGGATTATGATGGTGGTGATTGCGAAAATACAAATTGTGGTTCAGGATATTTAGATGACTGTTCAGGTGATGGTGATTGTTGTTCGATAGATTGGATTGGTGATGGTTATTGCGACGATGAAACTCAACCAGGAGGATGTGATCTTAGTTGTTATCAAGATGATGGGTATGATTGCGGTGGAAGTGGAACAGGCGAATGTGATGCAGGATATTTAGATGATTGTTCAGGTGATGGAGATTGCTGTTCAGAGACATGGATAGGTGATGGATATTGTGATGATGATTCACAAGAATATGGCTGTGATTTATCTTGCTATGATGGTGAGCTTGAAGAAGATTGTTCAGGAAGAAATAATTTTGCAAATACATCTACAAGCAAATCAAGTCTTGCAGAAACACAAAGTTTTAGAGCAGATGTTCTTAACCAAGTGAAACTATATAATGGTATAAATGAGAATCCTCATCCATTTTCAAGTAAATTTGTAAGGATATCTAATAGTGCTAATAGAGATTTTGTATTAATAGGCTCAACATCAACATCAAATTATATTGATACAGATGTAATAAATGGAGTAGAGTATTGCTACTATGTTGTGGCAGAAAATGATGCAGGATCATCAGATCCATCAGAGATAGATTGTGCTACTCCAGAATCTAGTGTATCAAATGATGTTGTGCTAGGAATTGAGGATTTAGATATAAATACTGGAGAGACAGGAAGTTTATTATTAACTATGGAAAATAATCAAGATGTAGCTGGCTTCCAATTTGCATTATCTTCATCTTCTGATATTGCAAGTATAGTTAATGTTACAACAACAGATAGAACTGAAGGATTTGAAGTTACTTGGGGTGGAAATACAATTCTTGGGTTTAGTTTTACTGGTGAGGTAATCGAGCCAGGCCAAGGTGCTTTTATTGTTGTTGAAGTTTCAGGTACATCATCTGGAACAGCAGAAATATGTTATAATGAAGTAGTGCTATCTGATACTAATGCTGAGGCATTGCCTAATGATACAAATTGTGGTTTGCTTACTGTTAATGATATTCAGGTAGACCCAGTTTCAGTTTCTCTTGGTAGTGGTAGTTCAGAATTAGATGAGATTGGTTCCGTTGAATTATATATGGATAATAATGAATCTGTTGGTGGTGTTCAATTTACATTGATGATTGATCCCAATATTGCAATTTTGGAATCTGTAGTTGAAACTGAACGTACATCTGGTTTTATGATTCAATCTTCAAATAATGTTGTACTTATTTTCAGTATAAACGGTGACAATATTGATCCAGGTACAGGTTCAATAGCCACATTAAATTTATTAGGTACTGAAGTTGGTGATGCAACTATTTATTTAGAAGATATAGTGATAGCTGACCCTTATGGCCTTGCTATGAATGTTGAAACAAGCCCAGGTAGCTATAATGTTACAGAAGGAAGTGTCTCTGGGTGTACAGATGTAGATGCTTGTAATTATAATTCAGATGCAACTGATGATGATGGAAGTTGCTTGTATTTTGATGAATGCGGTGAATGTGGTGGTGATGGTATTGATGAAGGTGAATGTGATTGTGATGGAAATGTGGTTGATGAATGCGGTGAATGTGGTGGTGATGGTATTGATGAAGGTGAGTGTGATTGTGATGGAAATGTGGTTGATGAATGTGGTGAATGTGGTGGAAATAATGAATGTATTCCTTGGACTGAACTTAATGCAGAAGGTGGTAATAATCAAATTACATTATCATGGGATTCTATGAGTTCTACGAATAGAGATAATATTACACTAAGTATTGAAAATGTAAATCTTGATTCAGAAACCTTTGATGTCTGGATGGCAAATGATGAACCTGTAGCTGGTTTCCAATTTGATGTGGATGGTGTATCAGTAACTGGTGCTAGTGGTGGTTCAGCTCAAAATTCTGGATTTACAATTTCTACTGGTGGGTCAACTATTCTTGGGTTTAGTTTCTCAGGAGCAACAATACCAAGCGGTGATGGACCATTGGTTACTATTAGTTTTAGTGGATTTAATACAGAAATATGCTTATCTGGTCCTGTATTATCAAATTCATCAGGTCAAGCACTCTCTGTAGATATTCAAGGTGGATGTTATGGTGGAGATTCAGAAATTGCTGGTTGCACAGATATGAATGCATGCAATTATGATAGTAATGCTACAACTGATGATGGCTCTTGTTCGTATCCAGAACAAAATTATGACTGTAATGGTAATTGTACTGCAGAAATTGATTGTTTAGGAGTCTGTGCTGGAGATGCGCAATATGATGAATGTGGTGTATGTGATGGTGGTGGTGCTACTGGTGAATGTGGATGTGATGATATCGCAGATGGTGACTGTGATTGTGATGGCAATGTAGTTGACGAATGTGGCGTTTGTGGTGGCGATGGTAGCTCATGTGCAAATACTACATATACTTATAATATTTATAAAGATGGAGTTCTATTAATTAGTGGTATAGAAGGAACAGAATATACTGACTCTGGGTTAGGTTATTCTGAAACATTTTGTTATACAGTAACTTATACTAATAGTGCTGATGGATCTGAATCAAATAGTTCTAATGAAGCATGTGCAACTACAAATGAAATGTCAGTTCCTAATGAATTTACTTTTAATCAATCGACTCAACAGGCATTTTATTTTTTCAACTCTGTTACTATTGATGATATAGAAATATCAGAAGAAGATTGGGTTGCTGCATTTAATGGTGATCTTTGTGTAGGTTCGCGACAATGGAATGAGCAAGAATGTAATGGTGGTATATGTGATTTACCTGTTATGGGTGATGATGGATCAGAAGCAACATCAGGTTATATGACAAGTGGTGGTACACCTAGTTTTAAAATTTATGATGTTTCAGAAAATAGTTATTTTAATGCTATTCCTGTAGATGATCAAATTACTGAATATCCATGGATTAATTTTGGATTATATAGCATGGATGAATTAGCAGGTTTTACTTCAACATTTGCAAGTATTGAGTTAACTGATGGACCAAACTTAATGAGTTTTTATACTCTTCCTGAAGATAATAGTGTTAGTAACATAATGACTGATATTGCTGGTACGGCATACGGAATAATTGGTCAAGGTGAAGCTGCGACATATCTTAATGGTTTATGGATTGGTGGACTAACACATTTTTCTAGAACATCAGGTTATTGGATGTTGATGGATGACAGCGCTGTTTTAGAAGTTGAAGGTGATTTAACTGATCCAAATACTCTATACTCATTATTAGCTGGACCTAATTTAGTTTCATATCCATTTGAAGGTTCAGGAGACATTGAAGTCACTATTCCGGAAGATACTCAAAATTATATTTCTGGAATAATAGGTCAAGGAGCAGCAGCTACTCAGATTAATGGTGTTTGGGTAGGTACATTAACCGAATTGTCTGGTAACAAAGGATATTGGTTCTTAATGGATGAAGATGCTGAGTTTAGTTATAATCCGCCAATAAATGTTAGCAGAACAAGTGAACTATATAATTCAGAATTTAGCATGTTACCCGATTTTGAATATAATCAATCAACGTTACAATCATTTTATTTCTTTGAAAATATTGAAGGTGCTGTAGAAGGTGATTGGATTGTTGCTTATAATGATGATGTTATTGTAGGATCGCGTGAATGGAAAGGATCATTTACTGAAGTTCCAGCAATGGGTTATGATGCAAATTTATATTCAGCAGGTTATTGTGAAGTTGGAGATCAAATCACCTTCCGTTTATTCCAAAATCTAACAGGAGAAATGTTAGGTATTTATGATGTTTCAATACCAAGCTGGGAGAATAATCAAATTCATATAGTAGGTTCTGCCACAGCTAAGCCTATTCCAATGGATACAGAATTACTTGCTGCATATCCGAATCCATTTAATCCAACAACAACTCTTTCATTTAGTTTAGAGAAAGAATCAATAGTTAGTTTAAATATTTATGATATGCAAGGTAGATTAGTGACAAACTTAATTAATAAGAATCTAGGCCAGGGATATCATAGTGTTAATTGGAATGCGGTAGATAGTCAAGGTAAAGCTGTATCATCAGGTATTTATATTTATTCTTTACAAACTGAAAATATGAGTATTAATAAAAAGATTGTTTTCATGAAATAAGGAAAAGATAGATTTAAAAAAAATCCCGCGATAATAAGCGGGATTTTTTTTATAAGATAGGTAATATAAATTATTTACATACTATATTTTTTTATACTTAACCGATGTTTTTTCCTTTGATCTCGACCAATTGGATTTGGTTTTGGAATTGATTCTAATAAAGTTTTTGTGTACTCATGTTGTGGATTTAAAAAGACTTCATCAGTTTTACCATATTCTACAATTTTGCCTAAATACATTACAGCAATTTCTGTGGAAATATGTTTTACAACAGATAGATCATGGGCAATGAATAAAATTGTTAGATTAAATTCTTCTTGGAGGTCCATTAATAAGTTTATCACTTGCGCTTGAATGGAAACATCAAGAGCTGAAACTGGTTCATCTGCAATAATAATTTTTGGATTAGTAGCAAGAGCTCTAGCAATAGCAATACGTTGTCTTTGACCACCTGAAAATTCATGTGGAAATCGATTAGCTTGTTCTTCATTAAGCCCCACTTTTTTTAGCAACCACGCAACTCTTTCTTTTTTATCAAATAGAGATAAAGGAGTATTGATATCTAAAGGTTCTTTGATTATATCTCCAACTAACATTCTAGGATTTAATGAGGAATAGGGGTCTTGAAAAATCATTTGAACATCAGACCTATATGATTTAATTTGATACTTATCTAAATTTAAAACTTCCATGGAAGTCTCTTTACCTGGATATAAGCATATATTCCCATTTACCCGTACATCAGGGGCTGTCATTTTGAGTACATTTATTATTGCTTTCCCTAAAGTTGATTTTCCAGATCCTGATTCCCCTACGATACCAATGGTTTTTCCTGATAAAATATCTAGTGATAAATTATTTACAGCGTGAACATGTGAAATTTCACGTTGAAATATTCCTCCAAACACTGGAAACTTAACATTTAAGTTATCAATTTTAAGAATGGTATCTATCATTTTAATAAATTAGGATGAACTCGTGCCCAATGATCAGTTGAAACTTCAATTAAATCAGGTTCTTCTTTTGTTCCTTTGCAGGCACAATCTTCAGAATCAAATCGTGAACAAAGCTTACAGCCATCTCCCATATCAACTATTGAAGGAACCATGCCTTTTAATGCTTTGAGTCGTTTATCTTTTGAATCAAGTTTTGGTATAGATTCCATTAATGCTTTAGTATATGGGTTGATAGGGTTTGAAAATAATTCATTTATAGTTGCAATTTCTTGAATTTTACCTCCGTACATCACTATAACACGATCACATGTTTCTGCAATTACTGCTAGATCATGAGTTATAAGAAGTATAGCTGCATCTTCTCTTTTTTCTTTAAGTTCTAGCATTAAATCTAATATTTGGGCTTGTATAGTTACATCAAGAGCTGTAGTTGGTTCATCAGCTATCAGTAGTGCTGGATTGCAAAGAAGTGCCATAGCGATCATAGCTCTTTGTCGCATACCACCAGAAAATTGATGAGGATAATCATTCATCCTTTCTTCAGCATTATCAATACCAACAGATTTAAGCATTTGAATACTGCGTTCATTAGCTTCATTCCAAGACAACCCCTCATGGTGGATTAAGACTTCATTCATTTGCAAATTAATTTTATATACCGGATTTAGAGATGTCATAGGTTCTTGGAAAATCATTGCAATTTCTTTGCCTCGATATTGTTTCATTTCATCATAACTTAAATCAAGCAGATTGATTCCTTTGTAATTTATTTTACCATTAACAATTTCTCCAGGCGGGTTAGGAATTAATCGATTGATTGATAATGAGGTAACTGATTTACCAGAACCAGATTCTCCGACTATACCAAGGACTTCTCCTTGAAAAATATCAAAACTAGCACCATCTACAGCTTTAGCTGTTCCAGCCTCTGTATAAAAGTATGTCTTTAAATTATCTATTTCAATTAATTTTTTTCTCATTAGCGAAGTCTCGAATAAATTTTTGGATCAAAAGCTTCTCTTACGGCTTCTCCAATAAAAACGATTAAAAGAAGTGTGAAAAATTGAGCTGCTACAGGTGCAAAAACCATCCACCATTTAGATATATTTGATAATCCAACATACAAGATTTGTCCCCAACTAGGTGTTGGAGGAGGCAAACCAAAACCTAAAAAATCTAAACTTATTAGTGCTACAATCCCTCCTACAATTGAAAATGGAAAATAAGTTATTACTGGAACTAAAGAATTAGGCAATATATGTTTAAATATAATTTTTGTGTTACTTTGTCCCATAGAAATTGCGGCACTTACATAATCTTTAGATTTTTCTCTATAAAATTCCGCACGCATATAGTATGTTAAAAATATCCAATTTACAAGAGTATATATTGATATTAATAGAAAGAAATTAGGAGTTAAGATAGAACTAATAATAATTACAACAAATAAGAAAGGAAGAGCAGACCAAATTTCAATAAATCGTTGGAAGAAAAGATCAAATTTCCCACCATAATATCCCATAGCCCCACCAATACTTATACCAATTATGTAATTTAATACTGTTAAAATAAGTGAAAAAGAAATTGAAATATTAAATGCATAACACATTCGGGCAAATACATCACGTCCTGTATTATCTGTACCAAACCAATGTTTTAAAGATGGAGTTTCATACATTATATTTTCATTATTTGTTATATCTTCAAAAGGATTAAAAGGGTATAACGGCATAATTAGCCAATTATTTGAATTTGAGTGAGCCCATTCTTTTTTTAATTTTCTAAAGTTTGCTTCTCCTGGTACATCTTGGTCAAACAATGAACTATCATAGTAATCATTTATACCAGGCACCAGAGAGCTAAATGCTGGGAAGTATAAATTACCTTCATAATAAACAATAAGTGCCTTGCTATTCACTATTATTGGTAAAAGAAAAGATAAAAAATATAAAGATGTTATTAAAATAAAAGAGTAATAACCTCTTTTCATTGATTTAAATTTTTTCCATCTCTTTTGATTTATTGATTCAGATTTTATTATATTGTTCATAATCTATTTAAATCTAATCCGAGGATCAACAGCAGCTAAAGCAAGATCAGAAAGAAGATTTGCAATGAGTCTTATTAAAACGACAATTACAAGAAATCCCATAGTAATTGGATAGTCTCTATCTAAGATAGCTTGATATCCCATTTTACCAAATCCATTAATATTAAAAATCATTTCAATAAAATATGAACCTGAGATTATAATTGCAATTATATAGCCAATACCCGATGCTATTGGTATGATTGAATTACGAATAGCATGAACCCAAATAACTCTTTTTTCAGATAGGCCTTTAGCAAAAGCCGTGCGTATATAATCTTGAGATAAGTTATCTAAAAGACTATTTTTCATTAATACTGTAAGAGTAGCAAAGCTAGTGATTGTCCAAGCTATTACAGGTAGTACCATATGGTGTATTTGGTCTATAATTTTTTCAAAAAAAGATAAATTCTGCCATACTTCTTGAGGTGAATGGAGTCCGCCCAGTGGGAAAATATCCCAAAAAGATCCACCTCCAAATAGCACTAATAGTACTCCACCAAATGCCCAGCCTGGGATAGAATAAGCCATAAAAACAATTGCACTAGACAAAATATCAAAAGTTGAACCATGGTTCAAGGCTTTTTTTATACCGAGAGGTATACAGACTAAATAAGAAATAAGAAATCCCGTAAGCCCCAATAAAATAGATACTCTAAATCGGGGCTTCATGACATCTACAACTGGTTGCTGATAAGTATAAGATTTTCCTAAATTTCCGGTTAATACACCAGAAAATTCAGTTTCAAAAATTGTTGCTTCTAACTTATCTATATCAGATAATTTCCCTAAACTTTTTAGTTGATCAAAATTTTCGATTTCTTCATTTGAAATATCCATGTCAAAACGTGCTTTCCAAATTTGACTTATATTACCATCTTTATCATAAACATCTAATTTAGAACCACTTTTCCTAACATAAGCATATTTTCGTTTGCCCATATATTTCTTTTTTTCATTTTCGCCAGATTGAAAACTAATACTACGATGTTTAATTTCTCTTTGGAATACACCTAACCATATGAGATATCTCTGCCATAATGGTTTGTCAAAACCATAAAATCTTTCTAATTCTTTTAATGCTCTTTTAGGTAATAGGGTGCCTGTTTCACTTGAAGAAGAGCTATTTAATGACCCTGCCTCACCGCTCCCTTGCGCGCCTCCCATTTGTAATTGCATAATAGTTTTTTCAAGAGGACCGCCTGGTGTCATTTGTAATATAATAAACACAAGTAGAGTAGCACCTAGAAAGGTAGGTATCATTAAGAGAAGTCTTCTAATTACATAATTAAACATCTGTTAATTATTTATCCATTTTGTTCCAGTTTGGCCAAAATCTAATATCAACTTCATTGACTGGAAGCTGTTTGTTCTTCTTCATAGCATCTTCTAAAATTAATTCTTTATCTGGATCAATCCACCACAGGAAAAATATTGATTGGTTATCTCCTACAAATCTATCAACCATGTATTCTGGAAAACCAAATTTATCCCAGAAAAGGAATCTCCTATATAATCTCTTTATGCCAAAAGACACAGGATGGATGTCGCAAACAATTTTATCAATTTCTTTACCAATTTTGATTCTTTTATCTAAATCAAATTCAGTATTATATTCTTGTATTAATTGATCGATTCGTTCATTTTTCAATCCAAAAAAATTATTGTTATCAGGGATATCAGCTAAATCTGACCTAAACCAATGTTCGACAGAAGGATGAACACTACCTGTAAAATTATGCATATAGATTGTAAAGTTTCTCTCTTGCATGTTCTTCCATTGAGTAGTACCATCCATATTTACAATGTTCATATCTATACCATATTGCTTCAATTTATTTTGAACAGGAGTGACCATATATGCACTTGTTTTTTGAATATTAATAGTAAAGCTAAGTGGCACCCCTTTACTATTAATAAGAATTCCTTCATCATTTTTTCTATCAAATCCAGCTTTTTTCAAGTAGTGAATTGCAGAATCTGCATTAAATAATAACTTTGGGTTATCTTCATTTTCATACATTGTACCAGAAAACCATGAATGCATCATTTCATATTCATTATAATACATTTTTTCATTCATTTCTTCTCTATCATATAGAAATCCAAATGCATAACGAATATTTTTATCATTAAATGGAAACTTTCTCATATTAAAACCATATCCACTTGTACCTGAAGGTTTATCAGAAAAAATTCGATGTTTTTTCATCCAGCCTTTTCCAATTGCTTCTATTTTTTGAGGGACAGCATCTTCAACCCATCTAGCTGATCTTGAAACTTGAAAATAGTCAAATTCACCTTTTTTAAATTTCTCAAATGGAAGAGTAGCATTATCCTTAATAACATACCAATGAATTTTGTCAAAGTTGCATTGATATCGATTTTGAATAAGATCTTTTCCCCAGTAATCTTCTCTCCTACTAACCTGATAGCTTTCTTGATTAACAATATCTTCGTTCTTTAGAATATAAGGTCCTGAATTAGGCATCATTTTGAATTGGTATTGTTCTAAATATTCAGATCCATCAACTTGATCTACGTAATAGGCTGGCAAGATAGACATTCCTGCAGCAAAAATTTGGAAATTTCGCCACTGTGCTTCTTTAGAAACAACACTAACAATATACATGCTTTCTGCTACAGGCTCTTCAAATTTGCCAAAAGAGACTTGTTGAGATGGATCTAAAATAGTTTCATCCATTCTTAAAAACCATGTAGATACTACATCCTCCGCTGTTACTCTTCTACCATCTGACCATCGTGCATCGGGATTAATTCTAAACCAAAACTTTTTTTTATCTTTAGAAATTTTCCAATGTGTAGCCAATTTTGGTATATTAGGTTCATAAGTTACAGGATGCATTGATAGCAATGTTTCATAGCATAAAATTTCTATCCAATAATTTTCAAGATAATTAGATTCTTTACCAAACAATCTCATAGTAGCAGGGAATCTGGTAGCAACATCATGTAGTGTACCACCTTTCTTAGCATTTTTAGAGCCAAAAAATTTAATTTCATCATTAGTAAAAATATGAGTTTGATAGCCTAAAGAAGATGCAATTTTTTCAAAACCATTTCCTCCATCTTCAGCAGAAACAGAAGGATCTGCACCAGGAGGTGTAGCGACATAGTCAAAATCAGCTTTTAACAAGGTTAGTATAAATAACATAATAATGATAGATGTATTTTTATACATGTTAAACTCCTAATTTATTAAATTATTAAAGTAAATACT
>MDTE01180792.1_pt1 | contig 10935 bp, 8 predicted proteins | sample 811231 | NCBI WGS metagenome assembly MDTE01 (sample SAMN05326651, study PRJNA326480) | marine metagenome | isolation source: seawater | place: Indian Ocean: Red Sea | collected 2010 | reverse complement strand
CGGCCGGTTTCTCGGCCGGTTTCTCGGCCGGTTCTTCGGCCGGTTCTTCGGCTGGTTCTTCGGCTGGTTCTTCGGCTGGTTCTTCGGCTGGTTCTTCGGAAGGATCGGTCGTGACGTCGGGGGGAGATGCGTCAGCCGTTGAACCGGCGGCGGGAAGCGGTCCCTTGTCTGGGGGCGGGGCCTGTTCGGCACAGCCCGATGAGATGATCACACTGACCAGCAGGATGTTGGCGAGAAACCGAAACGGAGACCTGGGCACGGTGTGAGTCCTTCAGAGAGGGCGCAGGGATTGGGAGAACGGAGTCTAGGTAGGGACCGGTGTACTTTCGATGATCTGTCGGATGATGCCCAGTCCCCGGTCGCGTCCCGAGTCCCTCAACGGGCCACGGCAGATCACACGGTGAGCCAGCACCGTGGGAGCCAGAGTCTTGACGTCGTCGGGAACGGTGTAGTCGCGTCCGTCGCACAGGGCCAGTGCCTGGGCGGCCCGGAACAGTGCGATCGCGCCACGGGGGCTGGCTCCCAGGGACAATTCCTGGTGGTCTCTGGTGCCGGTGACGATATTCAGCAGGTATTCACGGATTGATTCCTCGACGGTGACCTCGCGGCATGTCGCCTGCAGCGCGAGCAACTCATCGGCTTTGAGTACCGGTTCCAGCCCCGACAGAGGGCCACCATCGTGGTGTTGCTGCAGCATCTCGAGCTCGATGGACCGGTCCGGGTACCCGATTTCCAGGCAGACCAGGAACCGGTCTCTCTGGTTTTCGGGGAGCGGATAGGTGCCTTCGTACTCGTAGGGATTCTGCGTGGCGACCAGCACGAACGGGTTGGGCAGCGCGTGGGTGATTCCGTCGACGGAGACTTGGCGTTCGTTCATAGCCTCCAGCAAGGCACTTTGGGTTCGCGGAGTTGTTCGATTGACCTCGTCAGCCAGCAGGACGTTGGTGAAGACCGGGCCGGGCCGAAACTCGAAGTCACCGGCCTGGGGCAGGAAGACTCCGGTGCCGAGGATGTCACTGGGCAGCAGGTCGGGCGTGCATTGCAGGCGAGTGAATTTCCCCTCGATGCTGGCGGCCAAAGCCCGAGCCAGCACGGTCTTGCCCACGCCGGGAACATCCTCGATCAACACGTGACCTTCGGCCAGCAACGCCACGACGACCTGGCGAATGGCCTCGGACTTTCCGAGCAGGGCTCGGGCGAGGTTGGCTTCGAGCGCGGCGATCCGTGAGACAGTCTCGGTGGTGGCCACGGGCCGGTCCTCGGCAATGTGCGTCACAACGCGTTTCAGTATAACGTTCCGACCGTCGACGGCGGGAGGTAATGGGGGGCGACGATGCCGTGGGGCCGAATGTCAACCTGTACCGGTTGTCCGGCCTGTGACGATTGTGTCAATTCGTCTGACCCGGCCGGTGTCCTTGCGACGAAGCAGACTGTGGGACTGCGCCGCGACCTGGTGACACCGTGATCAGTGAAATGTTTCCTGCACGCAGCAGACGGCCGACCTCGGCGATGCTCTGCCTGTCGGTCATGTGCCTGGCCTGTGGTTGTCGTGCTCTACGAACAGGTGAACCTCCGGAGACGGCCGGGGTTGGTGTTGTCGAGCCGGTTGTCTATCGACCGATCGGGACGCTTTTCAACACCACAGCAGACACCACAGCGGGCACCGCAGAGGTCAGCGATTCGGAGATTCCGGCGATGGTCACTGGCGGAATCCCGGCCGAGTCGCCGTTTCCCGGTCTCGGGCCGCTGGTCGACCGTCTGGGAGTTGACCTGGAGGAGATTGCCACCGGCGAGAATCTCCTGTTCCTGGGAGCTGCGGCGGGAACCGCAGCGGCGATTCGCGGCGGCGTCGATGCCGACGTGAGACGGGCCACAATGGATCATCCAGAGCGTTTGGGAGAATTCGGTCGGGCGGTAGGTTATCTGGGCAATGCCGAAGTTCAGGTTCCACTGCTGTTGGCCTCGGCCTGGATGTCTCAGCAGGATGGCGATCCGGACAGCCTTTCGATGCACCGGTCGCTGGTCGATGCCTACACCCTCACGGGGCTCGGTACGCTGTTGGTCAAGGGGTTGACCAACACCTCTCGGCCGAGCGACGACTGGAACGGCGGCCAGTACGGGTTCCCCTCGTTTCACGCGGCCAGCAGTTTTACCATCGCGGCAGTGATCGACGAGTACCACGGTCCACGGGCCGGGTTGCCGGCGATGGGGTTGGCCGGGCTGATCTCCTACAGCCGCATCGATCGCCGCGACCACGATCTCTCCGACGTCCTTTTTGGTGCCGCGATGGGCTACCTGGTCGGGCGTTCGGTGGCACGGTGGAATCTCTACGGCGATGGCAACGTGAGGTTGTTGCCGTGGAGTGAGGCCGAGTTGGACCGGGCCGACGGAGTGGCCATCACGGGAATCCGCTGGTCGATCGACTACTGACCGTCGGCTAACGCGACTGTTGGCCGGTTTCCCTGGCCAGTCGTTTTTCGAAGTTGGCAATGGCTTCCCGGTGCACATCCAGCACCCGCGCACGCGCGGCGGCGTCGAGAAACTTCCCGTTCTTGCGGATCGCGTCGGCATGGGTCTTCATCGTTGCCAACATCTCGGCGGCCACAGTGACATCGAATATCGCCCGTCCTCCGATCTCGACATAGACCGGACTCGTGTGAGCGAAGATCTCACGTCCGACGAGGTTCATCGGAGTCTTGCGGCTGCGCTTGGGGTCTCCGGAGACCGACGGTGGCGGCGTCCGCAGCGCGAACCAGCCCGGTCGGGACAGGTCGACGGTGGTGTCGATTGTCGCCTCGTGGTGACCGGCCACTTTTTGCGAGGCGGCGATGGACACGATGCCGCCGTTGTGAATGAGTTCGAGTCGCTCGAAGTCGGATCGCCCGACGGCTCGGCCCCGGACCTTCACCCGGCCGGCTTTCTTCAGCGACACGGTGCCGCCGATGGGCTGGCCGTCGACGGTGAATTCCAGAAACGGCCCGTTGGTGATGTAGCTGTGACCGGTGGCGAGTTGCTTGAGCCAGTTCCGCGCGGTGAGCTTTCCGCTGACCGGGACGTAGACCCGTGAGAAGTCGTACATGAACCAGTCCGTACCGGTCGAAAAGGGGACCTTCAGCCCGGCGTTCAGGTAGCGGTAGAAACTGTCGCGGTAACTGCTGCGGATGCCACCGTCAAAGATGTTCTGAGCGTCGATCTTGCCGGACAGCCAACTGGGCAGGGCCTCGAGGCCCCATTCGTTGTGGCACCAGACGATGGTGGCTCCGTCGCGGCGGGCGGTGTCGATACCGCGTCGCAGCGGCAACCCGTCGTGTCCGGCCTTCATGATGCCGGGCCCAATCGAAACCGGCAGGATCAGTTTCTTGATGTCCAGCAGCATCACATGGCCGTAACCCTGTCCGAAACCGGCGAAGTTGTGCCGGTGCTCTTCGCCGTTGCCGAAGACGACACCCGATTCGCTGGTCAGTTTCACCAGGTCGTCGGTGGTGTAGCGGTTGGAGGTGTACCGCTGGTCCTCGACGGCGCGCTCGAGGTAGGAGAGGAAGATCATGTCGAGGCCGTCGGCCCGGGGGATCTCACGGAGGTAACGGTCGCAGTCCTTTCGCGAGATCTTCATCAGGTGCAGGTGCGTGTTGGCGGACCTCAACCCCTGTTCCGCGGCGCTGTAGAACCGTTTCAGTTTCAGAGTGATCACACGTGGTGCTTTGTCCGCCAGGTCGACCTCGATTCGGGACCGCTCGGTCTCGAGCCCTGAGATCGCTTCGATCGAGATCGCCTGTTGGGGCAAGGCAACCGTCTGCGGCCGCGGCAGCACCGACCATGTGCCGATGCGAGGCTGGTTCTCCAGCAGTCCGACCCCTCGGTTCAACAGTGAGGGCAGGGGAACGGATTGCCTTTTGGCGCCGGTGACCCGGATGAGTCCCGGCAATTCGGCACCGCTTTGGGCATCAACCAGGCGGATGGTGACCGGCCGGGTCTCGGGTGTCGGGGCGCGACCGGCCAAAAGCAGCAGAGGCAGCAAAAGACAGGTCGACAGGGAGGCGAGCCGCATGAGGAGATCTCCGTTTCCAGGAGGCCTCATCCTAGCGCCGAGATCTTTGGCTGGCAAACAGCCGGGCCACCCGTCTGGTTACTCTTCGATCCATTCGGGCACTTCGGGCCGATTGCGCGTCAGTTCCCAGTGTTCCTGGATGACCTCGGCGGCTTCCGCAGCGGTGTTCTTCTTCGACCGGAACAGGACTGTGTCCTTATCCACCTGCCGGGTCTCGACACCGGCAGTTGGTCCCGATGCCGTGGCGGTGTCGGCCTGCTGGTCTTCGGGCTTGTCGTGACCGGTCAACTGGTACAGCAGGGGGCCGACCCGCAGGGTGTCGCCGGGACGCATGAAGACCGGGCCGTCGATCCGCTCACGATTGACGAAAGTCCCTTCCTCGGTCTCGAGATCCTGGACACGAAGTCCTTCGGGAGTCGGCAACAGCGAGCAGTGCCGCTCGGCGAGTTCCTCCGAGGCGTCGCGGATCTGGCACCCCTTGTCCCGTCCGATGGTGACTTCCTCGTTGGGCAACAGCAGTTTTTTGCCCTTGTACCGGCCCGAGCGGATCAACAGCACTCGCATGGAGCTGGCCAGCGCGGCCCTCGAGAGCGGGGCGCCGACGATCGAGAGCGAACCCTGCTGTGTCTTGTGACACTTCGGGCAGGTGCGGCCCTCCTCCATCTTGCCGGGTGTCAAGCGGTAGAACGTGCCACAGAACTGGCACTTGACCGTGACAAAATTCAGTGGTTCCATTGCGTCCAAGTTCAGTTCCCCACTGCACCGAACAACTCACCCACCCGGGAGATCCAGAGGATCAGATAGCCACGTCTGCGCGGTTGCTAGGTTCGCACGATTGGCGGAAGGGTGCAATACGTGGTCTGGCCTTCAACGTCTCGGCGGTGAAATCAGGTCTGCCGCGGTACCGTCAGTGGATCCCCGCAGGAGGTGCAGGTCATTATCTTGCCCTGTCGCTGGACACTGACCTTGAACCGTTTGCCGCAACGGCAACTGAAACGAATGGCCCCCTCGTCCTTGGACTTGTCACGATGGGCCCGTCGGAACGCCGCTTGGCTGATGGACGTGATCGATTCGAGCAACACGGATTCGCGGATGGGCTTGGACAGGTAGCCGTCGGCCCCGGCCTTGGCCGCGAGATTGCGGGATGACTCGAGGTCGATAGCCGAGAGCACCAGTACGGGAACCGTGTCGCGCTGCGCCTTCAGACGTTCGCAGATCTCGAAACCGCTTTCGCCGGGAAGGATCAGGTCCAGCAGCACGATGTCGGGCTTGTACATCGCGAACGTCGAGTGGGCCTGTCCCCCATCGGTTGCGACGCGAACCATGTAGCCGTTGCGTTCGAGCATCGCCTTGAGAAATTCACAGGTCTCGGGCTTGTCTTCGACGACCAGGATATTCTGCGTGATGGCTCCGCGATCGTCTCCGGTATCCACCACGTAGCCAACACCGCGTGACATGCTCTACCTCCTGGGCCCGCTTTCGGAGACGTCGCGACAGCTTCCCAAACAAACCGGGGCAGCAGCGTGAGCGATCTCTCATGGCACACCGGCCGAATGCAGCAGCCGCATTCTAGCTCAATGTGCAGGTGTGGGGATACATGATCTTGTGGCTCGATCGGCCCGGTCGGTTTGACGATATAGTCAGTGGGTCAGTGGTCTGGTACTCTGACCACTGAAGGCGAAGCAGACGGGAGGAACGGCTGGCAATGTGGTCTCTGGAAGGCGACGCGGGGCGGATGTGTGACCGGCTGGATCGTCGGGAGATGATCCGGGTGGGAGGTCTCTCCAGCCTGGGACTCTCGCTGCCCGGTCTGCTCGCTTCGACCGCCCGCGGTGCCAGCGAGAACACGGATCCGACCTTCGGTCGGGCCAAGAGCGTGATCTATGTCTGGTTGCAGGGCGGGCCGCCCCAGCACGAGACCTTCGACCCCAAGCCATTGGCTCCCTCGGGTGTCCGCGGCGCGTTCTCGCCGATCCAGACCAATATTCCCGGCGTGAACTTTTGCGAACTGTTGCCGCGAACGGCGCGGATTGCCGACAAGCTGGCCGTTGTTCGCTCGATGGTCACCAACAACAACATCCATTCCATCAGTGGGTATGAGGTCCTGACCGGCTACAAGTACCAGGGGGCCAACGCCCGTCGGATCAGTCCGGAAGACTGGCCCTGGTTCGGGTCCCTGGTCAAGCAACTCAAGCCCAGCGAGAAACTGCCGCCGCTGACGACGGTCTGGCTCCCCCAGGTTATCCGGCTCAACGAGAACGTCACTCCTGCCGGACAGACTGCCGGCTTCCTGGGCCGTCGCTGGGACCCCGACCGGTTCAACGTGAACCCGATGGAGCCCGGGGACGGAGTGCCCGGGTTGCAACTGGAGGATGTGCCCACGCTGCGGTTGAAGAACCGGGTCGGGCTGCTGGAGCAGGTCGATCGTCATTTTGCCGAGATCGGGCGAGGCCGTGAACCGAAGTTGTTCGGGACGTACCAGGACCAGGCCTTCGACATTCTTATCAACGGTCGTGTTCGCAGCGCCTTTGATGTCAGCGGTGAGCCCGAGACGCTCAGGCGGCGTTACGGGATGTCGAACTGGAACCAACTGCTGTTGATGTCTCGACGGTTGGTCGAGGCTGGCGTGCGGCTTGTGCACGTCAACTGGGTCCGGGAGCCCGGTGATTCGGCCGTCGACAACCCGATGTGGGACACTCATGCCCAAAACGCTGATCGACTTGAGGACGTTTTGTGTCCGAAGTTCGACGTTGGATTCACGGCACTGATCGAAGACCTGGAAACGCGTGGATTGCTCGATGAGACCCTGGTGGTGGCGATCGGCGAGTTCGGTCGCACGCCGAAGATCAACCCGTTGGGCGGACGCGATCACTGGGGGTCGGTTTTCAGTTTTGCCATGGCCGGTGCCGGCATTTCCCCGGGACAGGTCTATGGTGCCAGCGATCGCCAGGGGGCCTATTCGGCTCGTGACCGAGTGACGCCGGCCGACCTGACTGCGACGATCTTTCACCTGTTGGGCATCGACCCGAGCGGTGCCTTTCATGATCCGCTGGGCCGTGAACTGCAATTGACCAAGGGAGAGCCGATTCGCGAGTTGCTGGGGACGCGAGCGGCGACGGATGTCCGAGTGGTTCCCGGCGGATCGCTCGACCGGGTCAAGCCCTTTGACGGTCGCAAGTTGAACCAGCGAGGTTTTGGCAAGGGAGCCGTGATCGAGGCCGCTGGTTTTGGATCACGGCCCAAGGGCTGGCGAGCGAAGCCCCTGTTGCCGGCCGACGCGTCCTCGGGATTCGGTGCCTGGCATGTTCCCGGCAGTGAGACGGTGCGACTGGGCTTCGCGGCTGACCGAACACGCGGTTCCGGGACGGTGTTCCTGGGCCAGGAACTGATCAACCCGCGAGCCGGAGGTTACCGGGCGAAAATCCGGTTGCGCGGACACGGCCCGATTGCAAAGCTGGCCACGGCGAAACTGGAGTTCTGCCGGTATTCGAGCCTGGTCAAGGATCCCTCCCGGCGGCAGTCACTGGTTGTGCACGAGTTGCCGGTCGAAGCGTTCCAGGATGACAAGTTCGTGACCCTGGAGTTTGCAGCCAGGTTGGACAGTGCCAAGCCCGGGGCCAACTTCTCGATTGGTCGAGGTCTCGGAGTGGTTGTCACGTTGTCCCCCGGGGAGGTCGCCAAGAAGTTGGTTGGCGAAGCGGCCTGGCTCGAGATTGCCGATATCGAGGTGGTTTTCACGGGACGGACGATCAACGAAAACGTGACCGTGTAACGTCGGAGATGCCGATACTGGACAAGAGGGGCCAACACGAGGGTCGCGGGCGAGTTGCTACGAGACCGATGGTGGAGGCAGGAACGGGATGCCACTCAAAGGTGCCGAACGAACTGAAGAGGCGGCAATCAACCTGACGCCGATGATCGACATCGTCTTCCTGTTGGTCATTTTCTTCATGGTTGGGGCCCGTTTCACCGAACAGGAACGGCAGTACGACATCCAGTTGCCCAGTTCGGCTGAAGTCCAGCCCCTGACCGGCACACCCGATCCCTTGTTGATCAACGTCCGCCGGGATGGAACGATTCTGCTGGGCAATCAGGCGGTGTCGCTGACGGAACTGGAAGAGCAGTTGGTGGAGGCGAAGAAGAACTTCGAGGACCAGGCGGTTGTGGTTCGGGGCGAGGGCCAGGGACTGTACCAGCCGGTGATTGATGTGCTGGGCGTCTGCCACCGGTCACAGGTGACCAGGATCTCGCTGGCCTACAAGTTTGATCGGGAGGGCGGGTGATGGTGTTGGCCGTCGCAGATGCCGCCCAACATATCGGAAGCCTGCTGGGGATCTCGCCCGACTTCGTGGCGAAGGTTCTCTGGGGCTGCCTGCTGGCGGGCCTGTTCTGCGCTACGCTTCACCTGTTCACGATGCTGGTGACTCGCTGGGGAGACAACGATCCCAGCCGAAAATCTCTGGTCTTTTCGGTCCTGGTCCACGTCTCGTGCGCGATGGGACTGGTGGTGATTTCGCCGCCGCCGGCGATCCCTGACGTACAACAGCCGGCGGTCGAAGTGGATGTCCAGCACGAGTTGGTCGAGGCCGACGAGCCGGTTCCCGAACCGGATCCGGGGAACACGCCCGTCTGGCAGCAGGTGCCCAAGACCGAGCCGCAGCCGGTTGACAGGATCCCGCCGACGCCGCCCGAACTTGAAGAATTGACAACTCCCGAACGGGAGTCCGAGGAGACCGGTCGGGTCGAGCCCGAGTTGAAGGACGTGGCCCAGGTGCCCGATGAGCCCGAGGCGCGGCCTGAGCCCATCGAGTTGGCCGAGCGGGGTCGGCGACAACGTGCCGACATTCCGTTTCGCGTTGATGACCCGACGGCCGAGGCCCGGCAGGAAGTCAGCGTGCCGACGAGTCGGCTGAAACGCACGAAAGGGCAGGCGGGATTGCGGGAGAACGTGACGATCGACCGGGCTCCGACCCGCGGCAGTGTCGAGAGGCCGGCCCTGGATCCGTCGAGGCTCTCACGACCCATGGGTCTTGAGAGTCCTCCGGTCCCGTCCTCCGGTGTCACGATCAAGCGGGCCGCTCCCGGTGACACGATCCGGCGGCGCGAGGGGCCCGTGGCTGGGTCGGCCGATCTCGACGTGGCCGGTGCCGATACCGCCGAGACCACTCCTGGAGCCGCTGCTGGTTCGCCCTCGTCCCGGCGGTTCACTCGCATCAAGCGGCGCCGAGCCGGGGGTCGGGCCGATGGTGTGCCGACGCGGCAGGCGCCTGGCCGGATCGCACGCACGCCAATGCCACGTCCGGGTCCCACACGTTCGGTCCGCGATGGAATCGCCAGCCGGTTGCCGGTGCCCGGACCGCGGCCCAACGTGTCGCGGCCGGGGCTGACGACAACGCCGCGGCGGCGTGAGTTGAGTCTGCCGGCGACGTATCGACTGAGAACGCTGACACAAAGACGGCTGGCGGCGCAGAAGTTTGGTGGGACCGACGCGTCCGAACGGGCGGTCGAGGCCAGTCTGGTGTGGTTGTCGCGTCACCAGCACCGGGACGGCTACTGGGATTCGGACGGCTTCGCGATTCTCTGCCCGGGTGGCCAGAAGTGCCAGGACCCCGGCGGTCGTGGGTTGCACGGTGACCCCAAACGGCCCGAGGCGGATCGGCGGGCCGGGCTGCATGCTGATGCGGGGATCACGGCGTTGTCTCTGCTGGCGTTCCTGGGGGCCGGGTACACCCACGAGGAAGGCCCGCATGCTGAACAGATCACACGTGCGATCGACTGGTTGATCGGCCAGCAGCGGTTCGATGGTTTCCTGGGCAGCCGGGCGACCCGTTATGCCCAGAACTACTGTCACGCGATGGCGACGTACGCGTTGGCCGAGGCCTACGGGATGCAGTCAGACAAGACGCAGAACGCCCGGCTGAAGAAGGCCGTCCTGCGGGCGGTGGCTTACATCATTGCGCAGCAGCATCCCATGACCGGTGGCTGGCGTTACGTGAAGGGCCAGGAGGGGGACATGAGCATGTTCGGTTGGCAGTTGATGGCGCTGAAGAGTGCCGAGATTGCCGGCCTGCGTGTGCCCGAACGATCCAAGGACCTGATGTTTCACTTCGTCAACAGTCGCAGCCGGGGGCAGTTCAAGGGGCTGGCGTCGTATCGCCCCGAGGACGAGATCACTCCGACGATGACGGCCGAGGCACTGTTCTCGAAACAGATGCTCGGCATTGCACGAGACCATCCAGCCAGCACGCAAGCGGTGGAGTATCTTTCGGGCAACAAGCCCAAGCTGTCGGCCACGAACCTCTATTACTGGTACTACGGCACGCTGGCGATGTACCAGTACGGTGGTGAGCCGTGGCAGAAGTGGAATGGCAGCCTGAGGAATCTGCTGGTGGCGACCCAGCGGCAGGACGGACATGCCAAGGGCAGTTGGGACCCGCGGGGTCCCTGGGGCACCTATGGCGGCCGGATTTACGCGACGGCGCTCAGTACGCTGTGCCTGGAGGTCTATTACCGCTTCCTGCGGCCGAACCAGTTGAAGGACGGCTCTTTGCGGGACGGCAAGAAGCAACAGGAATCTGAAGCGTTCGGGGACCCTAAAGCCAGTTCAAGGAGGTTCTTCGGCACCAAAAGGCTGAAGAGGCGGCTGATTCCCTCCAGCAAGGCTCCGTCCGACCGGACGAAACCGTAATGCAGGTCTGACGGGAAGACGGCTAGTTACCGTGTGGACAGATGCCGCACGTTACTCGAAACCGCATGTGAGAAATCAATCCGCGACGGCCCATTGGCCTGTACGGTACAATCTGGCCAGGCGAAATCATTTCTGTGCGGCAGGCCGAGAAGCGAGGATTCGGTGAAATGACGGAATCGAGACAGGGATTTCGAACGTG
>MDTE01089176.1_pt1 | contig 10936 bp, 7 predicted proteins | sample 811231 | NCBI WGS metagenome assembly MDTE01 (sample SAMN05326651, study PRJNA326480) | marine metagenome | isolation source: seawater | place: Indian Ocean: Red Sea | collected 2010 | reverse complement strand
GATAGTTCTTGTATTGCGCCAAAATGACAAGCCCAACCGCAAAAAAATCTACCAAAAATTAAAGTAGTTAAAAATGCAACTAAAACAATTATTACACCAGCATTAATAATACCACTTTTAATAAACGAATGAAAAAACTCCTGAAAGTCAACACTTCCAATGACAGAATCACCAAAAACGTATATGTGCAAAAGAATCAAAATGTGTAAAAAAATTAAACACGATATTCTTAAAATTTGCATGGAGAATACTAAGGAGATAAAAGAAATTCTACTAGTCGAACTATATCTAAAATATTAGCACTCAAATCATAATTCATATCAATTGCCCATAATTCTTTGTCAGTCAAAAAATTATCATTTAATATTTCATTTATTGTTCGTACAACATCCAGAACATCAACAAATTGATCATCGTTGGTATCTCCCTTTATTCCAACTATACCCAAATGTTCAACAATTGTATAAATCTTGTTTGCTTGAAATGGACCATCATAATAAGTTATTTTTTGTTGATTCGATGTGCTGTCTTTACTTGGCCATTTTATAGTAAAACCTTCAAAAGTGACTTCATCTTTCAAGCCAAAATGTTGCACTAAAGGATTCATGCTGCCATGTCCTTTACTTGCAATAATTTCTCGCATCTGATTTCCAATATTAGAATGTAAAATTATTCTAGCACCTATTGCAGATTTGTTTGCTAAATTTGACCACCCATCATTATCTATGTCATACTTTCCTCCCTCCAGTCGAAATTTAACCCAGTTATTATTTGACATAGTTGAATCACTATAAATATTTTTATAAAGGAGACTTGTATACTTTGCACTCGTTGTATCATTTTCATTATCATCATTTTCATTCATTTCTAGACCAGCCGTAAATATATCTATCCAACCATCATTATCGTAATCACCTGCTATGATATCTTGTGTTGCCGATAAAAATTTAGGACTGGATGATGAATCCCACAATTGTTCTTCCAAATTATTTGTAAACACATTATCATGATTTCTTATACTTGAGATCCATAACTCTACATCACCATCATTGTCAAGATCAGGCCAAGCTAAACCATTATTAAGAGTGTCAGCATTAGTTGAAGTCTCTTCTATGACATTCTCAAAATTTCCATTATCGTTTTTGTAAAGTCTATTTACTCCCCAATTTGCTAAATATAAATCGTAATCTTCATCATTATCATAGTCACCCCATGCAGCTCCATATCCCATACTTCCTGATGTACTGACATTTTGATCATCTAAATTGAGTGATTGAGACACCTCAAGAAAAAGAGGATTGGGATTAGAATTATAGACTACATTACCGGGTTCTCCTGTTAATGTTTGATTTTCAAGTAGCCAATTAATAGAAAATTTTCTGATAACATATATGTCTTGGTCTCCATCATTATCATAATCTGCTATTGTAATTGTTCTAGATGTACTTAAGTCATCAACTTCAAAAACAAATGACTGTATGAATTCAACTTCTCCAAATGGATTTATACCTTGATTTTTAAATAAAAATGCTTGTTCAGTACCCTCATCTTGAATGATAAAAATATCAAGATCTCCATCTAAATCAGCATCTAATAAACCTTGACCATGTATATCAGGCAATAACATAGGAGGTAAATATTCTACTGTATTATAAACATTGTTTCCTTGATTCATTATTAAATGATGACTTGATGATGGTAGTGCTCTTTGTTTGATTATATCAGGGTAACCATTATTATCAACGTCCCCTGCTACAACACCTATTAGAGCATCTTGATCAATATCTGAACTATCGGTAATATTGATAAAAAATCCATTAACATTCTTAAAAAGATAAGAGTTGTTAAATCCGTAGTATAGATCAAGATCATTATCCCAATCTAAATCTATCAAAATTGCTCCCTTTGCTTTCATCTTCTGGTAATCGTTAGTATTTTCATTTATCCAGGAATTAAAGAGACCACTTGATAAATCTTGCGGAGGTTCATTTCTATGTGAACTATTTACCGAACTATTAGTTACTAAAAAAAACAATTCGCTTCCTAAAAGGAATACACCCCAAAATGTAAAACTAAAAAATAATAATCTTATTATATTTAGAAAGGATAAAATCATAAAAGAAGTTACAATTATTTATTATATAATGTAATCTTTTCTTTTTTTCAAATTGTTACAAAGATTTTATTAAATTCATATTCACTTTACCAATTTCATTTCTTGGTATATTATCGACAATGATGAAATTTTTTGGTATTTTATATTTTGCAATTTTACCTTTTAAAAATTTTATTAATTCTTGAATATTTACAGTTTTTTCATTTATGACTAAATATGATATAACTTTTTGACCCCATTTTTCATCATTAATACCAATAACTGCGCAATCAGTAATATTTTTATATTTTAAAATCGTATTTTCAACTTCTTTAGGATTAATATTTTCACCACCAGAAACAATTAAATCTTTTCTTCTCATTTCAATAAATAAATTGTTATCATCATCTAACCATCCAATATCTTTAGAATTATGATAATCTTTTAAATCAGGTTGATTTAAATATCCTTTCATCACCATAGGGCCCTTAATGCAAATTTCATCGTTTATAATTTTAATTTTAACTTCAGAAAATGGTGATCCAGAAAAATGCTTTTTACTAGGTTTTTCTTTTAACCAAAGTCCAACTATACCTGAACAAGTTTCTGTCATTCCATAAGTTTTGACAATGTTTAATTTTTTTTCAATACACTTATCAAGTAAAGTATCTGAAGCAGGTCCCCCGCCTAATAAAATAGCCCTCAAATTGATTAAAATATCTTCAGCATCATTTTTTTTCAACAATTTATCTAACATGGTAGGTACTAAAGATATTAATGATATCGGATATTTTTTAATCAGTTTATATATAATTTCGGGATTAAATGAATCTGCAATATTAATTGTAAATCCATATATTAAACCTCTTAACAATACACATAAACCTCCGACATGATGTAATGGCAAACAACATAAGAATTGATCATTTTTATCAAATTTTAAAAATTCATTCCAATTTCTACAGCTGGATTCAAAATTTTCATAAGTTAACTGAACTGCTTTGGGATCATCTGTAGTCCCAGAAGTTAATATAATAGCTGCCACATCTTTTTTATTAAATTTATATTTTACTGAATATGACTGACAAGTCCTTGCTAAAGTTGGAAATTCTTCAATGTTAATTGAAGGAATACTAAGGTCATTTACTCTTTTTGATAATTCCCAACAAGATATTATTAAGTCTGGTTTAACTAAAAGAATTATTTTTTGTATTTCTAATGAAGTAAATTTTGTAGAAATTGGAACAATTATAATTCCTAATTCTAAACAAGCTATAATAATTTCTACATATTCAATGCCGTTAGGCAAAAAAATAATTACTTTTGATCCATTATTTAAGTTTGATACTTTTAAAGATCTTTTATTTATATTAATATTATTATTTAAATCAAATGCACTGTACGATTGATTGTTGTAAACAATAAAGTTATCATTAGGAGTATTTTTAATTTTTTTGTTAAACCAGGTACTCATTTGTTTTACCTAAACCCGGTTTGTCACCAATTAAAATATTTAAATCTTTAATATAATCTAATGGTTGTTGAGAAAATAGATTCCAAGTAGAAAATCCACAATAGTCCTTTATGTTTAGAGCTGCTGCTATATGAACATTCGCCAAAAAACCTATTTCACTTTCTAAAGTTGTTGTGAAAATACATTTAATATTGTGAAGACTAGCTAATTCGATTATTGATTTTGATTTATGATAACCTCCTAATATCATGGGTTTTAAAATAAATACATCAGCTGATTTATTAGTGATCATTTTATGAGTAGAATCAATGTTTACTAAAGATTCATCAACTGCTATGGGTATTTGACTGTAAGAACACAAATCTTTTAACATTTTGTCTAAATCAGGTGACATTGGCTGCTCAAAGTATTCAATATTATAATCCAAAAACTCATCCGCCCATTTTGTTGCTCTTTCAAAATTTAAACAACCATTAAAATCTAATCGAAACTTAATATTTTCATTTTGTTTTTTAAGCATATTCATAACAGACTTGTACTCTTTAATATCATCTTTGACAACTTTAATTTTTATTACAGTGTTATATTCTTCTATTTTATTTTCATTTTTAAAAATAGAATTTGAATATATAATATTAGAATAATTTTGATTCCAATATTTTGCTAAAGGGATTCCCTTTTTTTTACTTAATAAATCATATAATGCTGTTTCAAAACCAAATAAAATGGACGGATAATCGCTTAAATGATAGTTTAATAACTGCATATAATCATCGGTTTCAAAATCTTTTTTTAATATATTGAGCTCATCAATGATAAAATTGATTTTTTTTAATATCGGCTTATTATAATCTGGACTGTATTTTTTTAATGGAGAAATTTCTCCAATGCCTTTATGGTTTTCAAAAACTAATATAACATACCAACCATATCTGAAATTATAGGTTTTTTTTGATGTCTTAAAATTATTTAATAATTTAATTTTAAAAGATTTTAAATGAATTTTATCGATTATCATAAAATCAAGCCCAAAAATAATAAAAATGAAAATGCTACTAAGAATCGTGCAGTCTTAGCTAAAACTTCATTTAATGCTGAACCTTTATCAAGAAAAATTCTTTTTATAAGATTTATTGAAATAGGAAATGAAAAAAATGTCAAAAATATTCCTAAATCATTTATTTCATAAAATAAAACTATAATGAGAATAAAAGGCAACGTTACTAATATTGAAAATTCTATTTGAGAAAAAGGTATCCCAAATTTGACGGCTAATGTTTTTTTTCCAGTTTTAATATCAGTTTTTGCATCTCTAATATTATTTACAACAATAATTGCTGTTGAAATAGACCCAATGATGCAACCGCATATAAATGAACCGATACTAATATTTAAAGTATGTAAATAAAATGTTCCCATTACGGCAATAATACCAAAAAATATAAAAACAAATAAATCACCTAAACCATTATATCCTAATGGATAAGGTCCTTCAGTATATAAAATTCCAGATATTATTGATAATAAACCAATCAAAACAATTACATAACCTCCAATAGTTACTAAATAAATACCAATCAAAATTGATAAAAAAAAGGAAATTAAAACACCCACTTTTAAATTATTAACTGAAAGAAGTCCAGATTGTGCTGCCCTTTTTGGTCCCAATCTATCATCAGTATCAGTCCCTTTTATAAAATCAGATAAATCATTAGAAAAATTTGTACCTAGTTGTATTAATATTGAAGCAAAGAGTATTGAAAAAAAAATTAAAAAATTAATTTTTTCTTTTTGATTAAAAGCTAAGGCAGTTCCAACAAAAACTGGGCACACAGCAGCAGGCAAGGTTTTAATTCTACTTGCAATAATCCAAGGTGTAATTTTACTGAACATAAAGATTATGGATAACGTTTAAACTTTTTGAAATTAGGTTTTCTTTTTTCTTTAAAAGCATCTCTACCTTCCTGTGCTTCTTCAGTCATATAAAATAACATAGTAGCATCCCCAGCTAATTGTTGAAGTCCAGCTTGTCCATCACAATCCGCATTTAATGATGCTTTTAGTAATCTTAATGCAGTTGGAGATTTATCTAAAATTTTCTGAGACCATATTACTGACTCTTTTTCTAGTTCAGATAAAGGTACAACTTTATTAACCAAACCCCAATTTAATGCTTGCTTTGCATCATAAAATTCACACAAATACCACATTTCTCTTGCTCTTTTCTGACCAATAATTCTTGACATATAAGATGCTCCCCATCCTCCATCAAAAGATCCAACGTTCGGACCAGTTTGACCAAATTTTGCATTTTCTGCTGCAATCGTTAAGTCACAAATCATATGTAAAACGTGACCACCACCAACAGCATATCCTGCCACAGATGCTATAACGGGTTTAGGTATGGTTCTTATTTGTTTTTGTAAATCTAAAACATTTAATCTAGGTACACCATCATTTCCCACATAACCTGCATCTCCTCGAATTTTCTGATCTCCTCCAGAACAAAAAGCCTTTTCACCTTCACCTGTAAAAATTATTACACCACAATCGGAATCTTCCCTTGCCTTTTCAAAAGCATCCTTTAATTCTATAATTGTTTTTGGTCTAAATGCATTACGGACTTCTGGTCTATTAATCGTAATTTTAACAATACCTAATGTTTCTTTTTCACCTTTTTCATATTTTATGTCTTCATATTTGTGTAGAGAAATCCAATTAAATTTCATTTATACTCCTATATTATATGATATTTTAACAATAAAATTTACAATCATATTAACTGAATATAAATTATATTATTTTAGATAAATTTTGTATCAGTAAAACTATTTTAGTAAATTTGAAAGTTATACACATTTATTATAAATAAATTATGCAAATCAAAAAAATATTAATTTTAAAACTTTTTTTTACTCTTAATCTAATAGCTCACGAATGCCCTTCAATTATACCAAATGATTATGGAGATTGTGAAATGGTGCTTGGTTGGTCTTGGTTCGGTGATAATTGTATTATAATATCAGGTTGCAATACCTATGATTCATACGGTAATGATAATAGCCATTTATTTTATTCAACTGAATATATTTGTCTACAAGAATGTACAATACATAATAGTAATTATGGTGATTTGAATGATGATGAAAATATTGATGTTGTCGATGTAGTTATAATTGTTAATTTAATTTTACAAACAATTAATCTTACGGATCACTATCAATGGGCTGGAGATCTTAATTTTGACTATACAATTGATATTTTAGATGTGATCTCTACAGTTGATTTAATTTTAGGAGGTGCTTTTAATGGAATGTCAAGTTGGGATATAATACGAGAAGAGATTTTTAATCCAAATTGTACTTCATGTCATATCAATGGAAGTTTTTATGCTGAGCAATCTAATTTAATTTTAACTCCAGATATTGCTTACGAAGAATTAATAAATACCATCCCAAACAACTCTTCAGCATATGAAGACGATTTGGTCTTAGTGAGTAATGAGGGTGGATTATTAGGTTTACAAAGAAGTTATCTTTGGGAAAAATTAGATGTTTGGAACCAAGAACACTATTTTTCTGAACATCCTAATTATGGATCTCTTATGCCAATGGGGGGTCCATTTTTGAATAGGGGACAACTTGATTTTATTGAACAATGGATTTATGCAGGTGCACCTGACTCGGGTACTGTTGCTGATATTATTTTGTTAAATGATAATACAATGTGGACTGAACCAGAATTTACTCCTTTAGAGCCACCTGAAAATGGAATTCAAATACATTTAGAACCATTTTATATTTGGGAAAACAATGAAAGAGAAATTTTTTATTACACTCCACTGGATACATCTAATGATATATACATAAAACAAATTGAAATTTCAATGGCACCTGGATCTCATCATTTTATATTATATACTTTTGATAATATTCCAAATACCTATCTTCCTAATGCATTCGAGTTACGTGATTTACATAACCAAAATGGTGACTACAATAATTCTCAATTTATAACTATGAATTTTCATCAATTTATTGCTGGAACGCAATTACCTTATACAAACTATGCAATGCCTGATGGTGTAGCTTTAAGGATGTCTAATGATTATGGATTTGATATTAATTCTCATTATTTAAATTACAGTGACTCGTCATATTATGGAGAAGTCTATGCTAATATTCATTTGGTCGATCCAAATCAGGTTGAACATATTGCAGATATTTTTCAATTAAACAATCAAGACTTATATCTTCCAGCTGGTGAAATTACTACTATTGAATCTTCATATATGTTTAATTCAAATTGGGGTAATATGCCAAATAACACAGAATCAATTAGTATTTTCCAATTATTTTCTCATGCTCATGAATTAATGGTGAGATTTGATGTTGAATATGTTGGTGGTGAATTAGATGGTCAGCTTATTTACACTGCTTTGGACTGGGAACATCCACCTATTTTGGAATTGGATCCACCACTAGTTATATCTAATGGAGAAGGGTTAAAATTAATAGTAACTTATAATAATTTTAGAGATCAGGATGTTGAATACGGATTTTTTAGTACTGACGAAATGATGATATTATTCGGACATTTTTATACAAACTGATGGCGAAACTAAATCAATTTATAATTTTAATATCATTTAATTTTTTATTTTGTGGATTGTTAAAACCACTGAACGGAGATAATTCACTAAATTACATTCATATTTATTTTGAATGGGATCAAGAACCTAATGCTTCAAAGTATCAATTACAAGTTTCTAATCAAATTATATTTGATAATTTAATTTTAGATGTGGAAGAAAATTCTACAGCATATATTGATAAAGAGCATTTTGATTGGGAAACTGACTACTATTGGAGAGTTAGGGCAATTTATGAAAATAATTCGTATGGTGATTGGATTGGGACTTCATACTTTAGAACAAAAGAAAAAATTCTACCTGATTTAGATGTTAGCATTTACAATGATAATTTAATTGAAGATGGACTATTTATGTACAGCCAATTTTCTCCATACCTAGCTGTTGGAGTTATTGACAAAAATGGTAATGAAATATGGAACACTCAATCTGTTTATATGAATCACATTAATGAAAATGGTCAATTATATGGTGTTAATGGTCAAGGTGTACAATTCAATTACGATGAACAAATCATTTGGGCAACTCCAAATGGTACTGAAATTGACGGACACGAGGTTAAACAAATACCCAATGGAAACTATATGGCTTTTGTTCCTTCATATCAACAAGGTCCAATACCCCTTGGCGATTGGACAAATTTATTCCAATCTTTTGGTTATGCAGCGGATGGTATAACGAATGAGTTCCCTTGGATGGGTTTTAGAATTGTTGAATGGGATCAAAATACTAATCAAGAAATATGGAATTGGGATCCATTTGAACATTTTAGTATGGATGATCATGATCTATATGGTGGAATGTGGTGGGATGCAGCGTTCAATGGAAGATTTGATTGGATGCATACCAATGCGTTCCATTTTGATGAGCATGAAAGTGTAATTTACATATCGCATCGTCATCTATCTAGAATAAGTAAAATATCGTACCCTTCTGGTGAAGTTATTTGGAACATGGGATTACCTCAACAATATAATACTGGTAATAATAATATTTGTTCAGATTTATTATTTAGCTGGCAACATCATATTCAATTATTAGAAAATGGTGATTTATTATTTTTTGATAATGGTAATTTAAGTCAATTGTTAATCGGAGATTCCAATCCTACAACAAGAATTAGGAGAATTAAAGTAATTGAAGATGCATACTGTGAAACAGTATGGCAATACGACTTACCTCAAAACTTATTTGCCGCAGGTATGGGTAGTGTTCAACTATTGGATAATGGTAATTATTCAATTTATACCTACGGTAATGGTTTAGATGAATCCGAATGTAGTATTATAGAAATTACATCTGATCAAGAACTAATATGGAAAGCAACTTCACAAGATCCTAATTCTGCTTGGTATAGATCATATAAAATCCCATCTATTCATCCAAATGCTTTCAGTGTTACAGTAGAAAACCTTGAAGCAGCTGATGAAAATAATTTTATTGAACTGGGAAACAATCAAATCATATTTAATCTTTATAATAAAAGTGGATATAATCATACATACAAGTATCAGTTTTATGCTTTAAATGATCTATTTAGTGATGAAGAAGGCTTCATTGAATTAGATGCTTATTCAAATCAGCAAATTATATTTGAAATTCAAGATACATCTCTTACAGAAGATTTAATTCATTTAAATATTTGGCCAGAAAAACATAAATACTCAAAAAAGGAAATAGTTCTTTCAGTTGTATATAATGAAATTCTTGGTGATTTAAACAATGATGGTCAAGTTAATATTTTAGATGTTGTTATTGTTGTAAATAATATTCTTAACGATATTGAAAATTCATTAGGTGATTTAAATGCAGACTCAATAGTTGATGTTTTGGATATTGTAATTTTAATTAATATAATTTTATCTTAAAATGATTCAGATACATTCAAAAGTAAAAAAAATTGAAAGAAATATTATTGAAATTCGACGCGATTTACATAAGCACCCGGAACTAGCTTTTCAAGAATTTAGAACCTCAAAAATAATTAAAGAAAAATTAAAATCTCTTAATATTAATGTTAAAGAAAACATTGGGAAAACAGGTGTTATAGGTGATATCGTTGGAAATAATCCCGGACCTACCATTGCTTTGAGAGCTGATATGGATGCATTACCCATTAAGGAAAATAGTGATAAAAAGTATAAATCTATAAATAAGGGTGTGATGCATGCTTGTGGACATGATGGACACGTTGCAATGGTATTAGGCGCTGCAGAGGTTTTATCAAAAAATAAAGAAAAATTAAATGGATCAGTTCGATTTATTTTTCAACCAGCTGAAGAAGGAGCTGGTGGAGCAAGATATATGATCAAGGATGGTTGTCTTGAGGGTGTAGATGAAATATATGGTTCACACTTGTGGAATTATCAACATTATGGTTCATTGGGAATTAAAGAAGGTCCAATAATGGCTGCCGCAGATATTTTTAAAATTATAATCATTGGTAAAGGAGGTCACGGCGCAGCTCCACAGGGATGTGTTGATTCTATTGTAATTGCATCTCATTTAATCCAATCCTTTCAAACAATTGTTAGTAGAAATACCAATCCTCTAGATAGTACTGTTATTACAGTAGGCAAAATAAATGGGGGAAATAATTTTAACGTCATAGCTGACAAAGTCAATTTAGAAGGTACAACTAGAGCATATACAGAAAAAAATCGTCAACTTATTAAAAAAAGAATGAATCAAATCATTAAAGGTACCGAACAATTAT
>MDTE01153422.1_pt1 | contig 10937 bp, 11 predicted proteins | sample 811231 | NCBI WGS metagenome assembly MDTE01 (sample SAMN05326651, study PRJNA326480) | marine metagenome | isolation source: seawater | place: Indian Ocean: Red Sea | collected 2010 | reverse complement strand
TTTTAGATTTGTTATTTTTCCAAATTCTACTAACGTTATAAATTTTATATTTAAAAAAGTGCTCTTATATTTAATCCCTAGTACTAAATTTTTATTACAAATCTTTTTTGCATTATTTTTAGGAATTTTTATAAATCTTTCATTAGTTTTATCTGGCCAAAGATGGGCTAAAAATTTTATTTTATTTATCAATTAAAAACTGGGCAGAAATTTTATTTAATAGAATTTAAAAAAAATTACTCTCATATCTTAATAAATTTATCAGTAGTAAAAACTTAATATTAGTAAATTAAATTCCAAAATTATTTTTAAAATATAATTTAAATTTATTTCTTATTATGCAATAAAACTAAAATACTATCAGAAATAAATTTTTAAAACTTAGATTTAATAAATATTGTTTGAACTTACAAGCAAAGAATTTGTTGCGCTTGCCCAAGAATATTTAGTTTCAGACTTTATATCCTTAAATAATATTAAATTATTTTTCTTTAGTAAATCTTCAAAACCTTGAATAATTTGTTCGGAAGTATTATTTTCTAAAAACGTATATTTTGGAATCTCCTTTTTCCAAAAATATTGTTTTAATGATTTTACTAAAGGAATAATTTTTTTTGTTTTTTGTGACTTTAAGTTTTTAAATAATAAATAATAACCTGGTCCTCCTGAAGATCCATAAAATTGCCAACAATTCACCATAAGAGTTGGTTTATTCATTATCATTCCAAACCAACTACCGCCTCCATTCTCAGAAATACAATAATCACAAAAATATGGAGCTGAAATAGAAAAAATATTCTTTGATAATTTAAAATTATTAAATGAAAAGATTTTTTTTCTTATTCCTTTAGAGAATCTATTTAAATGAATATCACCTGTTAAAAATATACAATAATCATTTTTTATCAAATAATACATAACTTTTTCCCATTCTTGAATTGATGAACCGCATCTATTATCTCGACCTTTTTGCCTTAAATAGATATTTATTATTTTTTTATTATCAGGATTTATTTTTTTTAGTTTTTTAATAAAAATATTTTCTAGTTTTCTATTGAATTCTATTGTCTGAATATCTAATTTTGTTTTTAAGAAAAAATAAGCAAAGTATCCTTCATACTGATTTTTGAATGAAAAATTCGTTTTTATATCGCTTTTATATTTATAATCTTTATATGTTGAAGCCTTCTCAATTAATCTATTTATAATTCCATGTGCTGGATTTAAGTATTTTTGATTATAGTTATTTTCAAACTCAATTAATTTGATTTTATTAATTTTAGCTAATTTATATAAAACATAAGTACAATATTTTTGCATTAAATCTTGTGTATCAGGTGAGAAAAATGGCGAAGTTTTAAAAAGATGTATCACATCTATGTCCTTCCAAATATTTGCTAACTCCCAGTTATGTCTTTTGTGTTCGCTCAAAATTATTATGAGAAAATTATCATTAAGTACAAATTTTATAATTTCCACATCATGAATTGTATGTCCAAACCCAGCTTCAGAAATTAAAACTATTTTTCTTAGTTTAAATTCTTTAGAAAAAATTTTTCTTAAATTTATAAAAAGTGAAAAATGAAAAAGAAAAAAAGATAAAATTAAATCAATTTTTAAAAATCTATAAGTTTTTATTATGAATTTAACAAAATCCTTAATTTTTTCCATTTTGAATATTTATGATTTTTATTTATAATTTATTCATTATATTTAGCTAGGTGAAAATACTTTAACTATAAATAAATGATTAAATGAATTTTGATAATTTTATATTTTTATGAAATAAGTTTTACATAAATTCTCTAAAATTATAGAATAAGTAAAAATTATTTAGAAAAATAATTTTTGATTTTATAATAATTTATTATGGAAACAATTTTAGATTTAATTAAAGATATATGGGATTTCTTTAAAGTTCGAAAAAAATATTGGCTAGCTCCTTTGATTATTACAGTTGTTCTTATGGGATGTTTAATTATTTTCACTCAAGGATCAGTTGTTGCTCCATTTATATATACATTATTCTAAATTTTTAATTGTGGAGATATGTAATTTTCTTATTAAGTGAATAATTATGCAGATAAATTATTTAAAAAAGTTTATTTCGAGATATTCAAAAATATTTTATATTTTATATGTTCTTTTATTTATTGAATTTATTTCAGCTTCAGGATTAATTATCTTAGTCGCCACAACAAAAATAATTTCTCCAGATCCTCAAAAAAGAAAAGCTATATTATTTAATAAAAATGATTTTCCTCATCCAATACTATCAATAAATAAGCTCAAATTAAAAATCCAAAATAATAATATGGCATTTGTTAGTGATCCTAACTTTGGATACTACTTGCCAAAGTTAAGGTTTGGCGAGGATAGAAAATGGTTAACAAATCCAGAATCTCTAAAAAAAAATGTAAATATATTTATGTTTGGAGGAAGTACTATTGAAGGAGATGGAGCTAAATCCCAAGAAAATACAGTTGCATCACAATTAGAGAAACTCTTAAACGAAAATCGTAGTGATGAATGTTATCCAATAAAAGTATTCAACGAGGGTATTAGTGGATATCAAGCAAAGCAACAGTTTAACCTTCTATTTAATGCTGTCTTACCAAGAGTAAGGAAGGATATAGATATGGTAGTTACTGTAGATGGAGTAAATGATTTCTTAAGTTATGTATCTCTAAGAAAAAAAATTAAATCTCCATTTAATGAAACTTTGAGTACAAGAGAACTCGAAATGACATCAATAGGTCAAGAGTTTTTAGAAAAACAATCAGTCAACAGTAGATCAGATTTCTTGTTAAATATTTCAAAAAATACTTTTTTAGGTAAATTATCTCTTAGCCTCCAAAGATTAACATCTAAATCTGCCCAAAATAATTTACAAGATTTATGGGGTCATAAAGCAGATCTAAGCAAAATCCAATTTAAAATTAAGGAAAGATCTAATAATTATATTTATTATATTGAACTTGAAAAAAAATTACTTGATTCGTTAAATATAGAAAACTTTAGATTCATCCAACCTTATATTTCATACAAAAAAAACCTTTCAGATGAAGAAATTAAAATCAGGAATAAATTAGCAATTTACCCCAGAGTCTTCTGGGATTCATTTGATCGATATTATTCTCAGGTAATATCAGATTTACCTAATTATCAAAATGTTATTGATATATCAAACTTGTTTTCAGAAAATCAAGAACAATTATTTGTCGATAATGTTCATTACAATCCTGAAGGTCAATTAATAATCGCCTCCGAAATTAGAAAAAATATCTATAAATTTTTACCATGCAAGAAGCAATAAAAATAATTTATCAAAGTATTTCAAGAATTTGAGTAAAAATAAATATACGGCTAAGTAAAATAAAAACAATAGTAATATTCTAATAATTAAAAATTAAAGTTTTTATAATTTTACAATTTAGGTATATTCAATTTTGTAATTTAAAATGAATAAAAATTAACAGATATTTATATGGAATATTTTGGAGGAGAAATAAGAGTTCAACACGTAGCATATAGCGATATAGATGGAGGAGCATCTAGAGCAGCTTATAGAGTTCATCAGTCTTTGTCTAAGCATGAAAAAGAATTAAGTTTAGTTTCAAGAATGAGAGTGATAAGGAAATTAAGTAAGGATCCAAATGTTATTGGCGGACCTGCAGGAGGGGATTTAAAATTTTTTACTCAAAGGGCTTTAAATAAATTATCAAGGCGAATCTACTCCTTTAGACATAAAAATAGTGTTTTTTCAACTGCTTGGCCATCGTCTGGATTAGGAAAAGAACTTAATTCGAAATATAGAAATAATCAGTTTGACATCCTCAACTTGCATTGGTTAGGGGACCATACATTATCCATTAAAGAAATAGGGGATTTGGAGATGCCCGTTACATGGAGGCTTCCTGATGAATGGGCATTCTGTGGTTGTGAGCATTACTCAGAATTACCTAAAAATCATAAACACAATTATCAGAAAGGTTATGGAAATTCTTTAAAAAATTTAATGACCCTAAATATTAATAATTATTCTTGGAATTTAAAGATGAAAAATTGGCTAAAATGTATAAATATAATTGCTCCATCAAATTGGATTGCAGAATGCGCAAAAAAAAGTCAAATTTTTAAAAAAAGTTTTATATCCGTTATTCCAACACCAATCGACTTAGAAAATTGGAGGCCAATTGATAAAAAATTTGCCAGAAAGAAATTATCATTGCCAATTAATAAAAAAATTATATTATTCGGTGCTGTTGGAGGTTTATTTGATAAAAGGAAAGGTGGTGATTTGCTATTAGAGACTCTAAGAAAAGTTGAAGCTGAGAAATTTAAAGACGATCAAAATTATGAATTAGTTGTATTAGGTGAAAAAAATGGTGAAATAAATTTCCCTTACAATATAAAAACACACTTTATAGGAAAAATAAATGATGACTCTCTAATGAGCTTATATTATAGCGCTTCAGACATATTTATTCTTCCATCTAGGCAAGATAATCTTCCTGGTACAGGCTTAGAAGCCCTTGCTTGTGGATTACCAGTTGCTGCATTTGATATTGGAGGAATATCAGATATAGTTGATCATAAAAATACAGGAGTTTTAGTAAAACCTTTTGATTGTGAATCTTTAGCTTTTGAAATCAAATGGCTTTTAAGTGATAAAGATAGATTAAATAAATTAAGTGTGAATTCAAGATTTAAGGCTGAGAGATTGTGGAATCAAAAAAGAGTATCAGAATTATATTATGACCATTACGTGAAAACAATTGAAAATTATAGATCTTTTAAAAGATAATATTTGTTATAAATTGAATGATTTTAATTAATTTTTTGGGAAAAATGATTTAATTTAAGAATCAAAAAAAGTTAAAATATTCCAAAATTATTACTTTCCACTTCTCAAATTTAATTTAGTCTATTCTGTAAAATGGATATAATATAAGTCTAAAATTAGGAAAATCTATTCAATAAATTTACGCTATAATGGGAATATTGGAGTCAAAAATAAGTGCAAATTAATATGAAACTTGATAACTTCATTTATAAAGATTCCTATAATAAGATAAATGAAAATGTATTTGAAAAAAAAGAATCAGAGTTTTTAGAAAATTACGTTAAAAATCATTTTTATAAAAATGGTTTTTTTATAAACAAATCTAAATATTTAAAAAATGAAGACTTAGTAAAAGAATTTGATGAGTTTTCATCTATCTTAGGAAGTGATCCAGTTATAGATGCAAATAGGAGAAGAAAATATCAATTTAATAATATCAAAAGAGAAAAATTTGCTTCTGTGGATGTTGGTTCATCTAGCATAAGTCCTCATTCTGAAGCATCTTTTAGCCCTATAAGACCAGCTATTATTTCTTTTTTGTGTTTAGATATTTCACAAAAAGCGAGTCAATTTGGATTAACTACCTTAATTGATGGAGAGGCTGTTTGGAATGACTTAAAAATAACCACAAAAAAAGTTTTGCAATCATTATCAATTAAGTATTATCTTAAAATTGATCTTGATATAAAAAAAAATTCAAAAGGTAAAAATATTCCTTCTTATCTTGATTACAATAATGTATCTGATGTTTATCTCAATACAAAAGAAGCTAAATTGGAGTTTAACTATAAAATTTCATTTATAAGAGAACACCCTATTACAAGAAAACTTTCTATAGCTAATCATGCTTTTGTTCCCTTAAAGCAAGAACTACAAATTAAGAATAGAGAATTAATAAAAGATGGAAAAAAATTTGATTTGAATAACGAAATTCTTGTAGATATTTTCAATAATATCGACAAACATACTTTTACTTTTCCATGGATCAAAGGTAAATCATTAATTATTGATAATTTTAGATTTATGCATGGAAGATTAAGTTTTGGTTTATTAGAAAAAAGAGAAATTATAATTAGACAACTTAAAAAGTTTAAAGTTTAATATTAAATTTTTTCTAAATGAAATCAATAGAAGAAACCTAATTTAGGTTGCAGTATTAATATTAAAGTAAATACTAGAAAATAAAAATGTCCAAAATAATTGCAGTTTCGAGTTTTTTGCCTAAAAATAAATTAACAAATGATGAACTTGAATTACTTTTCCCTTCATGGAAATCAGAAAAGATATTAGATAAAACAGGAATAAGAACAAGACATATTGCAAATTTTTCTCAAGGTTCAGAAGACTTAGCATTAGCTGCGGCTGAAAATCTTTTTAAGGAAAATCAAATATCTTTAAAAAAGGATGATATTGATTCTTTGATAGTTTTAACTCAAACATCATCACAAATAATTCCTTCTAGCGCTTGTAAGATTCATTCGAAATTAGATTTAAAAGAAAATTGTTTAGCATTTGATATAAATCAAGGGTGCGCAGGATATATATATGGACTTCAAGTAGCAAACAGTATGATTGAATCTAAAGCATCAAAATATATCTTGCTTTTAACTTCTGATGTGTACTCAAAAATAATTAATAAAAAAGAAGCTAATTTATCTACATTATTTGGTGATGGTGCAACTGCAACATTAATTGGAGCTGAAGAAAAAAATATTAAAAATTCTTCAATAGGTCCTTTTCAATTTGGAACTGATGGTTCAAAATTTGAAAAGTTAATTTGCAAAAATAATTTTGCAAATTCATTAAAAAATAATTTTTTATATATGGACGGGCCAAGCATATTAGAATTTACTTTAAAAAAGGTTCCTGAGGCAATTCATAAATATCTTAAAAATAATTTTTTTTCTATGGATGATTTCGATTACGTCATATTTCATCAAGCAAATAAATTCATATTAGAAAAGCTCTATAAGAAAATTGGTATAATTGATAAAGGTATAATTGACATGATTGATTCTGGAAATACTGCATCAGGCTCAATTCCTCTTGCAATTGAAAACTTAATTAAGAGAAATAGTTACAAAAAAAGTAATATTTTACTTGTTGGATTTGGGAGTGGTTTATCTTGGGGAATAACCTCTATAAGAATTTAAATGTCGGTAGATACTTTTGAGAAAAAACTGGATTTGTTCTATGAAGAATTTGCATCTTTGCTAGGAATTCAAAGGGATTCTATTTCAAAAGATTCAGTTTTAAGTGAAATAGAATGGGATTCAATGGCATTAATCTCAACAATGGCTTTAATTGATGAAGTGTTTGGAATTGTTGTATCAGGTGATCAATTAACAGAATGTATAACTATAGCTGATATCTTAATGCTCATTAAAGATCAAATATGATTTTATAAAAATTCTATTATCTCAGAATTAAATAAAATACTTTCATCATAAGCGATACCAATTGTCCAATTATTAATTACTTTATGAGATATTTTTCTAAAAATTTTTAGTTTATAATTTTCTGCGATAAATTCATTTTTTATTAACCAATAATCATAATCTCTTATAATAGATCCAAAATGAGATTTTACTAAGGCTTCCTTAATTACCCAAATTTTTAGTATTTCTTTTTTAACATCATTATCATTTAAGCATTTTATTCTTTCTTGATCATTTTTGAACCACTTGCTTTTTAAAATTCTTTCTACATTAATATTTCTATTAATATTTTCTATATCAACACCTATATTCTTAATTGACCATCCAATTAATAATGTATTATTTGTATGACTCATACTAACATATCCATATTTATTAGGAAGTGTTGGAGGTTTACCAGGAAGAGAAAATATTGGAATATCTTCACAAGGTAAACTAAAAATTCTTGATAAACAAAATCTTAAATATCCCCTTGTGAATCTATATATATGTGATTTTTTTTTAGGTAATCCCTTCGAAACTCCCTCTTCAAAAGAGGATATATATTTATATCTATTACTAAATGGAATTATCCATAATTTCATAAATATAGTTTCCTATTTTTTGGACTTCAAACTTTAAGAACATTATATAATAATAAATTATTTTTTTTATGAAATCTTTTTTATGAAATCATTTATAATTGAGAATTTTTGTTGATTTATCGATATATTAGAACGAAAGGTATTCTTAAATTTTTGATGAATATTAAGGATTCAACTTTAATAGTTGCTCATCCGGATGATGAAATCCTTTTTTCGGCTTCAATTCTTTCTTCAGTAAAGCAAGTTATAATTTGTTTTGGACTTAGTCCTAATCAAGCAGAAGAAATTAGCTTGAATTCCAGACTTAATTCTGGGAGGTTGAAACTTATGGGAAATTTCCCATTAAAGAATGTTATCTTTTTAAAGATTACAGAAAGTCCAAGAGCCTATAACCTTAATCCATTATTATTTCCTGAAGAAACTACTTTTGGTCTTAAAAATGGTTCTTGCTCAAGAATTAAATATGAATCAAATTATCAAAAGATAGTCCAGCAAATAGAGAAATATGTGAGGGAAGCCAGTAATTTAATAACCCATAATCCATGGGGAGAATATGGCCATCCTGAACATGTTCAAGTCCATAGAGCTGTAGTTTTTCTAGCAAATAAATATAATAAAGAGGTATATGTTAATGGTTATTTTTCTAAGCTAACAACTAATTTGCTATATAAAACAATCAATCGCTTGAATCCTAAACCTTTTTTTGAATATACCAATAAAGAATTTTTTAATAAGCTTCGAAATTATTATTTGCAAATGAATAGTTGGACTTGGGAAAAGGAATATGAGCCTCCTGAAGTTGAAGTATTTTATAGATTAAATAATCTTAAATTTGATAGAAAAACTCATGAATTCAATAAAAAAGATTTAAAGGCAGCAAATTTACCTTTGAACTTAATTAATTTTGATTATCATAGACTTCCAGTGAGGTATTTTTCTTTAATTACGCCTCGATTTATCCACATATTTATATTTAAGATTCTTTTCAAACTAAAATATAAACTCATATGGCTAAAAGAAAAATTTTCAGTTAGAAGTTAAATGAATAATTACGAGATAAAAAGATTAACTTCGATAAAAGAACTTGTGAGAGTAATGGAATTCCTTAAACATGGTTTTTCTGAAAGTGAATCATTTAGTTATAAAATGCTAAAATATTTAATTAACGTTAATAGCAATAAAGAATTTTTTGGTTTTTATTTATTAGATTCTAAAATTATTTACGGTGCAATCCTTACACCATTTCAAGGTTATTACTTGGATAGTTATTCTACAAGAAATGAAATATATAGCATCTGTTCTTGGTATGTTCACCCTAAATTTCGTGGTATTCCTTCTTTGAAATTACAAAGCAGGGCTATATCTGCGTTAAAGGATTCAATAATTACTGATTATACTCCTGGCATAAATGCTACGAAAATTCACAAAGCTTTTGGGTTCGATTCTATGAATTCTTTTGTTTATAGAAATTATATTGGCTTTAAAACTTTACTTAATAGGTCTAGCAAATTTATTTTAAAAGAGATCCCATTAAAAAATTTTAAATTTGGAAAAATTACATTATTAAATGAAGATTTTATTTATATTAAGAATTTTTGCCTAAAAATTGATAATTCTGATGAATTGTATTTCTGTGGAAGTCTTAGAAAGAAAAAGATTGCTTGTTTTAAAATTAATTATTTTATGGTTCTCTGGACATCAGACGATTATGCATTTATCAGACATATCAGTTCAATCCAAAAGCATCTTTTGAAACTTTATAAATGTTTTGGAATTCTTTTTTATTCAGATAAGCTTATAAAAATTAAAGGATCTAATCTAAAAGTTGACAATGTTTCGTTTCTAATCAAAAACGGAAATGGAATTTCTTACATTCCCCCAATAGGTAGTGAACTATCAATAGGGCAATACTAATTTCCTATTTTATAAAAAAGTATGATTTGGTTAATAATCAATAATTTCCTGAGATTATTCTCTATTTAAAATAGCAGTATAGAATTCCAACCCAAAATATGCTAAAAATAATTAATGTTTAATCTGACAATAATTACAGCTCATTTTAATAATATTAAAGAGCTTATATTGACAATCAATTCGCTTAAAGCTCAAACTTACAAAAATTGGAATCTAATAATTATTGACTCATTTACTCCTTATTTATTTGAAAAACTACCTGAGTCAATAAAAAATGATTTTAGAGTAGAAATAATTCAACAAGAATCAGGCATTTATGACGCAATGAATCTCGGCATTCTGCAAGTTAAAAATCCATTCTTTCAGATTTTAAATGCAGGAACTATTTATAAATCTAATACCATTCTAGAATCAGTAATGACAAAAATAGAAATATTGAATAATAAATATGGGCCTATGATTCATAACTATAAAACAGAAGTTATAAATGAAACTGGAGCTATAAAAAAATTAAAATTTACAAAATTTACTTATCCGTTCAACAGTTCTCATGAAGGGAAGATATATCCAACTCCTAAAAAAAATAGAATACTCCATTACCATAAATTTAAAATAGCAGCAGATGCTAATTTTGATTTAGATTATTCTAATTTATATAAAGTCTTTTTTCATCAGAGTACTCTTATAAAATACCCTAAAGGTGGTTACTCTGATTCACCTGAATTATTTAATGAAAAAATTCAATGCTATATTTTATTATTATTAAAAACAATTTCAATGGCACGTTTGGGGGGTACAATCTATTTAACTAATAGAATTTTAAGGGATATTTTTATTAAGTTGAAAAATAAACTTTTAAAAGATTAAGTTATTTTCCATCAATAGAAATCGAAAAGAATATAAATCTATTTTTTGTTTTTTTTTTGATTCTTTTTAGTAATTACTTTAATTTTGCTTTTATAGGTTTTGGTTATATCTAAATGTGGAAGTATAATAGTTCTGATGATTTATGATGATTAAATAACTTTAATATCATCAATTTGGGGCCATAGCTCAGTTGGTAGAGCACCTGCATGGCATGCAGGGGGTCAGGGGTTCAAATCCCCTTGGCTCCATTGAATTTTAGTAGTGATAGCAATAGATTCGGGCGATTCT
>MDTE01049829.1_pt1 | contig 10938 bp, 7 predicted proteins | sample 811231 | NCBI WGS metagenome assembly MDTE01 (sample SAMN05326651, study PRJNA326480) | marine metagenome | isolation source: seawater | place: Indian Ocean: Red Sea | collected 2010 | reverse complement strand
TGCACTGTATGAAGGTGCGACCGCTGATGCAACATTTGATGATACCAGAATGTGCACCGATGATATTATCGGGCCATTAAATCCACTAACAACTTGGGCTGGAGCAGAATTTGGTGGCTCTAAGTGGAGCAAATACTGGGAAGAACGCCGCCATTTACCAGATGTCTTAGAAAATTACCGAGGTAGTGTTTACTTGGTTTGGGGATTACAAGATTGGAATGTTGATCCATATCATGCATTCCCAACTTATCAAATGATGATTGACGCTGGCATTAATGCCCGGGCGATTGCTGGTCAATGGGCTCATAATTATCCAGATCAACCAGATAGACACTCTGAATTAAGCTCTGGCTACGGTAAAGAAGCCTATCCAAATATGAGCAGAATGGATTGGGCTGTTGAACTGTTTGGTTGGTTTAATTATTATCTCAAAGATATTGGCGATGAGCCTGAACCTATGGTTCAAATTCAAACCAATGATGGACGTTGGCATGTCGAAGAAACTTGGCCTCCTGAAGACATGACGTGGGATTTACAAGATATTGGTACTAATTGGTTAATTACCGGAAGTTCAGTAAATGGTTTTGGCTCATCAGTTACTTTAGTCAGTGAAGAATTATCTGAATTAACCCATATATCTGGCTTACCTACTTTACATTTAGATGTAACAACACAAAGTTGTCAAGGTGGTCAGATTTTCGCAACCTTATATGATAATACTGATAATTTAAGATTAGGTCATGCCACAATGGATGTTCGCTATCGTGATGGAGGATATGATGCTAAAGCAACTGCTCCTTTTACATCATATACTATGCTAATGGAGTTTAATCCTCTTGACGTTGTAGTTCCTGCTGGACATACACTGCGCATTGAATTGACAGAGAACGGAGAAGATTACTTGTCAAGCCCATGTGCAACAAATCCACTGGGTGGATTGGATGTCGATGGGGGGATAATCGGATTACCAATCATTGACAGACCTAACTCACACGAATCTTGGTTCTTTGCACCTCCATGGTGGGACCAACAATCAATTCCAGAATGATATTTCCCAATTAGTTTCGGAAATATCGGTTTCATGTACTTAGATAGCGTTAAAACCTACCTTTGAGTCGGAGTAACATGCACATTTCTGGAAAAATATTCATGGCGATTGGTATTGTTATCTGTTTAATTGGAGGAATTATGATGGCCGTGGGTGGCGAAAATATTGATGACTCTGGAGAGTGGGACGTCGTCGAAAAAAGCGAATGGAATGGACAAAATGGAATATTTGAATTTGAAGGTGATGGAGATTATCTTGTAATGGTTAGAGATACTGTTTCATGCGATTCATTTAGCCTTACTATCACTAATACATCATCGGGTGCTCAAGAAAGTTATGAAGCTGAGGAATGCACTGAAGATGGTAGCAAACCTAAGGGATACAAGGATGATCCTGCAGGTTGGTATGACATGGGGAGTACTTTTTGGGTTTCAAATGGAGCGCATGAAATTAATGCTAGCCATGAAATTTACTTAGTACCTCTTTGGGAAGTAGTTGGAGAAGAAATCGGAGAAGCTGTAGAAGGATTCTTTCAAGGAGTCGCTGGCTTTGGAATAATATGCTGCGGTGGAATTTTCACTATCTTTGGCCTAATATTGGGATTATTAGTAAATAATGACCAAAAAACGGTAATTGTTCAAAATGGTGCCATGCCTGGTATGACACAATATACCAATCAAACCATGATGACCCAACCAACAAAAGAATATGCTGATGTTCCAGTACAACCTCAAACCACAACTACGCAACAACCACAAGGTGAAGCTTTCTGGGATCAAGAACAGCCAAAAAACCCATTTTGATTAAGTGGAATTTGAATCTTGATTAAATAGGATTCCAAGGTAGAAGCCGCAGCAATTTACTATGATATCTGCTATTTTGTTATCCCATGTTTCTTTGGCAAAATCATAGGGCAATACTAATTCGAGTAACTCCCAACCAATTGACAGGATAAGAAAAAGATACCAATTGGTAATGATAAATCTGCCAACAACAAACCACTGACAGAAATGACCAACTGACCACATATTCAGTAATGCCAAACTATCACCTTATTCTTGTAAAATTGATTCCAAGTCTGATTTGATACCGTTTATATCCCAATTATCATCAGTCCAACGAACTCGTTGTAAGCCATCTTTACCAACAATTACTATGCCATTTGTATGCTCAACATCATAGTAAACAGTATGGCCGCGTCCATCTATTGAAGTGCTATTTTCACTTTCTGTTAGAACTACAGTAATACCAAAATCTGACCAAATTTGCTCTACACTGGAAAAGTTACCATCGACAAAATCATCGGTTGTAAGATAAGTCCAAGAGGTATTGAAGTAATTCATGTAATCTACTAAATCACTAGGACTATCACGCCATGGGTCGACTGTTATCGATAAAAAAGTTAGATTGTCTTCTAACTCATATGAAAATTCGTCATATAGTGATTTTAAATCTACAGTGATGAAAGAACAAGCATCATGACAGTTTGTCAAAAAAAAGTTCACTACAATTACTCTCCCTTCGATGCTTGAAGAGTTGAAGGTTGTATTATTTGAATCAATCAATTCAAAACTGCGATATGCTTTATTTGGTGAGATATCTTCTCCAATATACAGATTATTATTTGGTGATGTACAACCTGCTAAAACGAAATTAACAAGTATCAACCAAAGAATTGCTGACTGCCTCATTAAGACTCCTCAGCTCTTGGTTTTTCTAAGTATAGCGGTGGCAAATAAGGCAAATAGAATGAAACCATAGGACATTATCAAGGATTCAATTTCTAGATTCTGCTCATCTACTAATTGTGGCTCAGGGTGGTATTCGTAAAGTGTCATGGAACGGAAACCGCCGCCGCCACCGCCGCCTCCGCCTCCACCGGAGTTGGCGTTACTCATGTCTGCTTCTCCATGATAACACAACAAGAAATATGGGAAACCAATCATTCCAACTGTATTTCCATCAGTATTTACAACAGTCTTGGATGAGCCACTTAATGGTGTAGAGACATAATAATAGGTTCCTTGAGGAAATTCTGGAGTTGCAGCAAAACGGCCGTTACATTGATCCAGTTCACCCATGCCAGAAACGTAATTCCAGTCATCAATGCCATTGTAGCCTTGATCTCCCCCTTCTGATGTTCGTTCTACCTCATAAGAAGATGTCAGCGGTATTACTTCTCCATTGCTATCCCAGCCATACATGCCGTAGATTGGATAACCGTCAAATGCCCAACCAATGATTGGTGAATGTGTTGTTGGATCTAAATCTGTGTAATCATAATTGACAATGGTTTCACCATTAGGGTCATCCCAAAATTGACACATTGCATCAAAATGGTAGTGCACTCCACCTGGACCATTGTGCGCCCCGCAATAACCAAGATCAATTGGTTGGCGGTCTTCATCAAAGTAAAGGAATTCAAGTGCTACGGCGTCTCCACCTGGTCCTTCCTCCGGACCAAAAATCGGTACTCCGTTAACAGCAACAGCAACAGCACCTCGGTCTGGGGCGCATTCATAGGCTCCATTAGCAGCAGGACAATTTGCAGAATTGTGACCACCACTTGTATCCTCTACAGGATTTAGAGGGATTGTCCAATCCATATTTTGTTCATCTGCATTTGCGGCAAAAGCGGACAACCAGTTGTGATTAGGAATAGCATTCGATGTCACTTGCATATTGTTAGAATTCACAGTAACTGAAACCTCACACTGGAACCATGGACCAGAACCTCCTCCCCCACCAGATTGCCCTGCTCCTCGAGTGTTAGAATTGTATGAATTACCTTCACCATTTAGGTCTTTTACCCATGGACCTTGACCATTTTGACATAGCCACGAATCTGATTTTTCAAAGGTTTGCAAACCATCCAAAATAAAGTCCAGAATTGTATCGAATGTTGAATCGCTTTGGTAAGGTAAATGATGGCCTGCCGTATTACTGTGTACATCCAAGGAATTGGCAAACTTATTTGCTAAAGCCGGAGCTAAATCTTTGAAACTTCCATCATTTTCACCAGAAAATACCATCGCTGGTATGTCAAATGGCGCTACTGCATCAATAGTATCAATCAAACCTTCATGGGTTGTCGGTAAATATCCATTATACATCAAAGCACGTTCAAAGGTCTTGTCTGTATTTGCAAGATAAACAGGAACCATCGCTGCTCCTTGCGAATAACCTAATATGGCATAGAATGGTCCATTATCTTCGACCATTTGGTCTAGATAAGATATTGAAAGATCAGCCCAATCAGGGTCTGTAGTTGGCTCTCCCTTTCCACCAGGTGGGTCTTTAATCCATACATTGTTACTTTCTGGCGTGCTAGCAAAAACAAAATCAAAGCCTGGTAATGCATTCATCAAATCTTGTGTACCTTGCTGATTTCTTAGCCCATTAGCAGTCTCACCACCGCCATGAAGCGCCAAAATCTTAGGCCTTGTTGATGGTTCTGGATTTTCTTTTTGCGAATCTGCACATCCAACATCATCTACAGATTCTCCACTTGGTGTGTCTGGACACTGATCCAAATTGTCCGAAATCCCGTCATTATCGCTATCTAATTGAGAGCTAGAACATCCATTCGAATCTACAACTTCATCTGCAGGTGTAAATGGACATAAGTCTAAATCATTAGTAATTCCATCATTATCTGAATCCTTCTGAGATGATGAACAACCTTGAGAATCTACTAAATCTCCTTTAGGCGTATTAGGACAAATGTCTCGATTATTGTTTATGCCATCTTCATCATCATCAACTTCTGAATCTGAACATCCGTTTAGGTATACTGGTTCTCCTTGAGGCGTCTCTAAACATTGATCTACATCATCTAATATTCCATCTAAATCAGAGTCACCAACAGGTTCTGGGGGCATGGGTAAATCAACATTAGTGATAACAATCGAGTCAGTAAATAAACCGCAAGATGACACAATTCCGCCTTTGGTATTGACTTCGCTAGTGTTTAACTCAATACTAAATTCGCCTGTTTCGAAATCTATCTCTCCAACAACATCCAAAACTGGTGACTGAAACAAAGGTTGGTAGACAATATTACATGTGTCAAGGTATTCATGGATAACGAATCCTGTTAACGTCCCATTTGGCTCCTCATCACTTAGGGGAGGGGCCCACAAAAAGGTAATTTTTACATCTTCTTCTTTTGGTTCGATAACTTGAAGTTCACTGTAAGAAATTTCACTAATTAATCCAGCTTCATCGGTTGCTGAAACTAAGACAATCCATAGCCCAGATTGATTCATTTGTGATTCAACAACCCATTTACCTTCATTGCTAATCTGAATTTCTTCTTGAACTATATTTTCTCCATTGGTTAAAGGATTGATTAATTTAATTGAAATAGTGCACGTGGTTGGTGATTCATCATAAATAAATCCAGTTAAAATTGTATTTTCACCATCCCATGATTTGCTAACGTCGGGAACAAAAACTACTGGTTTTTGATTAGTATCAATTGGATCTTGAATTATTTCATCAACAACTTCATTTTCCTTGTCTTGATTATCTCCAGTATTATCAATTACAATTAATAAGCCGCTGCCAATCAATAGCGTCACTAAAAGGCCAGATAATATAGCAACCTTTGTGTCCATAAACTTAAGAAAATAAATTATCTTATAATGTGTTGGTATTTTTGCCCACACTTATTGATATTCAGAATATTCTAATGTTGTTAAGATACCAATTAGGAATCCTAATGGCGCAACCATCATTCCTAAAACTAAAATTGGTGTTGAAACATACATTGGCCTATCACAAGCCAACATTCGTAACCAAATATATCGCCCTGCAAGTACATCAAATGCTAAGAAATGCAACCATCCAACAATGATGACTTTGTCATCTGAAAAGAATTCTACAATTTTTTCTGGAGTGGGCATTTCTGCGCCTAGAGTAATGAAGATGTCAGGTAAGCTAGGGATGGCAAGAATCGCATAAGGAATGCATAATGGCAAAACGGATATTCGAAGATCACCAACTATTTTTTTGGTTATATCGTGACGTGGAGCAAACCACATAAGACCCCAAATTGGGATAATATAAATCGAAGATATCCAAAACATTACTATTTCTATTTCCATAATTATTCCTCCTCAAGGTATTTTTCTGCATCTCGTCTCAAGAACTTAGAATAAAATGCAGGGAGTAAGATTAGACTTGATAGTAGAGCCAATGTAATTGCCACAACAAATGCTTGGCCAAATAATCGTAGTGGCAATAAGGCTGAGAGATTTAGTACAGCAAATCCACCAGCAGTACTCAGAGCTGCACCAAACATCGCCCTTCCTGTTGTTGCAGAAGCATTCTCTACCCATTGTAATTGAGTGCCTCGAGGATTATGTTCTACTTCTTCTTCTAATCTTATTGTGAAGTGAACAGCATAATCAACACCAAGTCCTAATGATAATGCTCCAATTGTTACTGTTTGTGGATTGATTTGATAACCGGTATAACCCATCAAACCATAAACCCAACAAACAACCATCATCAATGGAATCCAAGAAATAAATCCACGTGCTAAACCTTGTGATATGTCTTTTTGCCTAAACGAATGTATTGATATCAACATCAAAAGTATAACTATTGCAACTATCGCAGTAGACTGAATTGAAGATGCTGCAACATCTGATGTAGTTTGAGCATTAATCAGGCTACGTCCACTAATTCTTAATTCCCCTTCAACTGTAAAATCCTCTTCGATCTCGGCAAGTAATTGCTCCATACGTTTGGTTAAATCAACAGTTTCTTGCCAGTTAAGAGTATTTGCTTGAAAAGAAATTAATGTTTGTTGACCATTGGAATGAAGTTGAGCACTCGATAGATTTCTACCTGTTTCATTTTGTAATAACCAGTTAGATAAATCATCCCATGAGCCCGAATTACCTGCTTCTATAGAATTCATCAATGAATTTAAGGCCCAATATTCTGCTCGAGATTCCTCGATTAAATCCCATAAACCAGTCGGAACTCCAGTAAGATCATCGCTTTGAGAAAGTTTTGATATTGTCATATTCCATGATGCCCATCCTTCACTGCTCAACACTTCACCGTCAAAGACCACATACAACGGCGACCTACTACTTTGGAAGTCTTCAGAAAGCATGAGGAAATCTGCAACTACTGGTATATCGGGGTCAAATTGTTCACTTTGTTCAAATCCAACTTCTAACTGTTGAAAACCGATAAACATTGGAATCAACAACAATACCGCAATGACTCCTACTTTCATTGGCTGCATTGACAATCGCCCCAATCCTTTGGCAATAGGGCCAATTTCAATTTTACTTGCCCTGTCTAGTGGCAACTTCTTTGGAGGTATAATCGACATCAGTGCTGGCAATGCAGAAATGCTGAGTAAATAGATCAAAAACAAGCCAATTGCAATAACTGTTCCAAATACTTGTAAGAATGATAATGCCGAAAATCTAAATGATAAAAATCCAATCATATCTGTAAATATTGCAATCAATAATGCAATAGAGGTAAAAATTGTGCCTTTCCTGATAGCTATTTTTCTTGCTTCTAAAGAAAAATCACGCAATGTCGCTTGTGAAGAATCATCTACAGAATTCTTTAATTCTTCTCTCACCCTTAACACAACGTGTAAACCATAATCTACACCTATTGCTAATAACAAGACTGGTATCGAATTCATTGCAGCATTAAAGACCATGTTGACGCCAAAATATTGCAACCATCCAGATAAACCATAAGTTGCTGCGATAGCAAAAATAGTCAAAACCATGACATAACTAGTCTCTCTTTTACTACGGAAATTAAACCATAGAATTATTGCTAACAACATAAATGCAGAACCAGTAAGCATACCAATTTCTTTACCGATATTCTCAGATGATTCAACACCAAATTTTGAAAATGAGAATATTCTTAATCCATCATCGCCTGAATTTTGTTGCAATTCTACCAGCAATAAGTCTGACCAATCATTAATTCTTGCTTCAATTTTACCAAATTCATTTTCTTCATAACCATGAACTAATGGATCTGAACTAACTGCTAATGTAGTAATTATTGGACCGGACATATTCCAAGGATCTTCACGTGATTCCAATGGCATGTTAGCAAGAATGATTGATCTATAATCGATAGACTGCTGTCCTTTTAAACCATATAAATCGCCAATCATAACGGTAAGGTTTTCCTCCATTGATTCTTTTTGCAAATCACTCTTATTGGAATCAAATCCAAACAAAGAATATGTTCTCCATATCGTTTCATTGATTTGCTCTGTTAGATTATCTCGACTATCTATTCTTGAAAGCCATTGCTCCGGCTGACCTGGCTCCCACTGCATCAAAATATCAGCAGAAATTGATGTCAATTTTGGAATTGTATTTGCCTTAAGAACCAAATTTTGTAAAGAATTATTAAAATCAACATCGCTAGTATTGCGCAATTCTTCGATTGCATTGGTAAGATTTAGTAACCACGCTTGAGAGTTAACAGGGTCTTGAATTGTTTGCCATTGAATTACGCTGCTAACCATTCCAAAACTGGCTTGTGAACCAAAAAGAGGATATTGATATTCAAGAAAATTAGAATTATTTAGCATTGTAGCCTCCGTTAATGCTAACTGTTGCCAAGTATTATTCAACAACAAATCTCCTTGTTCAATATCGTCTATAACTCTTACAAAGTCTACCGATGCTTGATATTCATCTTCGATTTCATTTAGCAAAGCAACGGTTTCATTATCTGGAAAAAAACCATCTTCACTATTATCGAATTTAAGATACATTCCACCAGAAGATAAAATTATCAAGACCAAAAAAACACATGCTAAGACCGTTTTTGGTCGCTCAACACTCTTATCTGTAAGAGCAAAGAATGGATTTCCCATGATGCCAAGAACCATCATTTAACTTATAGTGATGTGGTATTTACCACAAGAAAATTCTCTAATTATGATGGGGTACAATAACTCGGATTATTCCTCATAAGGTTGCCAATCTTCGTCGCCTTCTAGACGATACCACCAGTAACCATCTTCATCTTCAAACCATTCAGTACCATCTTCATCGATTGAATAGCCTTCTGGATATTCTTCCTCGGCATTAGGATCTAACATTCCGGTCTCTTCGGTTATTTCTTGCTTGATGCGCGTAATATCTTCATCTGCATCGGCAAAAACTCTGTTGATTGCCCCGATATTAGCAACATGGTCACCTTCTTGAATCGCTTTATCTGATTCTTTGAGGAATTCTTGGGCCATTCTGTTTTTGTAGTCAGCAAACTCATCTCTTCCAAAACTACCAGTGAATTCATTTCCTTTAGATCTCATTAACTGGTCGAGATTCTGACGTTTCTTACCCTTTATTTCGGGTGCATCTGGTATCTCGCCCATGTAAAATGGATCTTCATCTTCATCTAACTTAGGAAATGTTCGACCTTCTGGATCAGCTTCTTCGATAGATTCGAGAATCAAATCATGTTCCTCTTCGTCAATTTTGTTCTCATCGTAGTTTTGTGCTGTGATTGTAACTAGTTTTTCTAGATTTTTTGCTAGCATCCTTTCATTGACGCTAGTCTCAACAAGTTTGTCAACCTGCTTCAACAATCGCTCGTAAGGACTCCCCGCGATAGCGCCGATAAACTTCCCCAAGCCTCGCTTCTTACGCGCCATATGCCCGATTAAAACTCCATGCAATATGAATTTAATCATTCACTACGGGCAGTTTCATCAATACTAACCTATTGGGCAGGAGTGATAAGATGGTTGAATCGTGGCTTGAAGATATCATGGCATCATATAATCAAGATTCTTTTGATGCAAGAAACTCTTACGCTGCACAATTACACATGCCTGGTGAAATTTTCCAAGATCTAGTTTGGTGGGCATTGAAATCTTTACCTGATGAAATTTTAGTTGGCCTTGATATTGACTTTAATCAACAACAAAATGCCGAAGTGGACGAATTTTTCGCCAGTTCTCAACAAGTTGAAGGATTGTTTCAAGGACAGGGTTTTCTAATCAATGAAGCGCATATTGTAAATCGAGGAGATTCTTACTCAGTGCATCATTTACCTGAGGATTGGACCGATGACATATTCGCACCTTCACGAGGTGCTAGGGCAGGTAGGTTTACTCATTGGTTGCATACTCACCCAAACGCTCCAGCGATTCCAAGTGGTGCCGACGCTGATGCTTCACAAGAAACTCCTGGTGTTGACTTAATCTTAGGATTGAGGTTTTCTCCATCAGGCCCTCTACCTTGGTTTGATGATGTTGAAGGTAAACGGAGAATTCTTGGTAAAGAAGCGGAATCAAATGACAATCATACCTCGAAAAAGAGTCTGTTTCGAAAAAACAACTTACCAGTTATTGGAATTGCACCAAGTGGTCATGTTATCCATGAGGTTCAATTGATAGCTTTTCACAAATCTGGCCTTGGCGTAAATGTCATCTTCACAGACACCAATAATTTGCCCTACGGATGGTCCTCAATAAACAGAAAACAATGATGAAACAGCTATAATTTTGTCTCACCCTGCACAATAATCTTAGACTGAGTCGGACAAGTCTGCCAATCTATGAGTTCTAATGGTGTTAATGTGGGTTGTGAGTTGTACAAGATTATCGTAAAAAAACAGTTTGAAGATTTCTCAAAATATTATATGGCTGAAATGACATATGAGGAGTTCTCATGCAAAGTAGATATTGCTTATCGAATAAAACATAACTCATTCCCATTACTGGATGAAAAAATGTCACATAATCTACCAGTAGTTGTTGTTGAAGTTGGTCGAAAACTTATGCAAGAGTTTGATGATTATCTTGCTGAAGAAGATGAAGATGACTTTACTGCTTATCAGCAAAATATAGATTTATATCCAAAAATAAT
>MDTE01045097.1_pt1 | contig 10938 bp, 10 predicted proteins | sample 811231 | NCBI WGS metagenome assembly MDTE01 (sample SAMN05326651, study PRJNA326480) | marine metagenome | isolation source: seawater | place: Indian Ocean: Red Sea | collected 2010 | reverse complement strand
GGTTTATCAGAATTGAACACACATGCCTGTGTTTGTGCAGTGGTAAACCGGTTACCCATTCGGATAATCAATATTACCGTAGGAATATGATAGATCCTTACTAATCGGTATGATAGATCTGTATTTGACCACATTAAAGAGACCGTTTATATTTTGGGCATGGTTGATAAGAAATTATCCAGGTATCCAGACCATACCTGCGCTAAATAAGGATGTAAGACAAATGGTAAATATAGTAAAAAACTTCGATAACCCCGAAGAAACGAGAAAGCCCGTGGATAACGTGGAAGCAAATATAGTAGATTTAGGAGTAGGGAAAGCTGCTAAATTTACAGCACAACCTGGTTGGAAGTGGTCAGAACATATTAAACCAGTTGTTGGAACTGAATGGTGTGAAGCTTCTCATTTAGGAACAGTCCTGTCTGGGCGAATGATGGTTGTCGATAAAGATGGTGGCCAACAAGAAGTAAAAGCGGGCGATGTTTATTCGTTTGGACCGGGTCATGATGGGTGGGTTATAGGTGATGAGCCAATGGTTGCGTTGGAATTTGACACAACCACAGCTGAAACCTATGGAAAAAGCTAAATATTTGTACCTGTATAGAATATTCTGATTGAAGTTATGAGTGGCTAGATATCGATGAGCTTGTTCCTTCTTTTTTGGTGTCGGAATTAAGTCAAACGGTCAATATCTTCTATGGTTGGCTGACTATAGAGACTATTCTCGTCTGGTTATCAGGTGATTTCCCAATATCCCTTAAATGCTCTTCGTGGGTTTAACTGTTGGACAATGCTATCCTTAATGCCCTATGTTTACATTGCATGAGGTTGATGTTGCCCGTGCTTATTAAAACCTAATTGCAATGATATAAGTTACCGAAAGGTATATGATCAAAACACTGATATGGGTAGACTCGAAAATAAAACTGTCATAATAAGTGGTGGTGCAGGAGCACAGGGTGCATCAGAAGCTTTGTTATGCGCCAAAGAGGGGGCAAAAGTAATATTTGGGGATGTGGTTGACCGTCTTGGTCAAGATCTGGAGTGTTCCATTAGAGCTAAAGGAGGAGAGGCGACGTACGTTCATCTGGATGTGAGCAGTCAATCTGATTGGGATACAGTACTTGAAACAGCAGAAAACAAATATGGGTCAGTTGATGTATTGATCAATAATGCTGGGATTAATTTGGAAGAAAGTAGTGAGGCAAGTTGGGGCGAGGTATTGAAAATGAATTTGCATGGACCATACCTTGGTATTCAAACAGTGATCCCGTCTATGAAAAAATCAGGTGCTGGTTCTATCGTCAATATCTCATCTCTCGCTGGGTTTATTGGAAGGAAAGGTTCACCCTATTCCTTCACTGCCTCAAAAGGTGCATTGAGGATGTTGTCTAAGGGTGTCGCAGTTGATCACGCCAAGGCCAAAATCAGATGTAATACCATAATATCAGGACTATCAGATTCCCCTGGCGATTTTGATGTAGATCGAAAACTTAATGATAATAGGTTATCTGAGATACCGCTTGGAAGGTATGTTACGACGGATGATGTCTCATTCGCAGTTCTCTTTCTGGCATCTGATGAATCTTCATGGATGACGGGGGCGGAGATGGTCGTTGATGGAGGTCTAACGGCCCAGTAAGGAATCTGAACACAGACGGAGTCTAGGTTTGTAGTTTGACTGATAAATTAATGTACATATCTCGCACAAGTTCTTTAAAGGAAAATTCAGGTTCCCATCCCCACTCTTTTCGTGCAGCCGAGTCATCGATGGATTTAGGCCAAGAATCAGCTATGACTTGGCGTTTGGGGTTTACGTCGTAGGTGATCTTAAATTGAGGATTCAATTCTTTTATGCCTTCTGCTAATTCGGCTGGAGTGAAACTCATGGCATGTACGTTGAAATCAGCATGATGGTGCAAATTTTCATGATTACTCTCTGATAGTTGTATTAAGGCCTTGATAGCGTCTGGCATATACATCATTGGTAGTAAGGTATCAGCTGATAAATAGCACTGGTAGTTATTGCTCTTAATAGCACCATGGAACATTTCAATTGCGTAGTCCGTTGTACCCGCTGTGGGTTCAGTCTTATAGCTGATAATTCCTGGTAATCTCAAGCCTCTCACGTCCAGACCCAATTTAGACTCATAATAATTGCCGAGCAATTCACCGTATACTTTGGAAATTCCATAGACTGTGCTGGGTTTTTGGATAGTGTCGTTTGGTGTCATGTTTTGAGGCGAGTCCACTCCGAAGGCCGCTATGGAACTTGGAAGTATGACCATTTCCAAACCATGGAGGTGAGCGCATTCAAGGACGTTGAAAGTCCCATTGATATTCACATGGTGGGCCGATTCTCGTCGATTCTCTGCTGTTGCAGAAAGTATAGATCCCATATGGAATATCCGATCTATATTGAAGTCAATGATTGTTTTTTCAAGGTCAAGATAGTCTGTTACATCAACAGTTGTGGTTGGTCCGGACAGAATAACATCTTCCGGTAAGGCAGTTGAATGGCCGGCGGCGACCACTTTGTCCGAACCATATTTGTCTCTCAATGCTGGGACTAATTCGGAACCAATTTGTCCAGCAGCGCCAGTCACAAGAATGTTTTTCATAATGACTTACCTGTTTGAAATACAATATGAAATTGATTAATCATTGTGTTCGCCATCCTAAATCATTAGATCCCCACCATTTATGTCAATAGAGGCGCCAGTTATGTAAGCTGCTTGTTCTGAGGAAAGAAAATTTACGAGATCTGCAATTTCTTTCGGTTTTCCCAATCTTTGTATTGGGAAGCTGTCAGCGTATTCGGTAGTTCGTTGGGGAGTAATGGTTGATCTCACCATTTCGGTATCTATAAGACCCGGGCACAGGGCGTTTACAGTTATCCCGAACTCTGCAACTTCCTTGGCCATATGTCTTGTGAAACCGAGGACAGCGGCTTTCGCTGCAGTGTAATGGGCTCCCCCAATCGTACTGATATTTTTGCCTGCGCTGGAGGATATATTTATGATCCTTCCCCATCCTCTCTTCTGCATGATAGGGATCACGCTTTTTGAACACAAAAAAGTGGTTTTCAGGTTTCCGGTCACGACGAAATCCCATTCTTCTTCAGTAATATCAATGATGGGTGTTGGACGTAGGACACCGGCATTATTGACCAATATATCAACGGAATTGAATCTACTCAGAGTTCTCGAAATCATCTCGTTAACATATGTGGTATTTGATACATTACCAACATCCGAGATAACTTCGCTGTTGAATTTTGAGATGTCGGAGGTTGCCATAGTAACGGTTTCTTCGTCAAGATCGTTCAGAACTACCGAAGCCCCATTTTTGGCCATCGTGTGGGCAATTGCTTGGCCCATGCCACGTCCCGCTCCTGTCACAATAGCTACTTTTCCCGTTAAGTTTCCCAAATGATCCTCCTTATCAAACCTAGCTATTGCTATATTAACTCACATATCCTAGAAAACCTTGTCAAGTAGATATAGCCATAGTGCAACGAGTTCCCCAAATTTATTCCTACGACAATTAATATTGCATCCCTCCGATAAGATCTATATATGGTGGCTTATCCTGATTTGTATTGACGCTTTGCCTGATATTTGGCGAAAATTAGATGTATGTTGAAGTCAAAGCATAACTTGATATCCTTGTGTTTTCTTATAGTCCTGTTGGTTATGCTCGGATCATGTCAGAGAGGAGATACATTTTCAGGTGTAGAGCCTCTAACGGAATCTTCATCGGTAAAATGGTCCCCAGAATTAAAAGGCCTCGGCCCTTGGATTAACAGCACACCATTCACTTTGGAAAATCAGAAAGGGAAAGTTGTACTTATAGATTTTTGGACATATACGTGTATCAATTGCATCCGCACCTTGCCGTATCTTAATGATTGGCATTCGAAATACTCTGATGACGGTTTGGTCATACTTGGAATACATGCTCCGGAATTCGAATTTGAGAAACTTGCCAAAAACGTTCAAGACTCAGTAAGACGACTTGGAATTAAATATGCAATTGCTCAGGACAACAATATGATTACCTGGGATGCTTTCAACAACCGATATTGGCCCGCTAAATACATAATCGACAAAAATGGTAAGGTTCGATACCAGCATTTTGGTGAGGGATCATATGGGGAAACGGAATCAATAATCAGAGCCTTGTTGACGGATGCTGGATATGACGTTTCCGACATTGGATTTTCATATGGCTTGCAAGAGAATGATACTGCTGGTGGCACATACAACAAAAACCAGACAAGGGAACTATACGCAGGCACCCGTCGAAATTACACATCCAATCCTTTTCATCCGCCATACATTGGTAATTCAGAATATTTTGAACATAGAGAAGGACGGGTGTGGAAAAAGGAAACAGACTTTCTTGATCCAAGTAACCACGAAGAAGGCCGTATTTATATTAATGGCCTGTGGAGCAAGCAAGAGGAGTCGCTAAGGCATGCCAGAGATACGATCGATAACAGCGACTATATCTCTTTGAAATTTTCAGCAACGGAAGTCAATGCTGTTTTTGGTTCCTCAGGTGAAGTCTATGATGTTTTAGTGACATTGAATGGCATTTCCCTGAAACCGTCACAAAAAGGTGATGATATTGTGTTTGATGAGAGAGGAGTTAGCTTTATTCGAGTTGATAGATCTGACATGTTTAATTTGGTTAGACTGAAAGATTTTCAGACTGGAGAACTTAAATTGAGCTCTAAATCGTCTGATTTTGAAATCTTCTCATTCACTTTTGGCTCAAAATTGGACACAGGAAGTTAGTTTTTGAAATTATCCTGTCGTATTCTTGCAATAGGTTCCATTTTGTTATGCACTCAATTGGTTTTTGCTTGTTCGGATTGGGGTAAGAACTCTGTTGAGGTATATCCTAGAAAAGGTCCCGTATCCGAAAGAGGTTATCAGGCGATTTTAGCCACAACAGATATTGCTGAAGGGTCTAACCGGTTTGCTTTTGTTCTTACCTCTAGCCAAGGTTTTGTAATGACGGGACCCGTGTATGTCAGTATTTTTGAACTAGATTCACCATTGAAAAAAGGGACATACAAAGCTAATTCGGTAGAATGGCCTGTCCAAAATAGAAACATGTATGTTGCAAATTTGATAGCTATTTCCAAAGGCAAATGGAATGCAGTAATTGAATTTCCTCATAATCAAGGAAACCAACGGGTAGAAATCCCTTTCAGGGTTAAGGACAAACCTATTGCCCCGGGCGTTGGAGAGTTTGCTCCTGTTGTCAACAGCAAAACTCTTGATGATGTAGATGACATGTCGGAACTATCGACGGGGACAATAGAGCAACTTGAGTTGTACAGGCGTTCTATAGCTGAAGTATTACAGAGTGATAGGCCCTCGGTTATATCGTTTAGTAGTCCAGCTTTTTGTAGAAACGAGGTGTGCGGACCGCAAGTTCAAGTGATTGCGGAGCTTTACGACAAAAAAAATGGCTCAGTATTTTTCGTTCATTCCGATGTTTATGATAATCCTAAAGAGATAAAGGGGAACCTTGATGTAGGTAGATTTTCAAAAGCTTTCCTTGCATGGAATTTACCGACTTTTCAGTGGACTTTTATAGTTGGTTGTGATGGCAGGGTTCTCAAAAGGTTCCAAGGATTTGTGGGGTTTGAGGAACTGGCGCACGAACTTGATAAATTACTTACAAAATATGAATCTGAAACATTATGCATTACATAGGAGATAATCGATTTTAACCAGATCCTGGTTTAAATGACTTTTGGATAATCTTCAGATGTGGGTAGTATGACTGGGGATCCTCCCTTTGGGTGTGGAATTATCACGACATCAGCACCGTAAGTCGCAGCGATATTAGACTTTGTTAGAACTTCACTTGGTTTTCCGTCGGCAAATATTACACCTTCCGATATCAAAATCATTCTGGTTGAATACTGCGCCGCGAGAGTTAAATCATGGATTGCCATAATCGTTGTTCTATTCTTCTCGTTGTGCATTTTTCTAATAAGGTTAAGTACTTTTGACTGATGAGATAAGTCAAGGTTAGAAGTGGGTTCGTCCAGAAGCATTACTGGGGACTCCTGGGTTATAGCCATAGCAAGCATACCTCTTTGGAGTTCACCTCCGGAAATTTGACCTAAGTTTCTTCCGGACAGGTCTTCAATATCTGTTAATTTCATTGCGGTCATGGCTTTTTGAATATCGTGAGGGCCTTCCCATTTAGTCAGATTTAAATGTGCATTTCTGCCTAAAAGCACGAAATCTATTAACTTCATATCCGAGGGTAGTTTTGGGTTCTGCGGTACTGAACAAATTAATCTTCCCCGTTCTTTTGAACTAATTTGATCTATTTGTTTTCCGAGGACTTGGACCTCTCCTTGTACAGGTTGAATCAGGCCGCTGATTATCTTGAGAAGAGTTGTTTTGCCTGCACCATTCGGACCTACTATTGATACCAATTCACCATCGATGAAGTCCGTTGTTATTCCTCTGATAACAGGCAATTTCCCGTATGAAAACTCTATATTTTCTAGCCTGACGCTTGTTGCCATATTAAGATATTTCTGACCTTTTTCTTATTAATAAATATATAAAGAATGGGGCTCCGAAAATTGCAGTTACTATCCCTACTGGTATTTCGCCTGGATTCACCACTGTCCGGGCTAACAAGTCGCAAATTACTAGGAATCCACCTCCTATGACTGCTGACATTGGGATTAAAATCCTGTAGTCAGTACCCCAGAGCATTCTCACAACATGAGGCGCTACAAGTCCAACAAAACCGATTAAGCCACTAAATGAAACAGCCGCTGCGGTAATAATGGTTGATACTAAAATTAGAATCTTTTTGGTTTTTTCAACATCTACCCCAATACTGGTCGCATATTCTTCATCCAGCTGAAGTGAATTAAGGATTCTACTGTAGGCTAATATAAGGATCACACCAAATGTAAAATAAGGTAAAAGGAATAAACTGTCTGACCAATTAGCCCTTATGAATCCTCCCATAATCCAACTCAACAAAGGTCGCAAATCGGGTTCACTTCGAATCATCAAGACGCTTGTCATGGCTGTCGCGAAAGACCCTATCGCGACGCCTGCTAAGATCAACGTTGGCAGACCTGTACCTGTAGATTTCCTTGCAATTAAATACGCTATGGATACGGAACCGATTCCCCCGACGAAAGAAGCTACTGGTAGAAAACTAAAGTTTCCAGTATCGAAAGGTATCCCGGATAGAAAAACTATGGTTGCGCCGAGGGCCGCTCCTGATGCAACTCCTATAAAATAAGGGTCTGCCAGTGGGTTTCTGAAAAGCCCTTGGTAGGTTGCTCCCGCTACTGACAGAGATGCTCCTACTAGCAATGCTAGTATTACTCTGGGAAATCGTAGATTCCATAAAATCGTATCTAGTGATTGTGGCCAAGTCTGTGCAATGTCCACAAATGGAAATCGAGATAGGGTTATGCTTAGCGTTGTAATAGGGTCTATCGATACTGACCCTACCGACGCTGCAAGAAGGCAGCATATTCCAGAACCTATTAAGGCGATAGTAAATCGCCTCCATGGGAAAATTATTACCCGTAATTTTTGCCTCTTGCTATCGTTACCACCATTTTTTAGCCGCAAATTATCACCTGAGAATGCCTGGATATATAAATTCTGCGAGTTCTTCTACTCCTTCTATAAATCTTGGTCCTGAAATGCTTAATAGATCCTCACTAGGCGTATATATAGAATTGTTTTTCACCGCTAGTATGTCCTTAAAAGCGATATCATTTGTGAAAGAATCTCCATATGAGGCGATAATATATTGTGGGTTTCTTTCGACCAATATCTCTGGGGACACTTGTGCATATCCTTCAATGTCTCCAGAGATATTATCCAGTTTCAGTAGTTGAAATACGTTTCCGACCAGAGTGTTATCACCTGGAGCCCAAAGTCCGCCTACGTCTTGAAATACTGATGGGCCTTCGTTGTATGGTTCTAGGTGATATTCTATTTTCTGTATCCGTGACTCAAAGTCTCTTGCCAGATCCTCTGCTTCATTCACTGCCCCGGTAATACTTCCCCACATTCGGAAATGCTGAGCCATTTGTCTAAAATCATCGTCAATGGTAGGTATAAGCAGGACATTTAATCCAGCTTCTTCCAATTGGTTTTTGAAAGATGGGTAGAAGAGATAGACTAAGTCTGGCTCCAGGCCAACTATGGTTTCAACATCCATATTAAATGCGTCCCCCACTCGTGGAATCCCTGCGGCTTCTCTTGGGTATGTGACATAGTCATGGGTTGCCACAACTCTGGATCCTTCTCCAATCGCAAAAAGTATCTCCAGAGCAGCCGAATCAAAGGCCACGATTCTTTCGGGTGCCTTTTCAAAGACAATTTCTTTGCTGTCTCTATCTAGAACGGACACAGGAAATGTAGCAGTCAGAATTTCCCTATTCGGTGTGATGATAATTTCTCTTTTCTGATTTGTGTTTGGGCTAGAAAGTTTGGACAATTTGTCAGGTTTTTCTACTATTGATTTAACTGATGGTAGTGACGGTAATGGTTTTTCAGGATCCAAAGGCTTACTGGGTGTGTAAGTTATCTTGTCAGGAGGTTGGGGTGAATCTGCTGGTAAGGGCTGTTCGGGCTCCGGAACACTACAGCCGATTATCGATATACACAATAATATTGCAATATTAATAACAAAGAAATTTGTGGACTTCAACGCCATCTCCTAATTTATGTTGCCATCATGGTAAGGCGTAGGGTAAAAAAATACCCCGATCCGCCAGCGTTTAATTGTGGTGGATACAGGGTTACTTTAGAATCCGCATCCTATACCTTTCCGCGAAGGCTTAGATGTTGGTGATTGGTGGTGGACCGGACTCGTTTCTTAGAAACCTACCGTTGCGGGACAGTGTCGGATTTTGACCGACTTCCCCCTTTAAACCTACAAGGTACCAGATCACGCATTATTTAGTTTTTCGGATTTTTAATTATGGTACACAGCGGATTGATTTGCAACGTGAAGAAACGAGGTTTTATCCTCTGTCATTGATATCGTACATTGCTATCACCAAGGGGTGGGTGGGGTCTGCGTGAGAAAGTGGTTTAGGGTTTGTTACTTTCCCCACTGGACGAGTGTTTTCACCTTTTATTCCAGTCGCTTTATCTCCTATGTCTTTTCGGCAAGTATCTAATTTAGCGGAAAGATTACGAACGACTTCGGGGTGTTCGTCGATCAAATTAATAGTTTCGCTAATATCATTTTCTAGGTCATACAGAGCATTCATTACTGGCATTGTTTCGCCGTAATGTTGAGTTTTGCCAACATGAAGTTTCCACTTTCCACTTCGTACAGCTTCTAAATTATCTCCGTTGTAATAAAAAAATTCTTCCCGACTATTTCCATTTTTGAAATTGCTTAAGATTCGACAGGAAAGATCAATTCCATCGATATGTCTGTCGGTGGGTGTTTCTACTTCCGCAAGTGCCGCTAATGTCGGGTAAAGATCCATAGAAGTTACAATCTCATCACAAGTTATTCCTTCACTAATATGCCCCGGCCATCTCACAATACAGGGTACCCTGAGGCCTCCTTCCCAAGTGCTACCTTTAGCACCTCTTAATGGTTGATTACTACCAATTCCGGAGGATCCAGACTTGTTGTTAATACTTTCTCCTTTAACCCTCGATCCGTTATCGCTTGTGAATATCACTATGGTCTTGTTGTCTATACCGAGACGTTCTAATTCCTTAAAAATCTTACCTGTAGCGGAGTCGATACTGGCTACGCCACCACCATATGCTCCATTGTTGGATGATTGCAAAAATTCCTCTTTCACGTAAATTGGCAAATGAACATACATGTGGGCGAAATAAAGAAAAAAAGGTTTGTCCTGATTTGAAGATATGAAATCTATTGCCTCACATACATAACTGTCTGTGATGTTGGTCTGGTCAGGTTGTAAAGAAACTACTTGCTCGTCTTTTACCAAAGGAAGTGGTGGTAGTGTGTCCTCAGCAAACTGGATACCCATGTCATTACTGTATGGTATTCCAAAATAGCTATCAAATCCGTGTTTTGTCGGCAAAAATTCGTTCTGGTCACCGCAGTGCCATTTGCCCACAAGTTTTGTAGCATAACCTACTGACTGTAATAGGCTTGCTATAGTAATTTCGTCTGGATTTAGTCCGTACTCGTGGCCAGGGAAAAGTACTCTCTGTCCATTAAAATCACCAAATCCGATTCTGGGTGGATAACATCCCGTCAACATAGCTCCTCTGGAAGGTGTGCAAACTGGGGAAGCCATGTAAAAGTCAGTGAACTTCACTCCCTCGGCAGCCATCTTGTCTAAGACGGGAGTTTCGTGTAGTTCTGAGCCGTAACACCCAAGATCTCCGTAACCTAGGTCGTCACAGTTAATCAATATTATGTTTGGCTTCATTTAAAATACCTCATAAATCCGTAATTAATAAATAGTCTTACTCATCGTTAATACACTAAGTAAAAAACATGTCCTCTGATGGACAATCAATGATGCCCTCAAACTCAGTGCCGCCTGAAGAAAGATATCCACCACTTTCCCCCTTAGGGGTGTTGCTAACCCAAAAAGAGTATAACTTTGTGTTGGTTGTATAAAATTTGAACCTGACTTTTGTTTCTCGAATGGCAGACAGGTTATCTGTTTCGGACCAAGTTATTTGTTTCTTCGTTGAATCGATATTGACAACATCGCATTTGTCAGCGGTGAAAGGCTGTAAGACCTCACCATGTTCATCAAGTATTTCTATTTTAAGAGACCCCAAGCTGGAATCGCAATTTACAAAAAGATGTTGCCCGCTGAAGGTGACAAGTTTTGTTGTTAGGACCCTGGGAGTATTACCAGAGTCCATAGAAGCAAATCCATCCCTTCTTAAGGTAGCCAAACCG
>MDTE01108148.1_pt1 | contig 10939 bp, 9 predicted proteins | sample 811231 | NCBI WGS metagenome assembly MDTE01 (sample SAMN05326651, study PRJNA326480) | marine metagenome | isolation source: seawater | place: Indian Ocean: Red Sea | collected 2010 | reverse complement strand
GAAGAATATTTAAGGGCAATGGATATTTTTGTTATGCCAAGTTTAACAGAGACAACATCATTGGCAACACTTGAAGCTATGTCATCTGGGTTAGCTGTTATTGCTTCTAAAGTTGGATATATTAAATCATATATTCAAAATAATGAAAATGGCATATTATTTTCACATACAGATTTTATTTTATTAAGCAAAATAATAGAAGAGGTTGGTAGCAATGAAATCTTAAGAAACAATTTAAGAAATAAAGCAAGAAAAACAGTAGTTAATTATTTTTCATGGGATCATACAGCTTCAGAAATAAATAAACATTTGTTTAATAAATAGTAATCAACTTTAAAGAAATACTGATTCATTAATACATCTCTTAAAGAGAACTAGCAAAAAAAACATTTTAGTTTAAAATTGAATTAACCAAAATAATAATATCTAGTAAATTAATAACTCCATCTTGATTGAAATCAGCTGAATTTTCTGATGATATTTGTTCAAGTATTAGATTTATAACCATAATAATATCTAATATATTTATAAAATTATCATCATTAATATCATATGAAATAAAATCTCTAGTGAACAACATAGATTGAAAATTATCTGGATTTTTTTCAGAATATATTTTAAGATTGAAATAACTATTATTATCTATATTTAAGTTTTCTACAATAGTTATTTCATTATCATTAGAGACTGTAACACTATTTTCCAATAATAATACATTATTATAATTGTATAATTCATATTTAAAATTTTGAGACAACCAACTATTATTATAAATAGTAATAATTAAATTTTCTTCATTTGGATTCAAGTAAAATTCATTATATTCACCATTTAAATTATCTATCTTAAATGAAAAGGCATTAGGATATAAATTAAAAACTCTTTGAGATCTGTATATAGAGATAGAATTAGAATTGTTATCTTTTGCGTTTAAATGCCAAACAATTTGGTTGCTATCATTTATTTCTAATACATTTCCGGTTCTACCTGCTGTTATTAAGGTATTACCATTTAATAATTTATCGCATTCTCCACGAGATAATGTTAATAATGTATCAGGTAAAATATATTCCCATATTAATTCAGGATTTTGATTATTAATAATTTCAATTTCAAGACATCGAGATAGTTCAGGACTATTGTTTCTACCATTATCAAAAAATAATAAATTACCATCATATGTAATTTGAGCTGAGTGTTGATGAGAAAATCCAAAATCTTCATCGAAGAATATCTGATTCATAAAATCAGGATTTCCTAAATTCCATATTATTTCTTTTGTATTATAATCAATAGCAACTATTCTACTCAAATTTCTAATAGAAATATAGACTTGATCTGTTAATGGTTCTAAATATACTGAATTTGAGTGTGTCCAGTCAAATTCAGTAGACCCAGTATAATCTTCAACCCAAAGAGGATTATATTCATTTAAACTTAAATAATCAAATGTATTCCATTCCCATAATAAGTTACCATTTTGATCTAATTCAATGAACCGATCACCTTGCCAAGGAATCATATCGGGTAAATTTTCATTACATTCAACAGGGCACATATTAGAATCTATCACTGCATCAATAAAAAAATATGTATTATATTCAGATTTATTAAAATCATGATGCACGCCGTATTCATCTGAAGTTTGAAAAATTATTTCACTATCTAAATTAAATTCATAACCTTTTCCAGCAGAAAAACCAACAAAATTTCCATTATCTAAAAACTCATCAACTAATATTTTATTATTAGTAAAATTAAACCTATCTGCAAACCAAACAGGATAACCTTGAGAATTTAGAGCTAAAGAAAAATTTAATGATTCAAAATCCAATATTGTAATACCAGGCGAATATTCTAATTGTTCATTAACTAATATATTGATATTATTAGGATAATTATTAGGTAATTGATTAATATTAAAAAAATTATTTTCATAGCAACTAATAAGATCACCATTTTCATTAAAACCACATATAAACCAGTAGTAATCATTGGCCCAATCAAGATCATTTAATATTATGGAATTATTTTGACTATAAAATGTATTTTGAATTGAATTACTAGTAATATAAAGTTCATAAAAGGAACTATTACTAATTTGTGGCCACCTAAAAAATATTTGATTATAATTTAAAATACTTCCATTAATAGGATGAAAATCATTAGAATAAGAGAAATGAACAATTATAATTAAAAAAGTTATTAAATTATTTTTACACTTCATTTTACATAGTCCTAAAATTTTAATTTTAAAATAAATAGCATCAAAATTAAATAAAATAGATGCAATAATATATCAGTTGGTGTTGGATTAAAAATGAACAATTCAGAAAGATTAAATATAATTTCAGGGAATTTATAAATAGAAAAGATGATTGCAGAGATCATTGATGATATTAAAAATAATAATGAATATTTAACATAGATATTAAATATTAAAGAAAGTCCACAAATAATTTCAAAAAATATAATAAAATTGGAAATATTTAATGGCAAACCCAAAGTTTCCAATTCAATAACTGCAATACTTGGCAAAATAATTCTAACTAAAGCTGCAGATAGAAACACAAAGCCCAAACACATTTGAATAGAATATAATAGAGTTAATTTTTTTAATAATTTAATCATAATAATTTTTTTAAAAATTTTCCTGTATAGGATATAGTTTGTTTAGATACAAAGTCAGGAGTACCTTCAGAAATTATATTGCCACCTTTTTCACCTCCTTCAGGACCAAGATCAATAATCCAATCAGATGATTTAATTACATCAAGATTATGTTCAATAACAACGACAGTATTGCCTTTATCTACTAAACCATGAAGTACTTTAAGAAGAAGTTTGACATCTTCAAAATGTAGTCCTGTTGTTGGTTCATCTAAAAAATATAAAGTTCTACCAGTTGCAACACGTGAAAGTTCTGTGGCTAGTTTGACTCTTTGTGATTCTCCTCCTGAAAGAGTTGTAGCTTGCTGCCCCAATCGTATATAGCTTAGTCCTACATCATTTAAAGTATTTAATTTTCTTTTAATAGAATTATGATTTTTAAAAAATATAAGAGCTTCTTCTATAGTCATATCTAATATATTATAGATTGTTTTGCCACTATACTTAATTTCTAAAGTTTCTCTATTATATCTTTTCCCCTTACATTCATCGCATTGAACGTACATATCTGATAAAAAATGCATTTCAATTTTTATTAATCCAGCTCCTCTACATGCTTCACATCGACCACCTTTTACATTAAAAGAAAATCTACCCGCTTTATATCCCCTTACTTTTGATTCAGGTAATTGAGCAAACAATTCTCGTATAAATGTAAAAAGACCGGTGTATGTTGCAGGATTAGAACGAGGTGTTCGCCCAATTGGTGATTGATTAATATTGACTACTTTATCTAAGTATAAAATGCCTTTTATATTTTGATATTTTAGAGGTTTGTTTATACTTGAATAGAATTCTCTTGATAAGATAGGATACAAAGTTTGATTAATAATCGATGATTTGCCTGAACCAGAAACCCCAGTTATACTAATAAATTTAGCCAATGGAAGTTTTAATGTAACATTTTTTAAATTATTTCCAGATGCACCAATAAGCTCTAAATAATTTCCATTACCCTTTCGTTTATTTTTTAAATAATTAATTTGCGATTTGCTTGATAAAAATTTTCCAGTTATAGATTTAGGATTTTTTAATATATTATTCAATGATCCCTCTGAAATAATTTTTCCTCCATGAATTCCTGCTTTAGGTCCCATATCAATAATCCAATCAGCGGATCTAATAGTTTCTTCATCATGCTCAACAACAATCACAGTATTCCCCAAATTTTTTAAATACTTTAATGTTTTTATAAGTTTTTGATTATCTCTTTGGTGCAAACCAATAGTAGGCTCATCTAAAATATATAAAACACCTACTAATTGAGAACCTATTTGTGTTGCTAATCGTATGCGTTGAGATTCACCTCCTGATAAAGTCCCAGCAGATCGGTTTAGTGTTAAATAATTAAGACCAACATTAGATAAAAAATTTAAACGATCCTTAATTTCTTTAATAATTTGGTTTGAAATTTCAAGATGCTTTTTATTTAGAATTAATTTTTCAAAAAAACTTATTAATTCTTCAACATTTTTTGATGTCAATTCATAAATATTTAGATTATTTATATTTACAGATAGTGATTCAGGTTTTAACCTTTTTCCATTACACTTAGAACAATTTTGTGTTGCCATATATTTTTCTATCCATTCTCGTGTATGATTAGATTTTGTTTGATTGTATCTCCGTTCTAAATTGGGTATAACACCTTCAAAATCACGATTTGTTACTCCAGAAAAATTTTTAGAATTATATTCCATAATAAATTTTTCTCCCGGTTTCGTTCCATATAGTAAAATATGTTGTATTTTATCATCTATTTTTTCCCATGGTGTTGTAAATCTAAAATCATAAATTTTTGCTAAACTTTTTAAAATTGATCCATACCAATTTCCTCGAGGTTGTGGGCCAATAGGAGCAATACATCCTTGAACTATGGTTTGTTTTTTATTAGGAACAACTAAATCCGGATCTATAGAAACTTTTGTTCCCAATCCTTCACAAGATTTACAAGCACCAAATGGAGAATTAAAAGAAAATGCTCTAGGCTCCAATTCTTCAAAAGAAATATCACATTTTGCACATGAAAAATGTTCACTATAAATATATTCTTTATCATCTAAACAATTAATAATAACTAATCCTTCTCCCATCTTTAGTGCCAGCTCTAATGAATTAGTTAATCTATTTTTTATATTTTTATTAACAATTAATCTATCTATAATTACTTCGATATTATGTTTTTTATTTTTTTTTATATTTATCGAATCAGTAAGTGAATAAATTTCTCCATCTATTCTTACTCTAACAAAGCCCTCACGAGCAATAGATCTAAAAAGATCTTTAAATTGTCCTTTACGTGATCGAATAACAGGTCCAAGAACTTGAAATTTTGTATCTTTAGGGAATTTTAAAATTTGATCAACAATTTTTTGTATAGATTGACGTTCAACAGGGCCATTACAATTATAACAAAATTGTTTTCCAATTCTAGCAAAGAGTAACCTAAGATAATCGTATATTTCTGTAATTGTGCCAACAGTAGATCGAGGATTTTTACCAGAGGTTTTTTGTTCTATTGAAATAGCTGGGGACAAGCCTTCAATATAATCAACATCTGGTTTTTCCATAAGTCCAAGAAATTGCCTAGCATAAGTTGATAAAGATTCCACATATCTTCTTTGGCCCTCAGCATAAATAGTATCAAAGGCTAAAGATGTTTTTCCAGAGCCAGATAGCCCTGTAATTACAATTAGCTTGTTTCTCGGTATTGTAACATCAATATTTTTAAGATTATGTTCACGAGCACCTTTTATAAATATATGTGGCTCTGATAATTTATTATTTTTATTCATACAGATATATTAACCTACGAGTAATTATTTTTTGTAAAAAGATATATTTATCAATATTGTTTATTAGTAATTTTCATAACTGTGAAAAAAATTAAATATATACTATTTGTTACTATTTGTCTAATTCTTATATTGGCATTTAAAAGCAATCTTCAAGATCCATTTAGAAAACTGAAAACATTAACACAAATTATAAGATTAGTTAATGAAAATTATGTAGAAGAAGTGAATATGGATGAAATAATTGAGGGAGCAATTATAGGTTTATTAGATAAACTAGATCCTCATTCTAGCTATATTTCAGAAGAACACTTTGAATTAGTTTCAGAACAATTTGAAGGTGAATTTGAGGGTATTGGAATTGAATTTAGTATTTTAGATGGATATATAACAGTAATTTCGCCTATCCCAGGGACTCCATCAGATAGGGCTGGACTTCAATCTGGTGATAAAATAACCAAAATTAATGGGGTTTCTGCATATAAAATTTCTCAAAAAGAAGTTTTTGAAAAACTTAGAGGGCCAAAAGGCTCTAAAGTAGATATCTCAATATCTAGAATAGGAAATGATGAAAATTTTGAGGTAACTCTAATTAGAGATAAAATTCCAATAGTAAGTGTTTTGGCATCATTTATGATAGATGACAAAATAGGGTATATCAAAATTAATAGATTTTCAAAAACTACTACCCAAGAAGTTAAATCTGCAATTAAAGCACTTGAAAAAAATGGTATGAATCAATTATTAATGGATTTGCGTAATAATGGGGGTGGAATGATGGACCAAGCTATTAATATTGTAGATATGTTCTTATCAAAACAAGATACAATATTATTTACCAAAGGAAGAATATATGGTTCTAATCAAGTTTACTATTCAAATAAACAAAAAGATGATAAAAATTATCCAATAATAATTTTAATTAATAGAGGATCTGCAAGTGCAAGTGAAATAGTATCTGGAGCATTACAGGATCATGATAGAGGCTTAGTAGTTGGAGAAACAAGCTTTGGGAAGGGTTTAGTGCAAAGACAATATCCATTAACTGATGGCTCTGCGGCCCGTGTTACAATTGCAAAATACTATACACCATCTGGAAGATTAATTCAACGGGATTTTAAAGATGGGATAGATGAATATTATTTGGATATAAATAAAGATTCAAGAGAAGCATCTGATTCTACATTAGCAAGTCGACCAATATATAAAACCAGGAGAGGAAGAACAGTATATGGAGGCGGGGGCATTATTCCAGACATTCATTCGAGCGCAGATATCATTTTTTCTAATAGCACAAGAGATATTTTATCACATCCGGATCGTTTATTATTTAATTTTTCTAATTATTTGAAAAGTGATATTGAGGATCAATATAACAATTATGAAAAGTTTGATAAAAACTTCAACATTGATAAAAGAATACAAATGCAATTTTTTAAATGGCTTAATGAAAAAAATATAGATTATGTTCAAGAAGAATTAAAAGAAAACTGGAATTACATTTCAAATAGAATAGAAGCAGAAATAGCAAATGGAATTTGGGGAAAAGAATTTATGTTTAAAAAGTTAATTGAACAAGATGTTCAAGTTCAGGATGCTATAAATAATTTTGAAAAAGCAAAACAACTGAATAATTAAATAAAATAATTATTTGTTAGAAACAAGAAAATTTACTAATCTTCCATGTTTGTAACTAAATTGATATTTTAATACAACTAAACTAAAAAGGGAAAAAAATGGTTCAATTATTTATTGATGGTGGTGGTTTTATGTGGCCAATTCTATTCATTTTTATTATTGGCTGCGTATTTGTTGGGGAGAGACTCTATCATCTTGTAAAGGGATTGTCTAGTGATGAAAAGTTTGCATTAGATATTTCAGAAACAGTTAAATCTGATGGAATAGATTCTGCATATAATAAATGTGAAAATTCACAAGGTCCTGTCGCGAATTTATGTTTAGCAGCTTTAGAAAGAGCAAAACTAGGTTCTATAGAAGCTGAAAAAGCATTAGATGATACTGGGAGTATTGAAATGGCTTCTATGGAAAAAAATATGACATGGATATCACTATGTATAGCTACTGCACCAATGTTGGGTTTTTTGGGTACTGTTTGGGGCATGATACAAGCATTTAATGATATAAAAATGGCTAATGATATTTCACCAGCAGTGGTGGCTGGTGGAATTTCTGTCGCATTATTAACCACAGCATTTGGATTAGTTGTTGCTGTTGTTTTACAGATTTTACAAAATGTTGTTTTATATATTATTGATAATCAAATTGTTACTTTGCAGAAGAGTACAACATCATTACTACATGCAATAAAAGATACAGAAAATTAATTTTTTTCAATTTTTATTATGATTAAAAAAGAAAGAAGACCAATCCAAGAAATTAATTCATCATCAATGGCAGATATTGCTTTTTTGCTTCTAGTCTTTTTTCTTGTCACAACAACAATTTCAATGGATAAAGGAATTAGTTTAGTTTTACCATCAGAAGGTAATGAGTTAGAGGTAAATAAAAAAAATATAGTTAATATTTTAGTAAATGAAACAGGAAAAGTTTTATTAGATGACAAACCAGTCAAAATAAAAGATATTAAATCGATAGTTGAAAGAAAAACATCAAATAACCCTAATATGATATTTTCAGTTCAAACTCACCCAAGAACTAAATATCAAATTTATTTACAAGTATTAGATCAGTTAAAAGAAGCAAAAGCAACAAAGATTTCTATTGCAAATCCACCTATTTTTTAAATGAATATTAAACGAAAAACACGTACAAGTAGCGAAATATCTACTGCATCATTACCTGATATTATTTTTATGCTACTAATATTTTTTATGGTTACGACTGTAATGAGGGAGTATGAAGGATTGGATGTAATTATGCCCCGTGCAAAAATGATAGAGAAGCTAGAAAGTAAGCGACATACAACTTATATATGGGCGACAAAAGATGGTTTGATTTCTGTAGATGATAGATTAATTAATATGAAAGATTTGTCAACCGTAATATATACTAAAGTAGCTCAAGATCCAAAAGTAACTGTTTCTTTAAAGTCTGATGAAAAAGCAACGATGAAATTAATTACAGATATTCATACTCAATTAAGAAAAGCAAGCGCACTTAAGTTAAATTATTCAGCATTAACGGTAAAGCCGAGTCAATGAGATCAGACCCCTTACTAATAGATTATCCCATACGTATTAGAGAAGTAACAATAGGTGTAATTATATTTATTACATTAATATTTTATATATTCCCAAGATTTTTAGGTGAAGGTGAAAAAATAAATTATACTATAGTTGAAGAAATAGAAACATTTGATATCCCTCAAACAGAACAAATCAAAATTCCTGAACCACCTGCGCGACCCTCAGTTCCAGTTGCTTCAGAAGATGAATTTTTTGATGAAGATATAACTATAGAGGATACAGATTTTGATGACTTTGAAGATTGGGATGCACCGCCGCCGCCATCAGAAGGTCCTAAATATGTATTTATACCTTTTGATAAACCCCCAACACCAAAAATACCTATCAGGCCTATTTATCCAGAAATAGCGCAAGAAGCAGGCATTGAAGGAACTGTACTTATACAATTTTTTATAGATAGTAAGGGCAATGTAACTGAAGCATGGGTTTTAAATGAAGGTATTCCAAATACAGGTCTAAATGAAGCAGCATTAGATGCAGTAAAAAAATCAAAATGGAAACCTGCTCAACAAAGAGATAAAAAAGTTGGTGTTTGGCAGACAGTTCCTGTAAAATTTGAACTCACTTCAAATTAAATATTTGCTTTTATAAATTCTCGGTTCATTCTAGAAATATTTTCAGTTGAAATTCCTTTAGGACATTCAGCCTCACAAGCCCCGGTATTTGTACAGCTTCCAAAACCTTCTAAATCCATTTGTTCTGACATATTTATAATTCTCTTAGAAGATTCTACTTTGCCCTGAGGTAGCAAAGAATATTGGGATATTTTTGCACCTACAAAAAGCATAGCAGAAGAATTTTTACATGCAGCAACACATGCACCACAACCAATGCATGTTGCAGAATCAAAGGCATTATCTGCATCTTCTTTGTTAATAGGAATTGAGTTTGAATCTTGAGTATTACCGGATGTATTAATTGAAATATATCCTCCAGCATGCTGTATTCTATCAAAGGCACTTCTATCAACAATTAAATCTTTAATGATAGGGAATGATGTTGCTTGAAAAGGCTCAACATAAATTACATCACCATCTTTAAATTTTCTCATATGTAATTGACAAGTTGTTGTCAATTTATCTGGTCCATGTGCTCTACCATTGATAAACAAAGAACAAGATCCACAAATTCCTTCTCTACAATCATGATCAAATGAAATTGGATCTTCATCACTTTGTATTAATTGAGAGTTTAATACATCGAGCATTTCTAAAAAAGACATATCAGGGGTAATATTATCAATATTATAATCTACCAGCTTACCCGTTGATTTAGAATTCTTTTGTCTCCATACTTTTAGTTTTAGTTTCATAAAAATTATTTATAACTTCTTTCTTTTACTTCAATATTTTCAAACGTCAAATGTTCTTTATGTAGAACAGGTTCTTTATTTTTTCCTAAATATTCCCATGCAGATACAAATTGAAATTCCTTTTTTCTTTGAGCTTCGCCTTCTTTTGTTTGATGTTCTTCACGAAAATGACCACCACATGATTCTTCTCTTTTGAGAGCATCTATTGCGAATAATGAACCAAGCTCTAAAAAATCAGCTACTCTAAAAGCTTTAGCTAGTTCTTCATTATACTGATCAGAAAACCCTGGGACCTTTACATCTTTCCAAAATTGTTTTTTAAGTTCATTGATTTCATTAATAGCTTCATTTAAGCTTTTTTTATTTCGCGACATTCCGCATTTATTCCACATAATTTTACCAAGTTTTTTATGGAAATAATCAACTGAAAGACTTCCTGGATTATTAATAAAATAATTAACTTGATCTTTAATATTTTTTTCTGCCTCGATAAACTCTTTTGAATCATTTGGAATTTTTCCAGTACTAATATCTTTTGATAGATAATGTCCTATTGTATATGGTAATATAAAATAGCCATCAGCTAATCCTTGCATTAATGCAGATGCTCCTAATCTATTTGCACCATGATCTGAAAAATTACCCTCACCAGTAACATAAAGCCCTGGAACAGTACTCATTAAATTATAATCAACCCATAATCCTCCCATCGTATAATGAGGCGCAGGGTATATACGCATGGGCACCATCAAAGGATTCTCTCCAACTATTCGCTCATACATCTCAAGCAAATTGCCGTATTTAACTTTGATTTCTTCTGAACCTTTCTTACTAATCGCATCTCGTAAATCAAGATAAACAGACCGTCCGTCATCCCCTACCCCAAATCCATCATCACAAAGTTCTTTAGCTCTACGAGAGGCAACATCTCTTGG
>MDTE01039949.1_pt1 | contig 10939 bp, 1 predicted proteins | sample 811231 | NCBI WGS metagenome assembly MDTE01 (sample SAMN05326651, study PRJNA326480) | marine metagenome | isolation source: seawater | place: Indian Ocean: Red Sea | collected 2010 | reverse complement strand
TACGTAGAGGGAAATACGCTTAAGTCCCTAGTGAGCAATGGGCCACTGGTACTGGAACTAACCACCGAGTTTTCAACTCAAATTGCTGATGCCCTGGATGAAGCACATAAAGTGGGTGTGGTGCACCGTGACATCAAGAGCGCCAACGTGATCATCAACCAGCGCGGCCAGGCCAAGGTACTCGACTTCGGATTGGCCAAGAAGCTCGATGAAGAGGAAGACATCGATGCGACCAGGATGGTCCAGACACAGGACGGCCAGATCATCGGCACGCCGGGCTACATGAGCCCGGAACAAGCAACCGGTAAGGACGTGGACGGCCGGTCAGACATATTCAGCCTCGGCGTAATGATGTACGAAATGATCACCGGCCAACTGCCGTTCGTGGGGAACTCACTTGGAGATACGATCCAGAAGATCTGCCGCGAGGCACCGGCTGCCATGGCCCGCTTCAACTACGAGCTGCCGCAGGAACTCGAACGGATCACGATGAAGTGCCTGCAGAAAGACCCTGCACGACGTTACCAGAGTGCAAGCGAACTGGTGGTGGACCTGAGGAACTTCTCTTCGATGTTGCGTGGCGAGAGCAACGAATCCCATCCGGCTGAGTTAACACAAACCTCAATGCAGATGGTAGTACAGCCCGAGCAGTCGGGGCAGCCTGATAGCACGGCGTTACCATCACCCGAGGAAATCCAGCAGTGCGACATCCTGATCAGCTGTTCGGAGCTTGACAACCAGTCGTTTCAGCCGGGTAGCGAAGGCTGGATCTCGCGGTTCCACCGAAACCTGAAGGTCCGTGTGGAGCAGCTTACCGGTGACCGCCTGAAGGTGGGCTTCTGTGAAATGCCTGCCGGAGAGAGCCAGCTGGATGAGACGGTGCTAAACGCGCTGCCGGAGGCCAACACGATGGTCACGGTGGTATCTCCGCCGTTCGCCAAAAGCAAAGCGTGCGTGGATGGCACTGAGAAGTACTGGTCAAGCATGCTTGAAGAATCCAGTGCCGGAACCGGTATGAAATCGATCTACAAGGTGATTAAAACGCCGGTGGACGATGACCAGATCGACGCTGATCTGGACGCGATTTTCCGACAGCTGCTCGGCTATGACTTTTACGACCGGGACCCTGAAACGAGCCGTGTCCGTGAGTTTGACGAAGCACACGGAGATGAGGCAGCACAGCGGTACTACGAGCGGGTCTATGATCTGGCGTACGAGATCTCCGAGCACGTCAAGCAGACTCGTAAAACCCCGTACATGGAATCCGGATCGTTTAGCAAGGTCCGCAAGAACATCTATCTGGCAGAAGCAACAGCGGACTTAAAGGAAGATCGCGAACGGTTACGCCGCGAGTTCCTGGAGTTGGGTCATATCGTTTACCCTGACCGTTCGCTGCCGACCGAACACGCAGAACTGGAAACAGCCGTAACCGACTACATGGGTAAATGCGACCTGATCATCCAGCCGGTCGGAGCACGTTACGGGTTCGTACCGGAAGGCGGCGAGGAATCAGTACTGATGATTCAAAACCGAATTGCCAGGAGTGTCGCTGCCACTAAATCCAAGCCCCGTTATATCTGGATGGCCAGGGATCTGGTGGTGGAAGATGACCGCCAAAAGCAGTTCGTCGATATGCTGCGCGAAGAACCGGCAACCTGCGACGGCGTGGAACTGGTCAAAGACTCGATCGAGAACCTGAAAGAACTGCTCGAGCAGCGTTGGAAGGCAGAACTTGATGATCTTCAAAAGGCTGTGGCCACTCCGATAATTGAAAGCTCGGTCGTCATAGACGTACCTCGGGTATATCTGGTGTACGAGAAACGTGATGAAGAAGCGGTCGAGGCAATTGAAGATTACTTATATGACCAGGGTGTTGAGGTCATGGTTCCGGAATTCGAGGGAGCCGAGCATGATATCAACGCGATTCACATCCAGAACCTCACAGATTGTGATGCGGTACTGGTTTACTACGGCCAAAGCGGTAAGGCATGGGTGGATATTAAGGTTAGAGAGTTAACCAAGGCGCTTGGATACCGTGAAGGACGCCCGATTGAGTGTGCTGCGATTTTTATCGGCCCGCCGGAAGACCGCCGCAAAGAGCGATTCAAGAGCCTTTCGGTCGATGTACTGCGCAGCCAAGACGAAGAACTACAGACGGAGTTGTTGTCGCAGTTCTGCGTGGATGTCAAGAACCTCAAGGCCCCAGGCGGATAACAGCATATGTCACAAGTGAGAATGAACCCATTCCCGGGCCTGCGCCCCTTTGGAGAAGAAGAGGATTACCTGTTCTTTGGACGAGAGGAACAGACAAATGACCTGCTAGAGCTGCTGCGCACACAGCGGTTCCTGGCGGTGGTGGGAACATCCGGCAGTGGTAAGTCATCGCTGGTACGTGCTGGCATGCTACCATCTCTTTACGGTGGCACGATGGCGAGCGTAGGTTCCGATTGGGAAACCGTCGTGTTTCGGCCGGGCGGCGACCCGATGCTAAACCTTGCAGACGCGATGATCGCTGCGGATCTATATGATCCGCAAGATCCCGAAGCACCGCTGCAGGTGCGTGCAACGCTTAGTCGCAGTCGTCAGGGACTTGTCCAGGCGGTGGAATACTCGGATATGCCGGCAGGTTCTAACTTACTGATTGTCGTGGACCAGTTCGAAGAGCTCTTTAGGTTCCGCGGGACATCAGATAAACACCAGGAGCTGGCAACGGCATTCGTCAAGCTGCTGTTAAATGCGGCGAAATGTCAGACCCAGTCAATCTACGTGGTGATTACGATGCGGTCGGATTATCTCGGGGACTGTGCGCATCTGCCGGGACTGGCCGAAGCGGTTAATGACGGCAAGTACCTGATTCCCAAACTCACGCGCGACCAGCGTCGTGACGCGATCGTCATGCCAGCTGCGGTTGGTGGCGGCAAGATCTCAGAATCACTGGTTCAGCAGCTGCTTAACGACGTCGGAGATGACGCCGATCAGCTTCCGATCCTGCAGCACGCGTTAATGCGGATCTGGGATTACTGGGAGCATGACCACGCAGATGACGAACCGGTATCGCTGCGCCACTACGATGCCGCTGGCGGAATGGACAATGCTCTCTCCAACCACGCGGACGAAGTTTACGATGAACTTCCCAGTGACGATAGCCGCTCGCTGGCGCGGCTAGTATTCCAGACGATTACAGAGCGTGGCGGCGATGAACGGGGAATACGTCGTCCCACGCGTATGGATCAACTATGTCACATCGTTGATGCAAGTCACCAGGATATACAGGTCGTGCTGGATGCCTATCGCAAGGTGGGCCGTACATTCGTCATGCCGATCGAAGGTCAGGAAATCACCCAAGAGACGGTGGTCGATATTTCGCATGAAAGTTTAATGCGCGTATGGCGGCGGTTGACGCACTGGGTGGAGGAAGAATCACAAAACGCCCGGGTTTACACGCGTCTGGCTGAGACAGCCGAGCTGCACGAACGTGAACTGGCCGGTGTGTATCGCGATCCGGATCTTGCCATTGCACTGAGCTGGCGTGAAACGGCCAGTCCAACGGCAGCCTGGGGGAAACGTTACCGGGACGGATTTGAGCAGGCGATTGCCTTCCTGGATAAGAGTTACGAGACGACACATGCTGAAGAAATTGCACGGGAAGAAGCACGTGAGCGGGAGCTTGAGCAGGCCAGACTCGTAGCCACGCTGCAGTCACGAGCCAAAAAGCGGCTGACCGTGCTAATGGGTTGTATCGCCGCGGCATTGGTGGTGGCTGTGTTCATGTACTTCGATTCAGTTGAGGCAAGAAGTACTGCTGAAGCAAGTGCATTGGAAAACAAACAACTTGCTTTGGAAGCATCAAAAAGCGAACAAGCTGCACTGACAAGTGAGAAAGCAGCCAAGGAAAGTGAAGCCGAGGCCCAACGGCAGACTCTACTAGCGGAAGAGAACGCAACGAAAGCAGATGAGCAGGCAAAGGCTGCCGAAGAAGCTCGCAAACTAGCTGATCAACAAGCACGTGATGCGGAGCTTGCAAAAAAGGAAGCACGCCGCTCACTCTATTTTTCACAGCTGTACAAGACTACCCATGAAGAAGATCAATTTGAGCAATTTAATGTCAAACGCCAGTTTGTTCGCGACTGGGCACCACGGCCGAGCCTAGAAGACTTGCGAAGCTGGGAGTGGTATTACATTGCTTCTCGTCCAAAATGGATCAAACATGCTTACCTGGCACCCACCCTTTTAATGTATAAACCAATCGCATTTTTTCCGGATGGCAATGAATTCTATCTTGCCCGCTCAATGAATGTCATCGAAAAGCGAGATACTGTTACAGAGGAAATAAAGTCTCGACTGTTCTTAGACTATGAAATTACGGCAATTTCTGCCCTACCAGATGGAAAACGTTTGTTACTTGCTGGAAGGGACAGAGTGCTTCGAGTCGTGGATGCAACTTCCGGAATCGTCGAACGTGAATTTTATTTGAGACACGGGTTGGGCAATGAAATAATTAAAAACCAAATGCTCTCTGACGATGGACAGAAAGCCTATATTGCCAATTCAAAAGGCGCATTCTACGTGGACCTTGGAGACAACTCACTGCACAAAATAAATTCAACAGGGAAAGATCCCGAAGATGACGCACTAGTAGCAATTTCTTCGGGTGGAGCAGTGATGAGCCATGATGGTTCTGTCTTGATTGCACAATCAAAAAACAGGGGTCTGTACGCATACGATTTTCAACGTGAAATCTGGGAACATAAGAGAGAGATAAATGACATCACTTATGGAGATTTTAGTCACGATGACAAGCTAATTGCCCTTAGTCGCGAGAAAGGAAAAGTCACTTTGCTTCATGCCAGTGACTACTCAACATTTAAGGAAATCGATCTTAACGTTGAGGAAGATGTACGGACTATTGCCTGGGCACCATCAGACAAGGAAATAATATTATCACTCCAAAATGGCGAACAATTCGGAATTTCTATTGAGTCTGACGAGCCTGTGATCCAATCCCTACCCAGAACAGAACTCTCTGTATGGGCATACTACTGGTTCCCGAACAACAAAGGATTGGCAACATACGGTTTAATTGGTGAACTTTACATATCGGAAAATCCATTTGCTCCAAGCACTGCAAACCAACTCGAAAACATCACCTCCACTGGAAGCTATCGAAATCAAATGTGCTTCACCAGTGATGGTAAGTACATCATTTTGATCAACTCAAATGGGTTAGAGGTATATGATCCTGCTTCAGGGAAATTAATAAAGAACATTAGCACCTCCAATTACGAATCTATAACACTATCAAACGACGAATCGAAGTTCATTGTTTGTAGAAATGGATTTACCACTAAAATTTTTGAAGTCGGCACCTGGGAACAAATTGGACAGATTCAGACACCAGGAGTTTCCTGTGCTGCATGGAGTCCTGACGACAAAAAAGTTGCACTAGGGCGTGTTTCACGCAACACGAGTTTTGCAAATGCACTTGTAAGCATTTATGATCATTCGGACAAATCAAATCCTTCACTGTCGGGTGAGTTCCGAGTCGAAGGAAACCTAACTGCTATTGCTTGGAATTCCACCGGTACCAAGATCGTAACCGGAGGAGAAAACACATTCGAAGCACTCAAACGTGTCCATCTAATCGATGCAAACAGTTTAGAGACCATTAAATCAGTCGGCGGAATCGTTACTTCTTTATCGGCTCTTAGTTTTATAGGTGACTCTAATCGTGTGCTGGTAGCTGGCATCCCCGGAATTGACTTGATCGACTTCACGCCGGAAACACCGACAATTAAATCGGCCACGTATAAGCGAGGAGATCTGACTGGCCTTCAAATTAGCAGAGACCAGCAACGTATTTTGGTCCGAGGCGTTGGTAGTGGGGATGTAAAGTTATACGACATCAACACTCTAGAAGAGGTGCATACTTTTAGTGATGACAATTTCATTCATGCTGAGTGGAATAAAACCGGTGAAATAATTACTGCAGCAAACAGAGACCTTGAAATCACCAAATGGGATGCCTCGGACGCTTATAGGAAATTTGGCAATTCACTTCCTCATCTATATGAGAAGAATTCCAATGTCATCTCTGACTGGAACGACAAAGAGATTTCAGCTGCAGTGAACAGTTACATTGAAGATGAAAACTGGGATGCCGCCACAAACATCTGTGAAAGTTTCTTTAGCTTCGAAGCAAATGAATTTAGGAATCCGATTCAGAGCAATTGGTGGATTAGTCCGCTAAGCCCCAGCGGTCTTGATGATTCCACGGCTTTGGACGAATCACCCGATATATTCCGAAATGGTGTACCCAAGGATTTTCATAAAGACTGGAGACGCATCAGTACAAATCTCGACGGAGTTGTATCGGTAGACGATTGGGTTGGAATTCAAAAATACAAGTCTATTTTTGGCCTATGCCGGATCTATGCTCCAGAAAACAAGTCTTACGGTATTTTTATGGGGTCAGACGATACACATCGACTGTGGATCAACGGAGATGAAGTGCACTCATCCCGTGCAAAACGCCCTCCATATCCGGACATGGACTTTGTGGAATGTGAATTGCGTAAAGGATGGAATACATTTTTGCTGAAGGTGTATCAGTTTGAGGGGGATTTTGGTTGGCAACTTCGCATAACCGGACAGAAAGACGAACTGGTGCATGGTCGAATTCAGAATGGTGAATTTGTAAAGGCTAATAATCTATTGGCTGCAGCACTCACCGAAACTCCTGACAATGACATGCTAAGACACTTACGGGTGCACACCTCACTGTTCTCTAATAATTTTGATCAAGCAATCGCAGATTCTGAACTTTTACTCGAGAAATACACGAGTACTGAGTTGACGAGAATTAGGTCGGATTTACTCGCGAAAAATGGAAACTTGGAGGAAGCCGTTTCAACCATTGATTCCGTTGATGAATCTTCATTATTTGATATTAACTCGCTCTTCAAGCTCGCCTCACTCTTAAAAAAGGTCGGCAAGATTGAACGTGCTGATAGCATTTTCATGCGTGCCGTCGAGTCATCGGATCATGCAGCCAACATTATCAATCGTGCTAGGCAAGAAATGGAATCTACCAACTTGATTAGCAACGCAGGATCTGGCGGAAGCTATTGGCGTTTTACGCCAGTCCAACCACTGGACGACTCCTGGCCCCAATTTGAATTCGATGACAGTAATTGGGGATTTGTCACATCTGGTGTTTTCAAGCGTATGGGAGGATTAGGGTCGCTTGCGTCAGATGTTTGGGCCCGTACAGAATTCTATATTGACGATATTCCCAGTGGACCAATTCAAATTAGTTGGGGGAACGGTTCTGTTCCTGTATCAGCGCACCTAAATGGTGTACCCATCTTTTCGAAACGTTCAGGCATGTATAACTACAGCCATCCAATTGTTGGGCCTCAAGCTAGAAACACACTACGTAAAGGTAGAAACGTACTAGCCGTCAGGCTTCACAATCCTACTGACAACCCTTCCAGCAATACACCAGATATTCGACTATCCGTGCTGGATCGACCAAGAGCATTTGCAAAGGCATATCTGCCAATCGTTGACGCACTTGAATCAAACGATGATCGTGTGATTGGACTTAACAGGCTTGCAAACTACGAAGCTGGATACCGTGATTTCGGATCTGCAATCGAGCTTCTAAAAACATCCATCGAGGGAACGGAACCTAGTTTGGCCAACTATCATCCCGTCCTAGGACCAATGCAACTTGTTTATGGCCAATCAGACGATGCTTTAAGAACCATCGTCCAATTTCAAAATCTGCTAAGTGAAGCAGAGATGAAAGGCATACCGACAAGATTTGGGAGACTTGCCCAAATCATAAATTTCTTGGATCTTCCCGAACCGTTTGCCTCTGCCAAAATGAAGGATTTATCTGAAAAAACAAATCCGCAATCTCCGGTACAATTCCAAGCCGAACTCGCTATGCGACAGGGGCGTTATGATGATGTAGCTGCACTCCTGAATAGCGACGCAAAAATTCATAGCGACGGTAGCATGATCTATGCAAAGGAAATCTACCTAATCTCTAGATTACTGGCTGGTGACTATAAAGCTGCGGCACCGATTATGCGAGATATGTATCGCGAAGAACGTAGCAGATTCGATTTGGTAACTCGTGATGTATTTGTTGATAGCTTTTTGAATTCCGCGTCAATCTATTTTTTAGCATTAAAAGTCTCCTACACACGAGAAATAATCAACGCAACAAAGAAGAATTGGGAATCACTAAGTCCTAGTGGCTTTCTATTGCGTGCATATGCCTTGATGTACCTTGCTAACACTCGTGACTTCGTTGGCAATCACGCCAATGCAACGGAGGTATTAAATCAATTACTTCAAGAGTACAAGCAAAGTCGAGCAGCACATAACAATTCTCCAGAATTGTTGCGGCTCGATGCATCGCTGCTGTGGCTGCTGGCAAAACTTTCTCCCAACAGTTATCCGGAATTAGATCTAGTTAGTGAAGTTGTGCAATTGATAATCCAACAACGTAATAACGACACTGCATTGTGGAAATCAGTCGAAATCCAAAACGCCAATACGCAGACGGGCGGGGAAATTTTCTCAATAGGAAATGGTACTGTGCGTGCGATAGGTGATGTGCCTGACAATGACATCTACACGATTAATGTACGTCCGATGCAGCAAACAGTTACCGGAATTGAGGTTAGCGTCTTAGACGACTCGGAACTTGCAACGCAAGGGCCAGGGAGAGCGGGCTTTGGAAACATGCACCTTACTGACATCAGAGTGTATCGTGGCACACAACTTTCACCTGAAAACGAATTGACACTGGAAAACTATTCCGTCAGTTTTACTCAACCAAATCTAAATCTGCTTGGAATTACTTTTCGTGACGGCCGACAATGGGGAGTGGCTGGTCAACAAGGACGCCGCTCTAAATTGGTAGTTAATTTAGCTGAACCGTTAACTACGAATCCTAATGAGACGATAACCGTTCAGTTACACTTCATGGACCCGCAATGGACACAAATGTTACCTAGCAAAGTCCAAATCCGAACCAGCGATACAGAAAACATTGCAAACGTTCCCGAATACCTTTTTTATGATAGTGTTGCGCCAACGGATACACCGACTCTGGCCGCACTTGCGTTGTATTTGTATGGAAATCTAGAAGAAGCGGAGAAGTGTATCCAGATATCCGATGCAGAAAACAATTTGAGCCTGTATGGATGGATTTTGCTCGCAAATATTGAAAAACAAAAAAACAATCTAGACGAAGCGGCTCGATGGTATCGAAATATTGAGGATTCCGCTGATCGCTGGGGAAGCGGTGAACCGCTCATCAACCGCCTGTTTGATGAATATCACGAGTAGATCTGAACATTCGCAAAAGCCCGCATTCAATTGCTGCGTTGGTTAGGATACTCGACACTGTTATCCTTAAGTCCCCTCAACATCTCATCTCGAACATCCTGTAAAATGAAGGATTAACTTTCCACGCTTTTCACCACCAGTGGGAAACGACGCCTGTGGCAACCGAAGCACAACGAATGGATTCGCATGAATCGAATGATTCGATCGACACGAAAAACGCTAATCGTACTCCGCTAGACGTGATTAGCCTACGTGGAGTCGAAGTGCACAACCTCAGGCAGATTGACCTGGACCTACCTCACAACCAACTCATCGCAATCTGTGGTGTAAGCGGAAGCGGAAAAACCAGCCTAGCACTAGACACCATCTACGCTGAAGGCCAAAGACGATACATCGAGTCCTTTTCTGCCTACACGCGTCAATTTCTGGATCGACTGGAAAAACCAGCCGCCGATCGAATCGATGGCATCACACCCGCAGTCGCGGTTACTCGAAAGACGCATAGCCGCAGTAGTAGATCCACTATCGGCACAGCAACCGAAACAGCAGATTACCTGCGGCTGCTATTCGCGAAAATCGGCAATGTACATTGCCCAAGATGCGAAAAAGAGATTCGTAAAGATTCACCGCAATCGGCCGCAAAGTGGTTAACAGGATTACCGGCAGACACCCGCTTTATGATCGGCTCAGAACTTCAAATCGGTGATGATGAAGAACTGGAACTCACCGCCAAGTATCTACTTGAAGAAGGATTTGTGCGAGTCGTGGTCGAAGGCACCACTTATTCGCTTGCAGAACATTTCGAAGACATTTTAAAAAATCATCCAACGGCCAAATCTGTTGTCGTGATAATCGACCGACTCAAAGCCGATTGGTCTGAACCAAATAATGATTGCGAAATCCGGAGTCGCGACTCGTTAGAAACCGCATTTTCCATTCCGGATTCGGTTTGTGTCGTATTTGCACCGTCCACTGCTGGCGATTCAAACAGGATCGAAGTAGATGGACGTGACTGGACTGTGAGCCGTTTCAGTGCCCGACACTGGTGCGAATCGTGCGACCTGGAATTCCCTACTCCCGAACCACGGCTTTTCAGCTTTAACAGCCCAATGGGTGCCTGTCCGGAATGTGAAGGCTTCGGCAACATCATTGACATCGACATGGATCTCATTGTTCCCAATCCGAATAAAACCCTTCGCGAAGGTGCAATCGCACCGTGGAACACACCTGCTTATGAGCATGAACTGCAAGAGCTACTCGCACTTGCCGGCGACTATGATCTACCTGTGGATATCCCTTTTGTAGAACTCAAGCCCAAACATCTAAAGCTTATTCATAACGGTGTTAAGGAACGCAAATTCGGTGGACTCAGTGGATTCTTTGCGTGGCTTGAACGCCGCAAATACAAGATGCACCTGAGAGTGTTCCTTAGTCGTTGGCGCAGCTATAAACCATGCCATGTTTGTGATGGCAACAGACTCCGCGATGAAGCTCTGTCGGTGAAAATCGGACCGCACAACATCGCTGATGTTTGCCAAATGAAGATCAGTCAGACAAAAGACTTCTTTGATAC
>MDTE01147665.1_pt1 | contig 10941 bp, 2 predicted proteins | sample 811231 | NCBI WGS metagenome assembly MDTE01 (sample SAMN05326651, study PRJNA326480) | marine metagenome | isolation source: seawater | place: Indian Ocean: Red Sea | collected 2010 | reverse complement strand
TGGAGGTGCCACACCACGATGGAAAGGCGTGTATGGCTGCAGTGGTCTTGCAGAAGGAGTGGGCCGAGGGAGAGGAGGAGGAGGAGAAGGACGAAGCCCTCTCTCTGCCTCAACCCCGCACTGGCACTGGCACTGTCAAGCAGGCGCGTCGCTTCACTCCCAGCGAGTGGGCTGTCTTCGACTCGATGGTGAAGACGCAGCTCCCGCCAGCAGCTCGTCCAGTGTTCGTGCGCTTCATCTCCGAGATCGGCAAAACGGAAACGTTCAAGCAGAAAAAGGCGCCGTTGAAGACAGCGGGTTTCGACCCGGCCCAGTGCGAGGGCGAGGGTGGGGGTCATGTGTACCTGGTGTCACAGCCTAAGAAGAGCTCCTCCTCCTCCCTGGCCTCCTTCGACAGTGATGCCCCCCGCAGAGTGGATCAGACCCTTCTCGACGAGCTGAGAGCTGGCACGGTGCAGCTCTGAAGGGTTCCTCGTCTATTTGTTTATACCTGGTAGTTTATAGTCACAGTTACACAGAACACAATGGTGAACAGTAATGAATGGTTTGTATTGATTTTAACCTATTATATCCCCTAATCGGGGTTAAATATAACCCCAGATGATGGGGTATCATTAGTACACGTACTTGCTGTAGACCTTCTGGTACCCTGCCTTCCTCTGCTCTGGCGTTGTGCCCTTAAAGCTGAAGTAGTTGACGTCCCTCAGCGTGGCCTGCAACGGATAGGCCTTATGCACAACGTACTTGCCGTTATCGGTGTCAATCTGGGCGTAGTGGTCAATACTCGTGTCCAAGGACTCAGCTTCAAACATAGCAATAGGACGGGGCCACCACTGCTGGTCGCCCCAGCGATAATCCCACATTCCTCGAGGGTGCCACTCGTTCCAGTGCAGGGCCATACTCTTGACCTCGGGGGCCTGATATAAGCCCAGCCAGAAGACCAGGAAGTGGGCTCTAAAGGTAGTGTTGAAATTGGCCTCCCAGAATGTCTGATCCTGCCATCCTGCAGGCTGTAACGGTTTTGACATCCCCGAGCACCGCTTGGACTCCTCCTCTATGTACTTGGCCAGGCAGGGCTCTACCCCCGTGGCAATTCGTGGATCGTCGTAGTACCACTGTTTCTGAGTCACAAGCATCTTTCTACCACCCTTCTGCATACGCTGAGGCAAGTTAGGCTCTGGAAAGGGCCTGGCGAAGCTAACATCGTTATCAAGTTTGCCTGCGTAATCAAAGTAGTCGAGCAGGTGCAAGTTGAGCAGATGATACGAGTACCAGTTGGTCATCTTCGTGTAGCCATAGTTCGTGCTGAACCGCTTAGGGAGCCCTGCGGGACGCCAATGAATAAAGAGCGTGTCTTCGTCCTGACTTTCTGCCCAAGTAGGCCGAGGGAAGGAGTGCACAGCGGCAAAGACTATCAGAGGAGCCTGACTGCTACCGTTGGTGAACTTCTTTACGTCATAGCTGTACACATAGTAGGTCTGATCCAGGTGCAGTTTGTTATTGCAGGCCGCCTTTCCCTTGCCATTGCTGTTCGCTCCCCCTCCCCCTCCCTCTATATTTCGATGAGCACGCCTCTCGGTAATGAGGGACCCCACATGCACGCGATCCTTTTTATTGGGATGCACGTTCACGCACTCAGCAGGTACAGCCCCTAAATTATCACGCATGAGGATGTCTATATATTTCTCCTTGCTTCGTGTGTGGTTCTGCCTGTTAAAGTCGCGCTCATCCAAGAGCAGCACGAGGGATGTGGAGTTTGAAGTGCGCGAGAAGAAGTTCTCCACCCAACTATCCCACACAGCCGCAAGTCCATTCAAAGACCCACCGTTCCCATAATCATATAAATCGTATTCGTGGCCCCCCATGGCCAAAACAAAGGCCAGCTGCAGTTGCTCCAAATCTGCTTCATGTGTTGTCTCGTTCTGCAGCCTCCGATTCGGCGTATAACCCATCAAATTTTTGTCATGAATCACGCTGGACGTGCGATATCCCTTCGCATCGCATTGGTGCATCATGCCATCCACCCCCAGACCCAAGCTCACATTGGGAAAGAGCCGTCTGTGGTGCACCGTGAGGACGCTGAGACCAGATTCGATTTTTGGCGCCCACCAGACCATTATGAGAATAATCACCCATATCATCCTTTATGGGGCTCGTAGTTTATTCAGATCAGCAAGTATTGTCCCTCTATTCGCCAAATTGGTCCTCCTATAACCCGGCAAAGATGAGGAATCGAGCTCTGCTCATATTTACCCTTATACATTTATCGCATGAGTACAAAGAGGCTGATGCAGGTACATGAACCGTCTCTGGATGCGCCACGGATAGATGCAGCCAATGCGCGATTTCCTTACTGCCTGGTGTGGAGTCCTCTGGGCTGTCTCACATGGCTCTTACCTTTCGTGGGTCACACGGGCATTTGTGATAGTGAGGGCGTGATTTACGATTTCGGAGGACCCTACTATATTGGCAAAGACCGCTTTACTTTTGGTGCGGCGACGAAATACGTACAGTTAGACCCAGCCAAGTGCAAGGATATGGGATGGGATGAAGCCGTCCGCGCGGCGAATCAAGTTTACTGCAAGCGCAACCACAATATTTTTTTAGACAACTGCCACCACCACTGTGCAGAGGCACTGAATAAGATGGCCTATGATGGCAGGCGCCACACCATGGTGGGCATCGGAGCGAAGATGTTCTTCTTCGGCAAATTTACAGGAGGAGTTGGCTTTCTACGGACTTTCGCGCCCTTCTTCATCATCGTGGGGATCATCTCCCTCTTCTCTTCGGTATTTTGAAAAGGAATATTGGAAATATGTAAATAATGTCGAAACAATGACGCCACAATCGATACATCGTTATATTCTTAATATCTTCTTAAAGTTCTTGAAGGGTCTGTACCACATATGATAATCCGACCATCCTCTTGACTGGCCGTGCTTCCTTTAAAGCGTTGAGCTTCGTAAGGGCAAAGTTGCGCAGCTCCTTGTCCTGTAGGTGGGCCTGGCTGAAGACATGCACAAACTCACCCAGCTCTAGGAACACGGTATTGATGGTGTTTGCCCCCACGATGGGCTTCTTCAGGCGCATTGGTCCTCGGGGCAAGAAAATAGTGTCTCCACCACTGGCAGCGGTAGTGAGCTTCTCCACCGAGTCCTCCAAATGCTTCTTCTGAGAGCTGTTCTCGAGCTGCTGTGTGGCGTTTTCGAGGAGGTTGCAGGCTAACTTCAACATGGAGTTGTCAAAGGACAGGCCATCCTTCATCTTCTTGAGCATCTCCGCCTTCCTCACCTTGGCAGTGTACTCCGTCTCCTTAATCAGCAGCTTGGGCACGAAGGTCAACGGCACTAGCAGCAAGGTACAGAGGGTCAAGGCGGATGACACTCCCCCTACGGCTGTGGGGGACATGTTTATTCGAGGATCCCAGATATGGGCATTATCGACTTCTACGCTTCGTTCCAACAAGTCTTGCAGCAATCCACCACGGTGTACGACTGTCTTACCGGTGGTACTAGCCTGAATAGCGTGTAATAGGGCGCTGGCCACATTACTGATACATTCCTTGAAGTCGACCTTGAGTCGCTTGACCTGGGAGGATGGGGGCTGCAGTGGGACCTTCTCTTCTTTCCCTACGATACGATGTGATCGGGAGTCCTCCTTGCTCTCACCATCACCCGTACCAGCCTTTTTCTCGCCTTCATCTTCTTCGCCAGTCTCAGCTTCAGCCTCAGCGAGCTCTTTGGCCTTCTCCGAAATAACATACTGTCTAGCCTTCTCCTTCACCTCTTCCAATCTAGCCAAAGCAGTGCTTACCGCCGTGCTGGTGGTATCGAAGGTCAAGCGATCAGCTTTTAACAAAGCTCGTGTGACACGCTCATGCACACAGCTGCGCATAGCCTCATGAACAGTCACAATCACATCGCAGATCGATAATAACCGAATGGTCTCGTCGGTCAGTGCATCGACACTGTTTGCCTTGCGGATGCTCCTCTTTAGCCTCATTTCGTTTTCTACACTGTCTTCGCCCAGTAGTCCATCCTCCAGGATCTCTGCTACCTCCGTGGTGATGCTTGCGCTGCATAGAGAGCGGAAGATAAACTCTATCTCTTTGGTGGCAACGATATCGAAGCGATTGTTGCGCTTAAGGCCGTCAATGAGGCCGAGCAAGGTCATGGTGCGCTCAGTGTTGCCACGGCGGTAGGCTTGGCGCAAGGAGTGAATGAAGAGGGCGGTGTGGAATAGACGATAGTTCTCCTCGGACTTGATGCCCAAGTGCCTGACAGCTGCCACAGCGTTGTCGAGAGCCACCTGGCCCTGCATCTCCTCCTCTCTCTCCCGTTCAGTGTACATACCCAGCTCATCTTCCGCACTGATCTCCGTGCCTGGCATGGTCAGAGCCTGCTTGAGTATAAAGCTATTGATGCGATGGTACAGCTCGTCTCTGATGGCCAGGATCTCTGCCTCTGCCTCATGTAGGACGCCGTACTCCATGGTCAGACCGTATAGGAGGGCGGGCACGCCCTTTGGATCGAGGGCGGGGGATTTCAGGGAGGATGTCAGATGCAGGAGATGACCCTGTCTGTCGGCATACTCTAGTGCCATCCCCTTGTCGGCACCCCCGCTCTGTCCCCTACCGTGTCCCCCTCCGCCTCGCGTTAGCCTCTCAGGGGACATATCAGCAGAGCCCCCGGGCTGCTCGCCACGAGCTAGACGTCGCAACTCACTGGGGCGGAGGCTGCGCTCCTGTTCACGACCAGAGTCCTCCTCCTCCGCTCCATCGTCGTCAGCCATCCCTTTGAACACAGACTTAGCGTCATGGCGAAATCTATTATCAAGAGCCTCAACGGAGGGCAGGCTGGGCGTGAACTCATCGCCATTCTCTCCGCCCCCTACTTTCATGGGCATGCCGTCGTATCTACGCACCATGTGGCCAAAGATTTCTCTATTCACATCTAGGAAGCGCACCTTACGCACCTCATGCACCGCATCTGCAGCATTGCCGGCTGTCGAGACATTGTGATGAGAGAGCACGCATTGCACCGCCCTCTGCAAGTCCCACTGGCGATTCTTGATTGCGTGACGAAGCTTGAGGATGGTAGTTGCGCCGAGGAGGAAAGCCTTGCTGGCAGTGGGGCACACCCACGGGTTGACCATCAGCATACTCCTCTCCAATTGCAGAATGGCACTATCTTCCACCACACGCCTCCCAGCAGGGCCACTGAGGCTTGTACTCGATAAGTGATCGCGCACTCTGTCGAGATTTTGGCTGAACTCCACGGCCTTCTTGATGAGCACGATCTCCTCAACACAGGCTCTGTGCAGGCGACTAATGCGCGTATCCTTCAATTTCACGGAAATTCCTTTATAGTCGCTTGTCATGAGGCTGCTGCGGATCGAGATCAGCTTGTCGAGAGAGTACCACAGGGCCTCATCCTCTGAGCTGATGCGAGGCGCATGAGTGTACTCGAATCTGATCTTGAGAAGGTCCTGTACTGCCACCTTGGAACAATTGAGACGCGTAAAGGAGGCTCCTGCCACTCTGTTCTTCTGCATCACAGCGGTCGTGGCGGCGTGCATGGCGAGATTCTTACGGTTGTATTCCAACATAGTCTCGATTTCTGCTCTAGCTTCACTTGACGCAGCAGCGTGTAGCTCGTGGGCTGTCGCGTGCTCGAGCCCCTGTGTGTCGAAAATTGTGAGAGCTCGGCGAACTTCCGTCCAATCAGCCATCTTGACGGCTGTACGCATGCTCAGCATGGCGCTGGCAAGCTTCAAGAGACTCCTGTTCCTGTTGCCTCGATGTCTAAGTTTCACGGTGGCTTCTATGCACGCGCGCAGCTCCGACGTGTCGATACTTGCGTGTCCAGCGAGGTTGTCTTTCAGATACCCGTTGCTGCCCCTCAAGGCCAGGTCCAGACGGCGTTCGAATTGCTTGTTCTCACACACCTTCTCTAAGATGCGCATCTCCATGGTGATGGCGCGAGGCGGGGTAGGCAGGTGGGGAAACTCTCTCAATAAATGCTGTACCGTCGGTCTCCCATTTTCCATTCTCTGCAAAGCGTGCATGTCCAAGTCCTCTTGCACGGTGTCCAACCACGCGGCATTGTCTATGGCCTCAATGCAGCGCATGACGAATTCCCCGACGATCGACAGGTTGTGCAGCTCCTCCGTGTGCAAGGGGCATTTCTCGGAGTCGCTCACCAGCGCAGCCAGTGTGTGATTGTTCACAAAAGTGAAGAATCCAGAGCCAGCCATGGTATCATCGCTACTTACGAGCTCGTGCTGCAGGGCCGCCTGCTGCTCGTCATCTGGACTCATTTCCTTCAGGATGCTCTCGACCAGGTGATTGTTCATGCTCACGGCAGAGGCCAACTCAAACCACCTCTGCAAAGCTTGATAACGCATGTAAGTCCTCTCAGGGTAAGGTTCTGCGTCTACCACAGCGTAGAAGGTCGAGAGTAGCTCCTCCTGTGAAGCCACGTCGCCCTCGAGTATGGACATGCGCAGGGCAATGGCCATTTCGGTCGTGTTGCGAAGGGCTTGAGGGCACACCTCGTCGCCAGCAGCAGCAGCGGCCGAGGCAGGTATCGACAAAAGTAGCTGCTCGTGGCAGGTGACGAGGCTGCTGTAGGCGCGGGAGATCTCGAGGTCGATTTCTAGGCGGTCCTTGGCTTCATACAGGGAGGGCAGGTGGTGCAGCTCCTCCAGCAGATCGCGCAAGGCCACTGCTTGCTGTGGCTTGTAGGACCACGATGAGAGCGAGGGCACTGCTTGGGTAGCCAAGTGGGAGTGGCGCACGACCTCAAGAGCCTGCTTTGTCTGTGGCCAGTCCAGACCAGTTGATTGAGGCTGCAACATTGTCGCGCGCGCAGCCTCTACAGTGTGCTGAACGGCCTGTAGCTGCCTGTTGGTGGGTCGCAGTGCCGCCGAGGCGGCGTCAATGCCCCCAGGAGCAGTGTAGCCATATTCTTCTGACCTGACCTCATAAGTGGTCAATGGAGGCGGTGGTACCTTGACTCTTCCCACGATCTCGTCGACAATGTCCTTGTGTCGGCTGGACAGCAGCAGAAGGGGGTTGCCCGAGGCATAGCCGAACTCCAGCAGAGAGCTCACACTAGGGAACTCCTGTGAACGAAGGCGTCTCAAGTGTCTCTGCTCTGCCCATGCTGCTACAGCCTCCCTTCGACGATACGCAGCGTGCACGCGCAGGCTGCCCAAAGGGTAGATGAGGGACGGCACTCGGTTAAGGGAAGAGAAGCCCTGCACAGCGGACCAGCTCGTGATGAGCTCCGAAAAATGCGACAAAGCGGTGTCCATTTTCTCACGAGGAAGGGCCGAGTGAGTGTCGTCATTACATTCAGCATTGGCATCGTCCTCTTCTCCTTTGCCCTCCTTCATGAGCTCGCGCAGGTCCGTCATTAGGGCTGTGAACAGAGAGTCGGAAAAGCTGTACCTCGTGGCCGCCATACGGCTGCCTCCAGTGAAGCTGAAGAGAGGTGTGTGCTCATTCAGGAGCTGTAGAAGGCGGTTGTGCGAGTGCCATTGCTCCTGTGCTTTGACCCTCGCATTGTACACTCCTAGCGCCGTATGCTCAGTCGACCCCTCTCCCTCTGATAGGAGCTCCAGCTGCGATACTGGAGGCACGAGAGCGTAGCCTCCTGCCCCATTGGCCGTGACCATAGCGTACTGGTGCTTCAAAATCAATTGTAAATCCAGTAGCGCCTCGGTCTGTCTCAGGTAGTCTAGCGCCTGTCCCGACTTCTCGTACCCAGTGGGGCGGGAGGAGGTGTACAGCAAAGTTGCTAGTGACGTCGGAGTGTGTGTTGACGCTTCCTGTAAAATAGCTCGCATGAGAGATTCGTTTAACGCATGGGCTCTCGCCACACGTGCTTCCTCACTGCCAAAGCCCGTATCAGGAGCGACGATGACGCCACTATGCCAGTCTCGGACCACGGCATCCAAGTGCTCAATGTAGTCATCGATGTTCTCGTGGGGGTCCAGCATCTGCTCCCTGAGGTCAAGGACGAGCTTGGCCCTTGCCACCAGGTCCCAGTCACTTGGCTTCATGGGGGAGTGGGGGTCCAGTGTAGTCTCTAGAGCCAAGGCACCCCTCAAGGCCGCCACTTCTCCCTCTAGGCGAGCACGATCCACGTGCTCATGGAAGGTGCTGGCGTAAGGAATATCCAAAGATGCAGGCGTAGGCCGCACGATGGCACTAGTAGCCATTGCTCTCTGCAGATGGGCCACAAACACGGCGCTCAACAAGGCATTTCTACGCCTGGTGATGTCGCCAGTGAGCTTGCTAAGTGCCTCCTCGATGGAGTCAATATCAAAGCAAGAGCGGGGTAGGGCGTCGAGGCCGATCTCGTGCACATTCACGAGCAAAATCTGCATCGTCTCTAACGCACTGTCCACGTCACCGCTAGCCGCTTGGAAGATACCTGCCTGGAATCGCTGCAACATGCCGTGTAGCTCTCTAGTGCATGCCGTGATGGGCGCCGTCACCAGATCAATATTCACTCGCTCGCCCGCGTCATTACTGCCGACTTCTCGGAGATTCAGAGCTTTCACGACCGCTGGGGAGGGAGGCAGAATGTCTGTGTAGAGTGTCTCTCCATGGGTGACGTTAAGGGCTTGCACAAAGTGGACAAGGACACCCTTTGCTGCCAACATCGCCCTGAGCACACGACAGAGGAGGCGTAGAGAGGGGCTGAGGGAGCCCAAGTAGCACAAAGTGGCGTCGAGATGCTCCACAGCGGGAGCACTTCCGGGAGTCGGGGTAGAGGCAGCGCGATACATAGCCAGCATTGGCCCACGCACACGCCCGAAGTCCAGCCACGAGCTGGGCAGGGTGTGCTTGTGTCGCTCTCCGTCCTCCAGGAGTGTCATGACGGGCTCCCACAGGAGCAACACTCTATCAGCTGTCCAAGTGCCCATGTCCTCGTCTCGGCTTGGCAAAGGGGCGGCCACCTTGGAGAGTAGATCTTCTAGACTGGCTGTCTTGTGCGCCATTTGCAGTAGTACTGCCTCCTGCAGCACCATACTCTTCGCAGCGGCACTCAGGCCAGTCATGTTCTCCACAAATTGTAGAAGTGCCTGCAAGGGGGCAGGAGCAACAGCTGCCTCTTCAATTGAATGGCCAGCAAAAACGTGGGGCTGGCGCATCTCCACAAGGATCTTGCCCAAACTCTCCACCGCGCCAAGATCCTCCTCTTCAGGCATGCCCCAATCGCTGTACGGGGTCGTGAAGAAGCGGTTGGCAATGGCTACCTCGCAGGACTGCAAGTGACTTTGTCGACGTCGGAGTTGTTGTAAGGCAAGAGAAAGCGAGTCTGCAGTGTTCTCCAGTGCTCTACCTCCCTCATCACTGGCCTGCATCTCCTCCTTGCACGTCTGCAGCATGGCAATGCTCTTCTCGAAGGAAGAGGTCGGCATGCCATGGCGGTCAAGGATAGTGGCCATCAACATGGCGAACTCTAGATGCACAGTGTGACTCTTGTCGTGGGGTAGAGATTGGGCCGAGGTCAGCACGCTATCGAGCATATGGCGGATGTGGTCGATTTTATGTGAACTCACTTCATTTCTCTCTTTCTCCGGGCTCATACCCGTGTAGGCAAGCGTGTCTTGCATAGTGGTAGCGAGGGTCGTGCCTGCCACATTGATATCACGGACACCTCGTAAGCGCCCAAGCTCCACGCCCAGGGAGATGGCCAGCAGAGCTAGGGGCTGCATCCAGTGGCTCCAGTCACTTTTGTTGGCCAGTAGCTTAATCTTTTCCTCCACGTTGCGGTCAAGCAGCACGTCGTCCACATACTCAGAGCAGTCTGCTCCCCCTGGACGCTGCTCCACTTGGTGGAACGTCGCGATGAGGGTGCGCTCAGCAGAAACTTCGGCATCATGGTCATGCATGCCGTTCTCATCGTCCTCCAGTTCAGTCTCTGAGGAGAGCAGCATACCGAGACTGGAGCCGACCCACTTTAGCGAAGAAGGAGAGAACCTCTGCAGATCTGTGGGAAACCACCATTTTGTGACTCTCTCGAGGTGCACGGCTACCAGCTGTGTTAAGTGCTGCAATTGGTCCTTGCTTACGCTGTCGACACCGTTGCCTCCCATCTCTCCGTCGATAAGAGAACCGATGCCCGCGAGGATGGCGTCACCTTGCGCAGAGATTTGGCTAGGGTTGCTGAGAGGCCCTAGTTGTGCGCGTGAAGCCAGATTCAGTCTGCCCGCTAGGCCCAAAAATACGGCATCCTCTGCCTCTGACTCGCCCAAATACGAGGTGCGCGCCAGTCGTAGCCACTGATGAATCTCCTGGAAGGATGACAAGTCCAGCTGGTAGGGTAGCTCTGCAGGATAGGAGCCTACAGGTGCAGCAGTCAACAGCGCATCGGTGATGGATGCGCCTGCATCATCACGCTCACTGAGCTTCTCAAGGAATCCTCGCAATTGTTGTTCCCAAGCATCCACCGCACCCTGCATGCGCAATAGGAAGACTTCCGAGAGGGTGGTGGAGTTGATCACCTGGTCGCGTACTGCGTCGGCGTCCCACTGCTCGCGGCTGTACCACTTGACTCTGACTGTGGTGGCATTTCTGGGAAGGGACGACTGCTTGACCACACTGGGGGTGTTGTCTAGCCACCATTTCACGATCTTGAGGGGAGTGTTACCATTACGCGACAGCTCGGGAATGATGCGACGGTATGTGTTGTCCCAACTATTAGTGAGTTCCAAGTGCTCCCTGGCAATGGACTCCCTCAGATGGGCGCATCGCTCCTCAGACTTCAACTTCAACGCAACACAGAACTTTTGTGCGGAAGAAGCGCATAGTAGGCCGGCACGCATCTCCGGAGCGATGCTTTTGTCCTCCAAAAAGAGGCCGACGAGCACTCCGCGGCCCTCACCCTGCAAGCGATCCCAAGCAGATGTTTCGTAGCACAAGTC
>MDTE01078982.1_pt1 | contig 10941 bp, 7 predicted proteins | sample 811231 | NCBI WGS metagenome assembly MDTE01 (sample SAMN05326651, study PRJNA326480) | marine metagenome | isolation source: seawater | place: Indian Ocean: Red Sea | collected 2010 | reverse complement strand
GTCGGACTCGAAGCCTCCCGCGTCGCCGAGCGAACCGGAGCCGCCTCCGCGCGCTCCGCCGTCGAAGGACGAGTACCCCATCCTCCCATAGCTAGACGATCGATGCGTTTTATCTATTCCAACCGATAGCGTCGCGAACTCAACGAAACAATTAACACCCCCCGCCTTCCCCCCTCACAACTTTTGGAGCTCCGGGTTGAACAGCGGCGAGATGTTCGGCTCCAGCAGCCACTTGAACAGACCCACCACCGGCTTCAGCGACAAAACGATGGTGAAGGTGTACGCCATGAGCAGCGTCCACGCCGCCTTGACGGACACCGAGGCGTCCTTCCCGTCCGTCGTCCACGTTATGTCGTACCACCGCGTGTACCTCGCCACGAGGAGCAACACCGCGATGTGCATCACGAAAGGGTACAGCGTCCTCGCGCCCCACTTGGCGCATCGCAGGTACACCTTCGCCGCCATCGTCGCCTGATCGCGCTCCTTGCCGTACTTGCCCGCTCGGGCGTTCGCCTTGGGCGCGGGCGGCGGCTTGGTCTGCCCCTCCACGTCCGCGCCTTTCAGCGGCAGCGTCTCCTCCCCGGCGTACACGACTCCGACAGCCTCGGGTTCCGGGATGAGCGCAAACACCGTCATCATGGTGAAGAACGTCCACGCGTAGAGGCACAGCTGGTAAAGCGCGCCGTACGCCCACCTCGTGCCGTACACCTCGTCGTGCGGGTCGCTCTGGAACCAGACCTCCACCCTCATGCCGTACGTGTACGACGCCATGAGCGCGCATCCGACGTTGAAGACGAGCGCGGCGACGGCCATAGCCTTGGCGACGGGCGTCTTGGCGCTGGGGAAGAAGCACGCGTGTTTACGCATGAGGAACCCGCACAGGAAATAGGGCATGTGCACGGTGGACCGGTGGATGGAGAGGAACCGACCGATCGTGGTGTAGCCGACGAGGACGCCGAGGACGACGTGGAAGAGGAGGGTCCATCGCATCTCGAGCGCGAAGGGCCTCCACAGGCGCTTGGTGAACAGCGACACGAGGTACCACAGCTGCGCGAAGGGGTACGCGAAGGTCCACTTGTCCCATCCGTCCCACTGCCCCACCACCGGGTCCATCAGCGCCCACTTGTTGACGAACTCGCACTCCGGGTGCCCGCGCTCGTCCGTCCACTCGCCCTCGCAAAAGGCGCGGGTGTAGAAGAGCGAGAAGAGGATGTGCATGATGACGTACGGCGCGAGCGTTCCCGCGATCAGGGCTCGCCTGCGCTTGGGGTTGAGGTCGCCGGAAACGTAGCCGGAGATGAGAACGAACGCGGGGACGTGGAAGCCGTAGATGGCGTGCATGTACGCGCCGACGCCCCGGTTACCGATCTTGTAGAAGGGCTCGAGGAAGTGGCCGCTGCTGACGAGCATGATGAACACGAACTTGGCGACGTCGAGGCGCTCGGAGGACGTGGTTCCCGCGCCGGTGTACTCCCGCAGGGTCGTCACCCACTTTGGATCCACGGGCTTGCCGTTATCGTCGCCCTTGGGCGCGGGCGCGGAGCCGTACCCGCTCATGTCGGCTGTGCCGCGGGGCTCCACGCGATCGGCGCACGAGAACGTCGCGGGACGCGGCCCCGTTCGACTCGGACGAAGCGGCGGGCCGGACCTCTCGAGGGTTCGATGCGACGCGTGGAACTCGCCGCGCGGACGAGACGAGACCGGCGCGGGGCGTGACTCGCGCTGCGGAGCGGAGTTTGCGACTCGCGCGCGGCGTTGTGCGCGGCGTCGCCGGTGCCGCGGATTGGAGGGAAAACGGCCCTGGCTGGGGTGTTGCAGTTACGGTTTGGTGTCCGACCAAACCGTGTCTTTCGCTGGTTCAACGAACCGTGAAACCTTCGATTGAGGTTTACAACCGACCAAAATTAGGGAAAGCCGGGAAAAGGCAGACGCGACTTTCTCGGCAGCCGAAAACCGTTTCAGAGGCGCCGCCCCTCAGGGGTTATCATGGCGGCCGCGCTCCTCAGCGTCGTCGCACCCAACCGCGGGCTCCCAGCCGCGCGACTCCCACGTCGCGCCGCCTCCGCGTCCAACGCCGGAAGCGGCGTCTCGTCATCATCCTTCGAAGTCACCACAGCGCACATCGCGAAGGGGGAGGTCGCGAGGGAATGGGTCGCTGACGTGTTCGAGAACGTGGACTACGAGCTCGCCCTGTCGTCGTCCGACGCGATCGAGGCGAGCGGCGAGTACGTCAGGCGGGAGGACGAGGACGAGGAGCTGAGGTACGGCGAGTTCGACATGGGATTCTTCGTCGCCGTTCTCGAGGCGTGCGAGCCTTTGCTGGCCGAGGTGGAGGGGAGGATGGACCCGAGCGGCGCGCCGGGCGCCTTCGTGGACGTGGGAAGCGGACGCGGTCAGATCCCCGTGCTGGCGGCCGCGCTCAGGTCGTGGTCGCGGTGCGCGGGACTGGAGTACGTGCCCGTGCTGCACGCCATCGCCGAGCAGGCGCCGACTTGTCTCGAGAAGCTAGCCGCGTCGGAAGCTGCTCGCGACGACGCCGACGAGTCGGGTCGAGCCGCGGAGCGCGAGAACGCGATGCCGTCGTTCGATTCCCCCGCTCCGCTCTCGTTCGCGCGCGGGGACATGTACGACGCCGAGGCCTTGACCGACGCGACGCGGGGCGCGAGCATGGTGTTCATGTTCAGCACAAAGTTCGCGGTGGACCGCGACGGTCGCCTGGCGGTTTCCCCGATGCTCAGGCCCGCGCTGGCGACGGGGGCGGTGGTCGTCACGGTGAACAACGAGCTCGCGACGGCGGACGGGTTCGAGCTCGTGGCGCGAGCGGACGGTCCGGACGGCGAGCGCTCTGGGGGATCCACGGCGTACGTGTGGCGCGCCGTGTGATTTACCGGCGCGGCGTCGTCGTTTGTAAAAGTAGGACTCCTCGTAATTCGTAAAACTCGTAACTCGCACGGCGAACCTTTCGTAAACCTCGCGACACCCGTCGGCTCGGCGATCACTCCGCCTCAATCTCGTTGCGGTGAACGTTCTGCATGTGCGCCTCCATCGCCTCCCTGCTGTTGAACCGCTTGTTGCACCGCACGTTCCAGCAGAAGTAGTACCTCTCGTCCGTGTGCTCGCCCATGTGCGACGCGCGCTCCGCCGCCGTCTCGAACGCCTGGCCGCACTTTTGGTACGGGCACATGTGTCGCAGGTGCCCAACGCCGGGGTGCGTGAGCCAGTGCCGCTTCAGCTTGGACGAGTCCAGAAATGCCATGGTGCACCCCTCGAACGCGCACGTGTACGGCCGGTCCGCGTCGTGCGTCTTGGCGTGCTTCAACAGGAAGCGCTTCTCCGCGAAACTCTTCCCGCACGTCTCGCACGTGAACCAACCGACGGATGACGTCGTCGCGGACGGACGGAGCGTCGACGCGCCGACATCGTCCCTCGCGCGCTTGTGTCCAACCCCAGGACCGACGTTTCCCGGTCGGTCGCGTCGTCTCGCCGCGTCGTTCGCGGGCTCCGGAGTCTGTTCGGGGTAGACGTCGCACCGCCGCGTCGCAAAGTCCTTCCCGCCCGCGCGGCCGCCCCTGGCGCACCCGGGGCAAACCCCGCACTTGATCGTCGAGTACCTCGGCCTCGCCCCTCCCGCCGAGCGCGCGTCGTTCGGGTCGTCGTCGTCGACGTCGACGAACGAGGCGATCGTCGGCGGGGGCCTGCCCTCCGCCGCCGCCATCACCGCGCGAGCGAGGCGGAGCAAGTCGGCGCCTCCGGCGGCGCCGCCGAGCGGGCGAAGGTCCGGCGCGGGCGCGACGACCGCGACGCCCCTGCCGTCCGCGGCGGCGAGCTCATCGACCATGTCCGGGTCGCCGCCCGTGCCCTGCGCCGCCTGCTTGCTGCTGCCGTAGGTGCGAACCGCGGGCTCGTCGGGACGCATGGGCGGCATCTTGGATCTGGAATTTCTGGCGTGGGTCACCCTGCGCCACGCGAACTTGGCCTTGGCCGGGTCCGCGTTCTCGTCCTCCTCGAAGAGGGTTCGGCGCTGCCACGTCGCGAAAGCCCTGTGCGGGTTGTCGGCGTCGCCGTCCGCGTCGGCGTTGGCGTCGTCGTCGCCGTGGGGCTTGGGCGGGTGGCGCCTTGGCTTCGACGGGGCGCCCGTCGCGTGGCGGGGCGGTTCGAGCAGATCGCACCGGCGCTTCAGCGAGCGGTTCAAGCAGCTCCTGCATCGCCCGCACCGCAGCGCGCCGCGCGAGGTCCTGAAGAACCCGCGCCCCGCCTTGGCTTCCTCCTCGGTCACGATCTCCGTGATGTCCTCCTCCCTGACCCGCGGTCCAGTCACCGCGGGGCTCGACGCCAGCGATCGTTCCGCATCCGCCCCTTCCACCTCGGCCACTGCGGTGTCGTCGTCCGCGTGAGACCCGACCACGGGCGTCGCCACCTCGGCCATCGCGGATGCCGCGGCGGCGACGACGGCGAAGGTGCGAGGGAGGCGTGTGCGAGCCGACGTTCGACGACCTCGCCGCGCTCTCGACTGTGAGGAGCGCTGTCGGGTAGAAGGTGTCTATTTACGAGTTATTCATTCATCTGAGAGATTCTCGTCTTCTCTCTGAAAACGATGGCACGACTCATCCTTATTTAGCTTTACGAGATCGACTCTAACTGTTTGCCTGTGTCCAATCTCTGCGAAAAATCTTGTCAAGAATGTGTGACGACAGCAGCATGTCCCCAGAAGGTGTGACGCACGCCCACGGCGAGAGAGCGGACGACCCGCGAGTCGCACTCGAACGCGCCTCGGCAGGTCGCGAGCTTTTCCGCGCTCGGGCGGAGAGAGCGGGCAGGCGTCGGTCCGTGCATGTCCTGTTGCACGGCGGCCACCAGGACAGCCTTCGGGCTCCTGCGGAGAGGAAGCAAGCTCAGCTTATCGCACACGGGCTCGGCCGGGTCTTCGAGGCTCCCGGCGGTCGCGCGTCGCGGGCGCGCCTCGAGGGTTCCGGCGGCGTTCAGGAACGCCCCGGCGTTCACATCGCGCGGAGGGCTCGTCTCGCTCCACAGGAGACACGCGGGTGAGTGCCCAGCGCGCGTCAATTCGCCCCGTGTGTCACGGCCCCCATTTCCCTTCCCGGAAACCCCCGCCCGGGTTCGGCCCCCCGGAATTGCCCCAAACCCGCCCGCGTCGACTCCGACTCACCGCGCCGATTCCGCGCGTTTCCCGTCCCATCCGCAGAGGTCCTCGCGCGCTCCAGCCGAAACAACCCGGTCTCGCGCGCCGTCTCGTCCGTCGCCTCCCCGCCGTCGCAGCGTGACGCGTCGGTCAGCGACGCCGAGGAAGCGTCCGGGGCTGAGATCTCGCGCGGCGGCGACGGACCGGTGAGGCCCGAGTATTGCGACATCAGCGAGGAGGAGGACGTGCAGAAGCGGAGGATCGTCGTCATGGAACCCGGCGCCACCGTCGTGTGCACCGCGGAGGAGGAGAAGATCTTCGGAACCCTCCTCGACGTCGTCAAGAGGTACGAGCTGCCGGTGACGCTCAGGGTCGCCGGCGGATGGGTGCGAGATAAGCTCCTGGGTAAGCACTCGTCGGACATCGACATCGCGTTGGACACCATGATGGGCGAGGAGTTTGCCGCCAAGGTGAATGAGTACCTTCAGGAGAAGGGCGAGGAGACGCACGGCGTCGGGGTGATCCAGAGCAACCCGGACCAGTCGAAGCACCTGGAGACGGCGACGATGCGCGTCCACGGGCAGTGGCTGGACCTCGTCAACCTGCGAAGCGAGGAGTACACGGAGGCGTCCAGGATCCCGGAGATGAAGTTCGGAAGCGCCACGGACGACGCGTACAGACGCGATCTCACCATAAACTCGCTCTTCTACAACATCAACCTCCGATGCGTCGAGGACTTCACCGGGATGGGACTGAAAGATTTACAGGATGGCGTGGTGCGAACGCCGCTGCCGCCGCGGACGACGTTCCTGGACGACCCGCTGCGCATCCTGCGCAGCGTGCGATTCGCCAGCAGATTCGGATTTTCCCTCGACGACGCCATCGTGCACGCGGCGACGGACGCGGAGGTTCAGGAGAAGCTCCTCTCCAAGGTTTCCAGGGAGAGGGTCGGGAAGGAGGTGCAGGGGATGCTCCGCGGGCCCTCGCCGGGCGACGCGCTCTCGCTGCTGTGCAGGTTTAACCTCTTCGACACGGTGTTCGCCACGTCGTTCCCCGAGACGCTCACGAGCAGGCTGCCCCCCACGGTGGCGTGGGGGTGCCTCCACAGCATGCGATCCCTCGACGCCGTGTTGTCCTCCCTGGCCAACTCGAGGGGCGACGCCAGCTTCTTCACCAAGGAGCTCACGTGCGAGGAGCGCGAGTGGCTGGTGCTCGCCGCGTTCCTCGCGCCGCTCGAGGGCGGGGAGTTTCAGGCCCTCGGGCACCCCGCGGGCAAGAAGACGAAGTTCATCCCCGTGGTTCACACCGTCGTGAAGGAGGCTCTGAAGTGGCGGGTCAAAGACGCGGAGGCTGTCTCGCTCGTGCTGGAGCTCGCCGCGGACATGCGGTGGTCGCTCATAGGCAGGGACGGCGCCGAGCTCCCCAAGTTCACCAGGCTCCGCGCCGGTAAGCTGCTGAGGCGCGGTAAGGAGTACTGGCGCCTCGCGCTCATCATGGGCGCCGTCCTCGAGATGCCCGGCGTCGTCATGCTCGGCGAGGGCGACGAGCTCGAGCCGTGGGCGGTGGAGCTGGCGAAGGGTCCCCCGTCCGCGGAGCCCCTCGCGGAGAGCAAAGGGTCCCCGCTGCACGCGTTCAGCGCGACGTCCCTGGGCGAGGGCGAGAGGACCAAGGATGGCGTCCTCAGCGACGAGGCTGACGCGGCGAAGGTGCGAGTCTCGGCTAAAAAACTCTCCGCGCGGGTCCGAGACGTCGAGGACGCCATCGCGGCGATGAACCTCGACGGGGTTTGGAACATGCGACCCATCCTCGACGGGGGTAAGGTGATGAAGCTGACGGGCGCGAAGGGCCCGGTGATGAAGGTGCTCACCGAGCGGCTCATCGACTGGCAGCTCGAGAACCCGGAAGGGGGCGAGGCGGAGGCGACGGCGTTTCTCGCGAGCGTCTCTGAAAAGATTGTCGGCGAGTACGTCCAGCCGCCCCGAGGCGCGTGAGGGTCGTGCTCCCGCGCGTCCGTACCGCCGGCCGATCGGCGGTTTGTAATCGACACGAAGGTTGTTTTCCGCGTCGCGTCGCTCCTATTTAACGACAAAGCCGCGCCGAGGGTTTTACAAGGAGATAAAAAGTACAACAACGAGTAACGCGTCACCACCACGAGGCGTCGACGCCGTCGGGAGCCGCCTCGAGCGCCGGCGTGAGCTCCGCCGGGACGAAAGCCTCCGGACCGTCGCCGTCCTCGCCGTCCTCCCCGCCGTCCCCGCCGCGCGCCGCCGCCGACGCGAGAAACACGAGCGCCCTCCTTCCCCCGGGGCGTTTTTGTTCATTTTTACGCGAACTCGTCGCGGGCGAGTACGCGCGCGAGCAAACGGCCCGGAGCGCGGCGACGTTCACGAGCGCGGACGCCACGCCGACGGACGCGCCGGGGGGCGACGCGGACGTGACGACGCCGATCGGCGTCCCGACGTCGGCGAGCCCGTCGCCGACGTGGCGCCGGTTCCGGCGGACGCCCGAACGCCACGCGAACTCCCGACGCCGCGCCGGATCCAGCACCGCGTCCCCGACGCGAGCGCGGCCGCCCCAAGGACACCGCACCACGCATCGCACGAACGACGACGACGACGACGAAAGAAGAGCGCCGTCGCGGTCGCGGACGGGTCGCCACCCGGACTTTCCCCGCTTTTGCCTCGTCCCCGTACCTTCGGAACCTTTCGCCCCCCTTCCTTTCGGAGAGGTCCGGCGCACGACGAGGTTCGCGCCGTCGACGACGGGCTCCGGCGTCCGCTTCCCTCTCGGCACGACGTCCGCGCGCGCCGCGTTTCGAGCCTTCACGGCGGCGAACCAGCGCTTACCCGCGTCGGTGTCCGGAAAATCCTCGGGGAACCGGGACATTCCCGCCTGCGTCGCGAGCCAGCCCCACTCCACTCGGCCGGCGGCTCTCGCGCCGAGGTGCACGAGCGCCAGCAGCAGCGGCTGCGCCCAGCCGCGCGGGGCGATGATCGTGAACCCCGGCGGGGACGTCGCGAGCGGCCCGCGCGCGCGACGGACGACGACGACGGGACACCCGGGGAGGGAATCGGAATCGTCCGGAGCTTCTTTTTCGTCGCCGGAGCTTCTTTTTCGAGCCTCGCGTCGGCGAGCGCCGAGCTCTCGCGCGGCGGCCGGGCGAACGGCGCGTTCCATCGGCGTCCCAACCGATCCGTCGTCTCGCGGTTGGAAGATACTCGGAGACGACGACGACGACCGTTTCTTGGCGAGCCACGCCGCTTCCCGCGGGTCACCGCGCGTCTCGCATCGACGCACTCGCCAAGACGCGGCGTCCCCGGCAATCGCGCCGACGTCGCAAATCGCGGAGAGCGCCGCGAGCGCCGTCTCGCCGGCGAGCTCCAACCTGCAGAGACCGCGCACCCGCGTCACGCTCGCGCCGGCGTTCGACAACGACGCCTCGCAGTCGTCGACGGCGTCGGGGTGCACCCAAACGAGGACCGCGTCGCGATTCTCGGCGTCCCCTTCGACGACGCCGGGAAGGGACACGATCTGTGCGGGCGCGATGACCTCGCCGGCGGTTCGCGCCAACACGACGTCCCCCGCGTCGTCTCTGAGAGCCGGGTTCACCTCCATCGCCCCGCCCTCCACGCACCGCGACAGGCACGCGCGCACGTCTTCCGCCTCGACGCGAAGGCACGCGTTGTACGAAGCGTCGTGCACGGCGCACGCGTGACGGACCCACCGGGACGTCGATCGCCACCCGCGGCGGCGGCCGGGCCGAGATTCGGGCAGCGCGAACCCCCACAGCGTTCGCATCTCGAACCGCTTGGCGTGCCACACGTGCGTCTCCAACCTGCGAAGACGACGGGCGGTCGCGGCGGCGGCGGCGTCGGGACCGGTGCGCGCGTTCGGGTCGTCGCCGCACACGTCCTCCACGCGGGCCAGCATCGCGTCGTCGTCGTCGTCGTCGGTTCCGGTTTCGGTTTCGGCTTGGCGACTCGCCGCCTCCTCCGGACCACCCGCGGCGTCCACGTGTTTGGCGTGAAGCCGCGCGGGCCTGCGTCTCGCCCGCCTGCACCAGTGCACGGTCACGCCCGCGGTTCCGACTCTGACGCCGGCGCCGGTCGCGGACCCGACTCGCGACGCGACGTCGGCGGGCGCGAGCCCCGCGGCGTCGAGCGCTCTTCTTCGCTTTGCGTTTGGCCTGTGCTTGGTGGATCCTCGGTACGGGTTGTGGCTGGTGGCGCGTCTGCGAAGGTGGCGCGGGAGGGACGCCGCGCCGAGGTCGCCGCCGGTGCGCGCCTGCAGCGCGTCGGTGAGCACCGCGATCTGCGAACGGTGAAGGCGGTGCGCGTCAGGGGAGAGTCGGGTCGGGCGGGATCCTAGGTTTTCTTTCGGGGCTGCGCGTGTCCTTTCTCCTCGAGTCTCATGCCTCAGGCCTTTGGCGTGTGGGTGTCACCCCACGGTTACGCTTGTCGCCATCGTGTTAAGCCTCGGTTTGGCTGGGTGCGTTGTTAAGTCCTCATCGACAGGAACCCGAAGGAGCGAGAGGAACACGCGGAAGGGGAGGGGGGCGGCCGAAAAAGAGGCACGACGGGATTTGACATCCGGGCGGCGGCGCACCTCGGCCGCGCGCGCTGCTGCGAAATCGATCGCTCGCACATGGCGCGGGAGCTGCGTCTTATCGCGTCCCATATTCTACGGGCTCGTTCGCCGTCCCATTTCGCGCCCGGTACCACCCCTCGCGCCTCGAGCTGTGCGTCTTACCCCGGCCACCCACGTCGAGCAACCGGCACCAGGAGCAACATCACGAAGAAAAACTTGTGGCACTACGAGTAGCCATATCCTCACGCGCGCAGAGATGGCGTCAACGGGCGATGCGTCGACCGAAGCTTCCACGAGCGATAGGGAGTACGTCTCTCCCGGCGTCATTGGCGCGTGCCTCACCATCATCCCGAACGCGCTGATGTGGTACGGCGCCATCAAAGGTAAAGGGAAGCTCGAGGCATTCGTGAAGGCTGTCGTCAAGAGCCCCGTCGGCCCTGTCGGTTTGCTCGCCGTTCCGTTCTGCGGGATGGCCATGGAGAAGTGCTTCTACGACACGTTGGTGTCGCTGCAGGGCGTGAACCCGAACATCCAGCCCGATACGCGGAAGATGGAGACCTGGCCCGCCGGCGGACACGCGCTGCCGTCCTTCTCCGTCGTCCCCGTGAAGCACATCCGGGAGTACTTCTAGCTAGCTCGGAAACGGGTGGCCGAGAACGAATAGCGTAGCCGCGACAGAATTCATAGCTTAGACTCGACATTAACATCGCGCTCTCACTGCGGCGAGCCCCTGCCGACGGGAGTGAACGGCCCGGGACCCCCCGGAGCCACCGCCGCGGGTCCGCCCCCCCCACCGCCAGCACCGCTGTCCCGATCCCTGGGCATGGACTGAAACGACGAGATGACGCCGAGCAAACGCGTCGCCGGGACCGACTGCCCGCAGGCGAAGGCGTCCGACAGCATGTCCACGATCTGCACCACCTGGTTCCGCCGCATCGCGGGCATCCCCACCAACCGCTCGGAGATGTACTGAGCGTACTCGGACGTCTCGGTGAAGCTGCGGGGCGTGCGCTGGCCGGGCACCCTCGGCGCGACGATTCCGTTGGCGCCGACGATGCCGCCGCGATGCGAGATGGCTCCGCTCGCCTCCAGCGTCGACGTCGGCGACGTGTCCTTGGACTGCGACTTGGATCCTTCGATCCCTCCCCCAGGGGGGGCGTGGGACGGCGGGCGGAGCACCGGCGGGAGCGAGGTCGACCCGAGCGAGCTCGGAG
>MDTE01073926.1_pt1 | contig 10941 bp, 6 predicted proteins | sample 811231 | NCBI WGS metagenome assembly MDTE01 (sample SAMN05326651, study PRJNA326480) | marine metagenome | isolation source: seawater | place: Indian Ocean: Red Sea | collected 2010 | reverse complement strand
CGTAATCCTCGCGTGCGCCGATGAGGAAGCCGGGCATCGCTTCGCGGAGACGTTTTTCCGCATGAGCGGGTGCCGACAGCACGCGGTAGCCTTCACCGTGACCCATGGCGGGGACACCCGGCAAACGGCCGCTCAGAATATCCTCCAACGTAAAGGCTATCGGCGCCACCTCGCGCTCGACCGCAAGCAGGCGGCGCGAACCGATGGTGAAGGGCAGGGGATAGGGCGTAGCGACCACCGTGGCTCTCACCCGCCGCCGTAGAGCCGGTTGGCCCACAGCTGTTCGGCCATCCGTGCGCCGGTGCGCAGCGGATTGTGCGGGATGGTCCCCGCGCTGGTCTGATCGCCGATAGCGGGAGGCCGGCTGGTGAACGTGGCACTGCGCGCCCCTTGGGTCTCGGCAATCGTTCGGCAGAACCGCGCGAAACGGTCGCGCACGATCGCATTTATCTGCAACCGGTCGCGGCTCATCAGTTCGAAACTGTGGCTGACGATGTTGAGCATCTCGACGCCTGCGCGCACGCAGAACTGCAGCGCCGCAGCCATTCCCCAATGCGACAGGGCAGTGATCTGCGCGTGCCGCAGCCCGCCGAAGCTGCGGATGGCGCTTACCGGCACCTCTATCGTGCCTTCGTGCAGAATGACCGCACGGTCCGCGGCGCCGAGCGAGATCCGGCAGTCCGAGCCGGCGATACCCGGGACATGGCTGCTGTCATAGCGGATGCCGAGACGTCGCAGCGCGCGGAGCGTGGCGTCGTCGGCGCCGTAATTGCCCGCGCGAAATGCGGTGGGTGCAGGCGCTCCCGCTTCGACGAGAAAGGCGCGCGCCAGCTCGATCAGTTCGACCTGCTCGTCTTCGCTGAAGGCGTTGAGGTTGCGCCCGGTCCGCCCCTTGAGCGGATTGGCGTCGCCTGCGAGTTCGAGCCATTCGGGATGCAGGTGCAACTGCACCTCGTGCCCGCGCGCGAGGATCGGTTCGACCACTGCTGCGACGGCTTCGACACCCCAGACCAGCGCGGGCATGGGATCCACGAAGAAGACGCCCGCAATTCCATGCGCGTCCATCACGTCCATCTGATAATCGATACCCACATCGCCCGCAGCAGTGCGGCCGGCGATCGAACGGGCATAGACCTCTGCGCGGGCATGGCGGCCCAGCTCGACGGCAAGACCCGCCGAATATTCGGTGTCGATCGTGATATAGACCGCGGTCATCGGGGGCACTGTATCACGCGGTGGTTAACAGTGCGATTGCCCTGGACGCCGGTCAGATTCCCCCGGGGGTGAAATCGAAGCCGGCGGTGGCCAGCCCGTCGCACAGGCTGTCGACACAGCTCCTGAGATCTTCGCTATTGGTCGAACGAACCACGAAATTCGCGCCGACCCGGCCTTCGCGGAAGAAGGGATAGCTGCCGATCTGGCAGGTTTCATGCGCTTGTTCGACCTGCCGCAGGATGTCGGCGATTTCGCTCTCGGGGGTCCAGCAGCCGACGGTTTCGGATTGCAGCGGAGCCCCGCCTTCGAGCGTGCCCGTCAGCGCATCGAGCATGCCCGCGGTGATGTGCGGCACCCCTGCCATAAGGTGGATATTGCCAAGCTTGATCCCCGGCGCGCCCGACATGCGGTTGGGGATCAGTTCGGCGCCTTCCGGCGCGCGGGCCATGCGAAGCCGCGCCTCGGTCAGCTCCTTGCCGATGCTGGCGTAATAGCGCTCAAGGATCGCTCTCGCCTCGGGATGGACGATCACCGGAACGCCCAGCGCTTCGGCCACGGCATCGACGGTGATGTCGTCGTGGGTCGGGCCGATCCCGCCGGTGGTGAACAGGTAATCGTACGCTTCGCGCAGCGCATTCACCGCTTCGACGATCCGTTCGACGACATCGGGCACCACGCGGACTTCGGACAGGCGAATGCCCTGGACCTGCAGCCAGCTGGCGATTTGCGCGATATTCTTGTCATGCGTGCGGCCCGAGAGAATTTCGTCGCCGATCACGACGAGGCCCGCGGTGTAGATGCGTTCGGTCATGGGTGCTGGCGTAACGCGGTCCGCGCGCGAAAGCTACTCCGCAGCTTCGAGCTGTTCGCCAGCGCCACGCGCATTGGCCCCGTGCCGCCGGAAGTCGAGCAGACCGTCGTCGACCGGGTCTTCTTTCATCCGCTTGCGATCGGCGACATATTCCTGGTTCAATCGCCAGGGGTAGGCCACCGCGTTCTTGGGCATGATCGCCTTGCCGCGCTGGATATAGCCCGACGAGAAATCGAAGATGTCGTCTTCGACGATAGCCGCTTCCGCCGCGGGGGTCAGCACCGGTTCGACGATGTCCGCGCCGCGCTGCCGGCTTTCCTGCAGCACGCGGCAGATGAAGTCCGAGTTGATATCGGCGCGCAGCGTCCAGCTGGCGTTGAGATAGCCGAACACTGCCGCCAGGTTGGGCACGTTCGAGAACATGCAGCCCTTGTAGTAATAGTGCTGCGCCAGGTCGATCTTCTGGCCTTGCCGCGACAACGCGATCTTGCCGGCGATCGCCAGTTTGAGCCCGGTTGCGGTGACGACGATATCGGCCGGGATGAACTGGTCGTCGGTCAAACGGACACCGCCCTTTTCGAAGGCCTTGATATGGCCGGTCACGATTTCCGCCTTGCCGCTCTTCATCGCTTCGAACAGGTCGTCGTCGGGGACCAGGCACAGCCGCTGGTCCCACGGATTGTATGGCGGCGTGAACGGCGCGAGATCGCAATCGTCGCCCAGCGACTTGCGGATACGCTTGTGCAGCGCTTCGCCCATCTTCTGCGGCTTGGCACGGGCCCGCTTGAAACCCAGATCCTGCAGCGTGATGTTCTTCCAGCGGGTGATCCTGTAAGCGGTCTTCTCGGGCAGGATCTTGCGCAGGAAATTGGCCAGTGCATCCTTGGCCGGCCGGCTGAACATCCAGGTCGGCGTGCGCTGCAGCATGGTCACCTTGGCGGCCTTGTCGCTCATCGAGGGGACGATGGTGACCGCAGTCGCGCCCGATCCGATGACGACCACCTTCTTGCCCCTGTAATCGAGGTCCTTCGGCCAGAATTGCGGATGCACGACTTCGCCTGCGAATTCGCCCAGATCGAAGCCGGGATCATAGGCTTCGTCGTAATCGTAATAGCCCGCGCCGAGATAGAGCCAGTTGGCGGTCAGATGCTTGCGTTCGCCCGGCGCGGTTTCGAGCGTGACGTGCCAGCGCGCTTCGCTGTCGCGCCAGTCCGCGGACAGCACCTTGTGGCCGAAGCGGATGTGCTTGCGGATATCGCGTTCGTCGACGATGCGGTCGAGATAGTCGAGGATGGCGGGGCCGTCGGCGATCGATTTCTCGTGCGTCCAGGGTTCGAAATCGAAGCCCAGCGTATGCATGTCGCTGTCCGACCGGATGCCGGGATAGCGGAAGAGGTCCCAGGTTCCCCCCAGATTGTCACGGCGTTCGACGATCGCGAAACTGTGACCGGGCGCCTTGTCCTTCATATGCGCCGCCATGCCGATGCCGGAGATGCCCGCACCCACGATCAGAACGTCGAAATCGGTCGCCGTATTCTTCATCTGTCTCTCCCAAGTGGCATGAGCCTACCCGATGCCGGGCCCGTGCGCCAGTCTCAGTTGCAGGGCGCAACTTAATCGCTGGTTTCAAACAGATCGTGCGCTTGCGCCGCTTGCCTCTCGCTTTCGCCAATTCGCTGGGTTAGGGCAGGCGGAAAGGGGAGAGCCTTTCGCGCATGTCCAGCAGTGACAAGACCAGGCCGCGCCCGGTCACCTCGATCGACGTGGCCGAACGCGCGGGCGTCAGCCAGTCGACCGTCAGCCGCGCCCTTTCGGGTTCCGAAACGATCACCGAAGCCACCCGCCGCCGCGTCGAACTGGCGGCGGAGGAACTGGGCTACCAGGTCAATGCGCGTGCGGCCGGGCTGCGGCGCGGCGAAACCGGGACCATCGCCATTGTCGTGATCGGCCGCGACGGGCAGGGTCCGGCGGCGATCAACCCGTTCTATTACAGCCTGCTCGGCAGCACCTGCGCAGCGGCGGCCGAGCGCGGCTACGAGGCGCTGGTATCCTTTCAGGCGCAGCCCGAGGAATTCTTCGGCCACTATGTCGCCCGGCGGCAGGCCGATGGCGTCGTGGTGATCGGTACGGCGACGAACCAGGCGGCGTGGGACTATTTCACCGCCTGCGCCAAGACCGCTGGCAGGATGGCGTTCTGGGGATCGCCTTTCGACGACAGTGTCTGGGTGCGCTCGGACAATCGCGATGGCGGCAGGCTGGCGGTGGAACGGCTGGTGCAGGGCGGCGCGCAGCATATCGTCTTCGTCGGGGATCCCGCATCGTCGCAGCGCCAGTTCCGCGAACGCTACGAAGGCTATCTTGCCGCGATGGAAGCGGTGGGCCTGAAAGCGGGTGATGCGGTGGTCAGCAGCGGCACGGACCGCGTGTCGCAAGGCCGCAATGCGATCGCCCAGCTGGCCGACGCCGATGCCAGGTTCGATGGTCTGTTTTTCGCCTGCGACGCCATGGCGCTGGGCGCGCTGGAAGAACTGACCGCGCGCGGCATCGCCGTGCCGGACGACGTCGGCGTGATCGGTTTCGACGGGCTTGGCTCGGGCGAATTCAGTGCGCCGCCGCTCACCACGGTCGAACCCGATTTCGCGCGCGCCGGGCAATTGCTCGTCGAGACCGCGCTCGCGTCCGAAGGCGAACGGCCTGCGCGGCGCGTCCCCGTCCATCTGATCGAACGCGCCAGCGTGCGCTGACCACATTTTCCCAACCGGAGAGCATCATGAAAACCAGCATCGCATCCGTCCTTGCCGTCCTGTTCGCCGGCCAGGCGGCTTACGCGCAGGACAACCCGCCCAGCCCCAATCCGGTGGAGGAACAGGAGGTTGATGCGTCGGCGGAAACGGGTCCTGCCGAAGGCAGCGGGATTGCGGTCGATGCCGCTCCCGCCAGTGCCAACCCGGCTGCCGCCGACAGCGCGGAGAAATGGGACGTTACCGCTCCGCGCGGCGCGACGATCCGGCAGGTGCCGATACGGACGGACGAAGGCACGTGGATGGATGTGGATGTCTCGCCCGACGGGCGCATGCTGGCTTTCGCGCTGCTGGGCGACATCTACACCATGCCGATCGCCGGCGGCACGCCGACGCGGATCGCCGAAGGGCTGGCATGGGAAGTGCAGCCGCGCTTCTCGCCCGATGGTCGCCGGATCGCTTTCACCAGCGACCGCGGCGGCGGCGACAACATCTGGATCATGAACGCCGACGGATCGGACAAGCGCCAGCTCACCAAGGAGGAGTTCCGCCTGCTGAACCAGGCAAGCTGGTCGCCCGATGGCAATTACATCGTCGCCAAGAAGCATTTCACCACGCAGCGTTCGCTCGGTACCGGTGAGATCTGGCTTTATCACGTCTCGGGCGGCGGCGGCGTCAAGCTGGTCGCGCGCGCCAACGAAGCACTGCAGAAGGAGCTGGGTGAACCGGTTTACGCGCCTGACGGCAGCGCGGTCTATTATTCGCGCAATGTCACCCCGGGGCCGATCTTCGAATATGCTCAGGATTCGACGCAGGGTACCTTTGCCATCGAACGCTACGATCTGGCGACCGGCGAGGTGACTACCGCGGTCAGCGGCTATGGCGGTGCGGTCCGCCCACAGCCATCGCCCGATGGCAGGAGCCTGGCCTTCATCCGCCGCGACAAGGACCAGACCGAATTGTGGATCAAGGACCTCGCCAGCGGCGAGCAGCGGATGATCTATGGCGATCTCGATATGGACATGCAGGAAACCTGGGCGGTCCACGGGTTCTACCCGCTGATCGACTGGACGCCCGACGGCAATGCGCTGGTGCTGTGGGCTGGTGGCAAGCTGCGGCGCGTGGCTGCCGATGGCAGCGGCGACAGCGTGATACCCTTCAGCGTTAACGACACGCGCGGAGTCGCCGATGCGCCGCATCCGGTCATCCCGGTTTCGCCCGACAGCTTCACCGCGAAAATACCGCGTTTTGCCAGCGTTTCGCCCGATGGCCGCACCGTGGTCTTCGAAAGTCTCGGCAAGCTTTACACCAAGCCGGTTGCGGGCGGCACGGCCCAGCGGCTCACTTCGGGCAATGACGAAGCGCTCGAGCTGTGGCCCTCGTGGTCGCGCGACGGGCGGCGGCTCACCTATATCCGCTGGACCGATGAAGGGCTTGGCCAGGTAATGAGCGCCAATGCAAACGGCTCCGGTGCCCGCGCGGTCACCCGCATGCCCGGTCATTATGCGCAGCCCCGGTTCTCGCCCGACGGCAATACGATCGTTTTCGAAAAGCGTTCGGGCGGCTATCTGACCTCTCCCGATTATTCGGAGAACGAAGGCATCTACCGCGTAAGCGCGGCCGGCGGCACCGCCGAACTGGTGGCACGCGACACGTCGAACCCGCAGTTCGGCGCGGATAGCGACCGTGTGTTCATGCTCGGGCGCAAGGACGGCAAGCTGCAGCTGCTCTCGGCCGATCTCGACGGTGAAGCGCGGCAGGTCCATGCCGAGGGCGAGCTGGCCACCGAATACCACGTCAGCCCGCGCGGCGATTTCGTTGCCTTCCGCGAGAATTACGAAGTCTTCGCCACACCGCTGATGCCCGGCGGGCAGGCGGTGACCGTGGGCGAAAAGGCCAGTTCGCTACCGGTGGTGCGCGCGTCCAAGGGCGGGGCGGACTACATCGGCTGGACCCAGGGCGGCGACATGCTGACCTGGACGATGGGGCCGGTGCTGTACCGCGCCAGCCTCGATACGATGTTCGCCGATGCACCGAAGGAAAAGGACGCCCCGGCCTTCGTGCCGCCGACCAGCGGTACCTCGCTCGAACGCACCGTCGCGGCTGCCAAGCCGAGCGGTACGGTGGCGATTACCGGGGCGAAGATCCTGACGATGGCGGGTGATGGTGCCGGCGCAATCGCCAATGGCACGATCGTGATCACGGGCGATCGCATTGCGGCGATCGGCCCGGCCGATCAAATTGCCGTGCCGCAGGGCGCATCGGTGATCGACGCTGCAGGCAAGACGATCATGCCGGGGCTGGTCGACGCGCATGCCCACGGGCCGCAGGGCGTCGACGATCTCGTCCCGCAGCAGAACTGGTCGCTGGTGCAGAACCTCGCCATGGGGACCACCACGCTACACGATCCTTCGTCGAGGGCGAGCATGATCTTCTCCGCTGCGGAGCGTCAGCGCGCCGGCACCCTGCTGGCGCCGCGGATCTTCTCCACCGCCGAGATCGTCTACGGGGCCAAGGCGCCCAGCGTCTATGCGCGGATCGACAGCTATGACGATGCGCTGGCGCATATTCGCCGGATCAAGGCGCAGGGCGGCATCTCGATCAAGAACTACAACCAGCCGCGGCGCGAACAGCGCCAGCAGGTCGTCGCGGCCGCCCGTGAAGAGGACATGCTGGTGGTGGCCGAGGGCGGTTCGCTGTTCGGGATGGACATGAACCTGATTGCCGATGGCAATTCGACCATCGAACACAATGTCCCGGGCGAAGTGTTCTACGAGGACGTGCTGCAGTTCTGGGAAGGGTCGCAATCGAATTATACGCCGACTCTCGTCGTGACCTATGGCGGCCTTGCTGCCGACCCCTACTGGCGACAGGCCACCGACGTGTTCGACAATCCGCTGATGGTCCACACGCCGCCGCGCCAGTTGATCGCGCAAACCGCACGCCGCGTTACCGCTCCCGACTGGGCTTTTGTCGATGACGAAGCCGCGCGCGAGGCGAAGAAACTCGCCGACCGCGGGGTGAAGGTCAGCATCGGGGCGCATGGCCAGCAGGCAGGCGTCGCCGCGCATTGGGAACTGTGGAGTTTCGCTCGCGGCGGAATGAGCCCGGTCGAGGCGCTGCGAGCCGGGACGATCGAACCGGCCCGCTCGCTGGGGATGGAGCGCGACATCGGCAGTCTCGAAGTGGGCAAGCTGGCCGATCTGCTCGTCCTTTCGGCCGATCCCAGCGAAAACATCCGCAATTCGGACAAGATCGACCGCGTCATGCTGGGCGGCCGGCTGTACGATGCGCGGACCATGAACGAGGTCGAGACCGGCTCTGCCCGGCGCCTGCCCTATTGGTGGGAATGATGGAGAGTGCGGCGGCGGGGATTTGCCCCGCTGCCGCCGTCTCCCGATTGTCCTCGGTGCGGGCCTCTCAGGTCCCGCGGATGTGGTTTAGGAATTCTTCCACGCTGCTTTTCAGCGCACCGGCCTGACCTTCGAGCTCGCTGGCTGAATTGAGAACCTGGCTGGCCGCCGAACCGGTGGCGATGCTGGTTTCGCGGAACTGGTCGATATGCGCGGAAACCTCGTCGGTCGACCGCGCCGCCAGATCGATGCTGCGCGCGAGGTCCTGTCCGGCGACCGATTGCTGGTCCACCGCGCTGGCGATCGAGGTCGCAGTGGATTCGAGTTCCTTGATCTGGCCGGCGATCGACCGCAGCGCGCCGACGCTGGCCCCGGTCGAATTCTGCATGGCCTTGATCTGGTCCGCGACTTCCTCGGTCGCCCGGCTCGTCTGTGCGGCCAGTTCCTTCACCTCGCTCGCCACGACCGCGAAGCCGCGGCCTGCCTCGCCGCCGCGGGCGGCTTCGATCGAGGCGTTGAGCGCCAGCAGGTTGGTGCGCTGGGCGATCGACTGGATCAGTTCGACGATCTGCCCGACCTGATCGGCCGAATTGGCCAGCGCGGAAATGGTTTCGTCGGCGCCATTCGCCGCATCGGTGGCCTTGCGCGCCAGTTCGGCGGAGTGGGCGGCCTGCCGGCTGATCTCGCCGATCGACATGGCGAATTCGTCGGATGCCGCGGCTGCGGCAGTCACGCCGCCCGCGGCCTGTTCCATCGTTTCGGTAACGCTTTGTGACTGGCGCGCAGCCTGTTCGGCAGTGGCAGCCATGCCCGAAGCGGTCGAATTGAGCTGGCTGGCCGCAGTGGCGACACCGCTGACGACATCACCCACGCCGGTTTCGAAATCGCGCGCCATGCGGATTATTTCGGCCTTGCGTTCCTCGGCCGCTTTCTTGCGCCCGGCAAACAGTTCGTCGAGCTTGTGCCCCGAGCGCAGGAAAACGGAAAAGGAGCGCGCCAGATCGCCGATTTCATCGACGCGGTGCGTATCGGTCACCTGGATGTCGCGTTCGCCCTGGGCAAGCCGGGCCATGTCGTCCTTGAGCTTGATATAGGGATCGATAACGTGTCGCAGGACGAAACGCAGGCTGGCGAGGCCGCCGAGCAGGGCGACTGCCAGGACGATCAATGTGAGTACCTGTGCGGTGCCGGCAAAGGACGGGAACAGAAAGCCCGCCTGCGCGATCGCAGTCACGAGCGTCAGCCCGCCCAGCGAGAAAATCGACGCGATCCTGGCTTTCGCAGCCAGCGGCCGCGCCATGAACCAGGCGCCTACCGCGCCGCGATGATGATCTTCCGCGGCATCGATGATTTCGATTTCCGCGATTTCGCGGGCCAGATCGTCCGCGATGATCGTGCTATGTGCGTTCATCCCCAAGCATCCCCCTCTTAAGGCCGTATCAACCCTGAGCGAGAATGCTTGAAATCACGTTAAGCCGCGCGAACGTGCTCCACGAACTGCGCGACATGCGATTTCAGCGTGGTGGCCTGAGCCTCCAGTTCGGTCGAGGAATTGAGCACCTGGCTGGCGGCCGCGCCGGTCGCGAGACTGGTTTCGCGGACCTGGCCGACATTGCTCGACACGTCGTCGGTCGACCGCGCTGCCAGATCGATGCTGCGGGCGAGATCCTGTCCGGCCACCGACTGCTGATCCACCGCGCTGGCAATCGAAATGGCCGCGCCCTCCAGTTCCTTGATCTGTTCCGCGATCGAGCGCAGCGCGCCGACGCTGGCGCCGGTGGAATTCTGCATGGTACGGATCTGTTCGGCGACTTCCTCGGTCGCACGGCTGGTCTGCGCGGCGAGTTCCTTCACTTCGCTTGCCACGACCGCGAAGCCGCGGCCGGCCTCGCCCCCGCGGGCCGCCTCGATCGAGGCGTTGAGCGCAAGCAGATTGGTGCGCTTCGCGATCGACTGGATAAGCTCGACGATCTGTCCGACCTGTTCGGCCGAAACGGCAAGCGTGGAAATCGTATCGTCCGCATTGCCGGCCATGGCGGTGGCCTTGCGGGCGAGTTCGGCCGAATGCGAGGCCTGACGGCTGATCTCGCCGATCGACATGGCGAATTCGTCCGACGCGGCCGCAGCCGCGGTAACCCCGCTGGCGGCCTGTTCCATCGATGCCGTGACATGCGTGGTCTGCGTGGTGGCCTGTTCGGCGGCGGCCGCCATCGAACCAGCGGTCAGCTTGAGCTGCGCGGAAGCGGTGGCGACGCCGTTGACCACTTCGCCCACGGTGGTTTCGAACCGCTCGGCGAAGCGGACCATTTCCGCGCCGCGCTCGTTGCGCAGCGCTTCGCGTTCCTGCGCCATCCGCTCGACTTCCCAAGCAGCCTGCAGGAAGACTTCGAGGGCGCGGGCAAGGTCGCCGATCTCGTCGCGGCGCTCGGTCGCGGGAATGTGAATGTCCTTCTCGCCATCGGCGAGCCGCGATGCGACATGCGTCATCCGGCGCAGCGTGCCCGATACGTCGCGCCCGATGTAGCGCGCGCTGAGCCAAGCAATCCCCAGACCGATGACCGCCACGCCGAAGAACGACGCGAACAGCCACCCGATCAGCGTCTGCGACGCTGCATCCGACGTCTCGCCTGCGGCTTCAATGCTTTCGCGCGCCGCTATGGCGAGGTCGACGACCTCCTGGCTTTCCCCATAGACGCTGTCCGAAAATTCCTGCCACTGGCCCTGCGTCCCGCGCGAATTCTGTGCGGCAACCACGCGCGTACGCAGCGCCGCCAGTCTGGTGTCGAGCTGTTCGATCTGCGGGAGGACCTGCGGCGCGACT
>MDTE01123994.1_pt1 | contig 10942 bp, 17 predicted proteins | sample 811231 | NCBI WGS metagenome assembly MDTE01 (sample SAMN05326651, study PRJNA326480) | marine metagenome | isolation source: seawater | place: Indian Ocean: Red Sea | collected 2010 | reverse complement strand
TACCTTTTTCGGCTACTGATAAGACTAGCTCATCATCACTAGACCAGGCTTCGTAAAGAACATATTCTTTGCCGTCTCTGACTCCTTGAACTCTGATTATTTTGTCATCATCTAAGACTGCGTCTTCGATGACTGCTTGTAGATTTTTGAATAACATATTTGGTGCCTCCGTTATTAATATAGTTATACTGATTGTTCCATTCTTTTTTCGAACATGTCCTGTGCGATTACATCATTCCAATCTTCTCTATAAGCTGTTTGTAGCTTATTTTTGAAGAGATAGACGTGTTTCTCGTGAGCAGACATATCTGCGACTGTATCGATAATTTGGTCCATTATCATATCGTTTACTGGGTGTGACATTATTTATCCTCCATATTAATTTTCTTAAATTGGTCTTCCCAGAACAATTCAGTTCTGATTTCTCTAGAAGTACAAGTTTGTTCAACTTGGTTTAAAGTAATAAGACCAGCTTCATGTAAGTCAAGAAGCATATCACCAAATGGCTCTTGGTTATTTGAATCCCATCTTACTATATCATCTTGGTCAACATGAATACCTGCCTTAGCAGCAAACTCTACAGAGTTTTGAGTAGTTGACCACTGGTTATCAAAAAACTCAGATTGTCTTTTGTAATCTCTACCAGCGATTCTGATTTCATTAACACCAGCTAATTGTGGCTTATGCGTATGCATTGTTTTACCAAAATCACCTGATGATTCAGCTATTTGTAAGATTGTTGTTGTCATATTTTACCTCGTTTTTTATTAAATGATATGTATATCTTACCATAAAACAAGGTCATTGTAAACACTTATTTTCAATATATAACTTATTGTTATACAATTATAACTTTGCCCTCATGGCAGCCATTTTCTCTCTGGCACCAGACCAACGTTCAAAAGTGTATGGTTTAGGATGATTTCCTAGTTTGAGTTTTTGATTTTTGAATTCTTTCTTTAGCTCTTTAGCAGCATCAGGACCCATAAATGCTGATACTAATTTAAGTAAACGATTCCTAAATTCTCTACCATGATGCATTTCACCAGCTGCATGTGCTAGTTCATGTAAAAGAGTATAGAGATTGAAACCATTTGTTGGACATAGTGTAATCTCATAAGTGTAAGCCCAACCATGACATCCTCTACCGTGATAGTTTGCTTTCTCTCTGAGTGTGACTTGATGTCCGCCTTTTTTGTCTACCTTTTTATAAGTACGTGTTCTAGTAATAGAATTACATCTTTGCTGAGCTTGCTTTAAATTTTTAAATTGTAGGTTTCTTTTTTGAACCCACTTGTTTTTTAGCCAAGCTCTTTCAGCTTTGTAAACTCTACCTGTCTCGGTGTCACGGCTATTAGCCATTCGATTCATGGAGTGTTTACGTTTATGACTATTAAGATATTTGATGTAGGCTCTTTGTTCTCCTACTGTAATATCTTCTCTCTGTTTTACGTCGTCTTTGTATACAGAGTAATCCATTATAGACCAGCAATACCGGTCATAAAGATTAGTGTGATGCTTAAAATACAAGCAATGATAATTACATCTTTCATAGTATTATTCTTCACTTTCTTTCTTTGGCTTTTCATAATTTTCCCAAGTCTTAATTAAATTCTTTAGAGTCTTTTGTGTCATCTTCAAACCCCTAAAATGTTCAGGGTGGTCTATTCTCTCTTGAAGAAGCTTTTTTAAGAAACGTACTTTAGCTTTTTTAGTTTTAAGTTTTTGAAATGGCTTAAATATAAGTTCTTGTCTATTCTCTTTAGTGTATTTTGGCATACAATATAATCTCCTTTGCTATATTAATTATACCAATTCTATACGGTTTTTGAAACATTGTAAAGGATTTTGTTTCGTTTAGAATCAATCACTTATGGCGACCACGGCAGGACTCGAACCTGCAACCTATAGATTAGAAGTCTATTGCTCTATCCAGTTGAGCTACGTGGCCTATGCAAAGAAATGCATATTAATCCAGTTGCACGTTAAAGCTGGTTTAGCTTCTCCTTCTATTTCTATTTCGATTGCAATGTTTGTTCGAAAGCGTTTGCCAATCTTTTTGTAGGACTCTAAAGTAAAATGTGCTCTTACATTTGAACCCGCTTTGACATAGTTTCTATATCTTAAATTTTCCACACCCACGTTAGTTGCAAAGACTTGTCCTGCAAATGGTGGGACTACATCATAAGAAAATGCTGGTAGTAAACCTAGTATTAGAAATCCATGTGCAATGATACCTCCATAAGGTGTAGCCTTAGCATAGTTCTCATCTACATGAATAGGTTGGTCATCACCCATAAGTCCAGCATAAAGTTGAATCCATTCCTTGTCGATATTCTTCCACCCTGAAGTGAAAGTTTGACCTACATGTTCTTTATACTTTTTATCAGCGGCATCAAGTGTATTCATTAACCGCCACCAATAACCTGTTGAAGTTCGTGGAACCCACCAACTTTTCGGTCATCAACGATGATTTGTGGAAAGGTCCTAGCACTAGGAAACTCTTCTTGAAACTTTTCAAATGTATAGTCTTCATCTAACATAAGGTATTCATACTCTATACCTTTTGATTCACACATATTTTTAGCAGAAATACAGTAGCCACAGTTTGGTTTACTGTAGATAATTATTTTCTTAGGTGGTTCGTACATTATTCGCCTTTTAAATAACCTAATACTGTATCTGCATCTGATACTTCAAATGGGTCACCTTCAAAGTTATCTGATTTACCAGCCTCTTCAAATAGTTTTGTGACAACACCATCTTCCAAGATAGCTGCATATCGCCAAGACCTATCACCAAAGCCGATATTAGATTTAGAAACTCTCATATTCATTTTATCAGTAAATTCTAGGTTTCCATCTGCTACCATTTTGACTTTACTAATACCTAGGTCTTTTGCCCAGGCTTGCATAACAAAAGAATCGTTTACTGAAACACAATAAACTTCTCTTACACCAGCCTCGATTAGCTGGTCATATTTTTCTTCAAACCCAGGAAGGTGTGTTGAAGAACAAGTAGGTGTAAATGCACCTGGTAGTCCAAACACTACCACTTTACCGATTTGCATATCTGTTAAATAATTGCTCATAGCTTTCTCCTTTCGCTAATATAGTTATACCAGAACTTGCTGTTTTTTAACCAATGATAATATAATGAAAAACCCTCTTCAACATCTACCTTTGGACTAAAATCAAAATCATTTTTTGCTTGTGTAATATCTAATGAACCACGACTAGGAAAGTCTGGGTCTTTCGGTCCTAACTCAACATAGCCACTTTGTGCAAGACTAATTGCTATTTGTGCAGCTCTAAATAAAGTGTTTGAATGACTCTTTGTGAGATTGTAAGTTTTATTAATTGTGTTATCTGATTCTATGATTTGTCTCATACCCACAGCCACGTCACCCACGTATGTGAAGTCTAACTTCTCTTCTTCACCATTCACTTTCAAAGTTTCATTACACATAGCCTTAATTAAAAACTTACTGATGACTCTGTCTTTTACATCTAGTTCACCATAAATTGCTGATGGTCTTACAATTGTGTAATCAAGAGTACTATCTTTTACTAAATGTTCACATGCTAATTTTGCAATTGCATATGTACCTTGTGGATTACATATATCAGTTTCTTTTACACCATCTTCAAACTCTCCATACACCATACTACTAGATGCAAACAATAATCTTTTTACACCAAACTTTTTACAAGCTTGAATAACATTAATTGTACCACCAATAATTACTTGTGATGCTAATTGTGGGTCTTTGTTTACTACCTTTTGTCTAGGATATGAGGCTAGGTGAATGACTATATCAGGTTTTTCTTTTACAATTACAGCTTTAAAATCTCTTGAACAGATATCTACATTGTAGGCTACTACTGGACCAACAATAGCTTTTCTTGCTTCAAAAGTGTAATCCATTTCATCTTTTGGTATGATGCCATAGTCATTTTTATTATCAACAATTACTACTTTATGACCAGCATTCATTAGCTCAAGGCTAACTCTATGGCCAACTAAACCATATCCACCAGTAATTAGTACTTTAGCCAAAGAACTCCTCCAAGGAAGTATTTAGCTGGTAATCTAATTTTTGAGCTTTGTTGTTTTGTAATATGAAATCTGTATCAAGTAATCTATTATCTAATCTACCTTCAAGGAATGCTTTTACACCTTTTGCTGCATGTTCAGCTGTAGTGACAGGTACATTTTGACAAATATGATTTAGTGACCTCTTAGGATTTAGTAATTGAAAGTCATCTGGCATTTTCATCATAGCTAAAGCTTCTCTTACATATAAGTATCTATCTTCATCTGGGTGTGTAAGTGAACTTGGCATATGACCTACAAAGGCACCAATATAATCTTTAGGTATCTCAGTAGTCTTTCTCATAATATTACCACCAGACTTTAGCTTCTCATACATACGTTCGCATTTAGATGCTTCATTATCATAACCATTCTTCTTCATCCATTCACCAACTACTTTATAATTAGTATGTCTTTCAATATGGTCTAGTGGATTAGTAGATTTTTCAATTTTGTCTTGGAACTCAGAATGAGTAATACCACCTTCAATTTCTTCTAAACAATATTTGTAGAATGGATTGTCAGTAGGTTTCTTTTCATTTGTAAGTATAGTACTCATTGGGTCATCAGGTCTAAGGTTTACATTTCTGATAGCATCCTCAATTTTTTCATGTGGTTCTTCAATCCAATCAAGTACTGGTGTTTTATTACCACGCCAAAAGAAATAGAAAGTTCTATCTCTTACTTGACTCAACCCATGCAATATTGATTTAGTCTGATAAATAGAGAATGTATAACCATATTTTTCAGCCATACCTCTTAAATCTGCCACCACTGGTTTACCCATCTTTGATGCTAGCCTTGGAGCATTCTCTCCCCATAGCACTTTTGGTTTTAACTCAGACAATACATAGTCTGTAGATTTTCTCATCCAGTCATTATTATGATTATCACTACTAGCTTGTGGTGACAATGATGATAAACCTGCACATGGACATACTGTATTTACAACATCAACAGGAGCAGGTCTACTCTTACCTTCATCTAATATATGATATGGTACTTCATTATTGTAGTGATTTAATAAGTGTTCTTCATTAGCTTGGAAACCTGTATAGCTCATAATGTGTTCTGGTCTTTTACCAAAAACATTTTCCATTGCTATGGTTTCACCACCAATTAGTGGCACAATACTTGCATAGTTAAAATTATCCAAAGAAACTCTCCAAACTTTGTGACATTGCATCAGGTTCTACACCATTCCAATATGGATAGTGTTCTCTACTTAAATGTATTGACTTAGGTTTTTCCATACAAGCAAAGTCTAGTTCGCCCTGAGCATTTAATAATTTATCAGTCCATCTAATTATACCGTATTTGCTATCAATATAATCATTGAAAGCATTTCTAGCATCATTTCTTTCTTGCCATGTACCCCAAAATGGTTTGCCTTTGTAATATCCAGATTGTGGTAATTTTCTAGATTCATTTTCAATAGGCAACAATTCATATATCTTAGCATTTAGTTCTTTTGCTTGTTCAATGTATCTATCAGCCAGTTCTTTTACATCTATATCTAACCTTACAATATGATGTCTTATATCAATATTGCCAAAGTATAATTCAATCTCATTAAAATTACCTTCAGGGATAAATGTTTTTAATCCATCATTCAAAGCACCATTAAGTGTTTTAAATGGTACACTATTTACAGTCCAACCAGGACGATACATACAAATAGAATGTGAATCACCTATGACTAATTTGTTTGTAGGATTAGGATGAATGACTGTTTCAGCTTCATTAAACATTCTTTCTAAATTATCTAAGTCTACATCAGCCCATTCTGGTTGTGGGTCTTTTTTAGCTTTGTCTAATTTATCTTTTATCCATTCATGGTAAGGTGGAAAATCAATAGCAATAGATTTTATCTTGCCTTTGAACTGTGAAAAGTTGACAGTGTTTTTTACATAAGGAAAACCATATACACCACCAAACATATTTAGTCCACCGCTAAAATCATTACCATGATATACCCACATTGTGTCATAATCATTATGGTCTTCTATTTCACCACCGTAATTTACATCACATTGGCCATGAGCTTGTTTAATCATGTCACCATACATAACACCTTGAGCACCTCTATGAGATGCTATTCTCTTAGCCACAGGTATAAATGGACAGTTTAGTATATTACCAGCCGCCATCACCTTTGCCTTTTTTCTTTTTCTCAAAGTGTAATTTGCCTGACAATCCTAGGATTGTAAATGCAAGACAACCCATCAATATCATAAATACAAAGAAAAAGTCTATCATACAAATGCCTCCAATGTAGGTTTATTAAGTTCCCTGTTTAAATTCTCTGCAATAACTTCAAAACTATCAAATGTTAGTGGCACAATTCTCTTTTCTTGTGCCCTTGCATTATCTTTTATACTAAGAAATACATTAAACTGACAGAAAGTTATCTCTGTACCAAAGGTTGTTAAATGACCGCCACGTTCTAGATTATTTTTAAAGTAATCATGTTCAGTGTCATTTTTAAATTCAAAGAAATCGTGTTGATGGTCTCTAACAGCCAGTATGTACTCTTCCATAATATCATTGTTAGAAAATTTAACATCTGGAAAAACGAACTCAAGACCTCGCTTTGCACCAGGACCAACAAGACAATAATTATCATCTTCATCAATATGAGGTAATTCATTTGCTCTACTAAAATTACAGGGTGGGTGATATGAGAAGTAAGGTCCAATACCTCTATGTTGTTTTAGATGTTCACATACCGAACCTAGTGTAGAATTCTCATCCATCACAGTTCTGGATAAACCTAAGTTATCTAAATGACACATCCAATCAATCATATCTGATAATTGAAACTTTTTCTCCGGTTGATTATACTTTCCTCTACAATAGTTTCTTGCAGCAGTTTGTAATGATGTTTGTAATTGTGTTGAACCCCATACTGCTAACTTATGTCTATTAAGGTTTAGATTTTGTTGTATCTTATGACGGTAAACAGTTTCATTTTCATATCTATCAAAGTCTATAATATTATGATAATCAGCTGAGTCACTAGCAACTAGTGTAAGTGTTGGCATACCAACAAATTTAACTGCCATGGCATTCAATATCTTATTTCTAAGACTAATATCATCTCTACCAAATACATAATTTTCTAACCAATGCACCTCTGCGTGTTTAGACCTATTTGGATTCCAATATTTTACTTCTTCTCGCATGGCAACATGACTTGGTGTGTAATCATTTAAATCACCATAGTCTCTAAGATATTCTCTTTTAAAGAACTCTTTTACCCACTCATTAAATATTTGAAAGTTGTCTTCGTTTCTTTTCTCTAATAGTTTATTCATAAGGATGTATACCGTCTTGTCTGACTAAATGGACGATATGTAAATCAGGATGTTCTTTTTTGATTTCTTTAATTTGTATTTCATCATCTTCAAAGTGCATACCAATATCATAACCTTGTTTCTTTAGCATTGTAATCATTTTAGCTTTGAACCTACCACTAGCTTCACGGCCATACTCTGGGTCATCTCTTCGCAGGTCATTCATAAATAACATATTATTTATGCCGCGGTCACGTAGCATTTTTTCAGTAGCTTCTCTTTCACTATGTACTGACCGACCAGTAATAATAATGTCATTCACACATGGACGTACGCCCGTGTATGTATCACCAAAGTCTATAACACCATCAATATCAAATGTATTAATTTTCATAGTCAGTTTTTCCTGCTTGAAATGTGTGAGGCAAATCTTTAGCTTTTGGTCTAGCATCTATGGTCTGAGCTGTAGTCATTTCAGTATATTTTCTTTCAGCTAAAGCATCACATTCAGCTTTTGCAACATCAGTTTTTAACTGAACTGGTGGTGACTTTTGAGTCCATGCACTTGGACCTCTAAGATAACCAACAATACCCATTTCATTTGCAACTCTACAGAACCTAATGGCTGATACTACAACACCACCAGAGTTTGGACTGTCTTGTACAGATAATCTGGCTGACATTTCATACCTTGCACCACCAAAACCATAAGCAACAATATCAAAGTTTGCAATCTTATTATCTGATGGAATGTAATCACCACCTGGTTTTTGCTGTACTGTTAATGATGGACCAGCAAATAGTGTCATACCCGCTGTTGATTCGTCCCTTACAATATTCTGACCTTTTAAAACATTTTCTTTAGATACATGTTTTGAATGCAATCTATCTTGTTTTGCCATATTCAAAAAGTCTGTATTTGCTGTACGGCCAGTTCTAATATTTTCTTGTCCTTGTGTAGAACCAGCTGCCATATTCATTTGTATATGTTGTGTGACTTGTAAACCAGAATCAAGCATTGCGCCTTGTAATACTTCTGACATACGAGATGCTCCCCACGCTGAACGCATATCACTACCAACAATTGTTAAACCTGCATCAATAAACCTTTGTTCAGTTTCCATGGCATCTTCAGTAGATATTAATGTAGGAATACAATTTACAAAGTTTACTCCAGATGCTAATGCAACATCAATCCAATATTTTGTAGCATCTTCTGAACCTACAGGTAGATAATTAATAAGTACATCTACTTTATGATACTTGATTAACTCTACTGTTCTATCAAAAGACTCAGCTGGAATTGCACCATTTACAAATGTGACTTCATCTGGATAGTCATGCATGTGAGGTGCGATACCATCTAGCTCTGGTGCTGAATAGACCATTGCTTTAGATTTTACACAGCTTGAATTACTATCACCATTTGTATAGATTGTTTCAACATGATTCATAGAACAATTAGGTGCAGCTCTTAAAGCTTCAGCTAATGGTTTATTTACTTTACGTACATCTATATCAAAACCCATTACAAATTCGATATCTTTAGTTCCATACCCACCAATATCAGGGTACATTAAACCAATTTTATCTTCAGGATTTTCGTTGTAGTATTGAATGCCCTCAACTAGGCTTTTTGCACAGGAACCAACTCCAATGATTCCTACTTTAATTTTCGACATAATTTATCTCCTTTATATCAGTTTATTAAGGTGAGTGTTTTGTTTGGAGCAAAGTAGCTCACCATGTTATTATAGTTATACCATCTATTTACTTTTTTTAATTTCTTGCAGATGTTTCTTTAACTCACCACCTTCATAGTTTGGGAGTGAGCTGAGTTCTTTTAGCTTTTCGTTTTCTGGGTCTAACTTATAGACTTCAGTAGCTAATTCATTTATGAATCTTTCGTCCATAGCAGTTTTTATATGTTTGCCCATGATGTCTCCTATAAAAAAAGGGAGCACAAGGCTCCCTTTAGTTAGCTAACTAAAGACTTATACTAAGCCTTGTGCCATAGCCTTGTAGCCGGCAGCTACAACTGCACGAGTAGGGGTACCCATACGATACCTTGTTACTCTACTTCTGCTAGACTTAGCAGGTTTGTTGCCGTAAATAGCAAACCCTTTTTGTCTTAGGTTTGTCACTACAGCAGTTGGGTTCACCAAATTGAACCTGTCTCTCATTTGAGCGGCAGTCAATTCAGCACCGTTTGAAAGAGCATCAATTACTTTTTGCTCTTGAGTTTTACGTTTAGCCATGTGGCCCTCCTTACTTACGTAGTTAAATATGTTTCGAAAAAATTTCAACATACGAATAGATTATACCCTACAACATATTTTTTTTCAAATTCTTTAAGAGTGCAATCTCGAGTTGATACTTACTATAAATACAATATGATGAAATGGATGCTACTTCCCGTAGCCTTAACAATTTCCGCGATTGCAGCCTACTATTCAATATATGGATTGGCTACTATTTTCGCGGCTGCAGTGATACCTATTATTATAATGGGTACAGCACTTGAGATTGGTAAACTAGTAAGTGTAGTTTATCTGCATCAGTATTGGAAAGAGACTAAACTACTCTTAAAGTCTTATCTTATAATTGCTGTTGGTCTTTTAATGTTCATTACTTCACTAGGTATCTTTGGTTTCTTATCAAAAGCACATGTTGAACAATCATCTATGTCTATGGAACAAGTTGCTTTAGTAGACTCTATTGAAGAGAAACTTATAAGGTCTGAAGCTAAAATTGATAGATGGGATGCTGAAATTAAAAGACTTTTGCAACCCAATAGTGAAAGAGTTGATATACAAATAGGTAATGAACAAGCACAATTAGATAAGATATATGATAGAATTGAAAATGAAAAGAAAGCAGCTAATGATGCTTACAATGAAAAAGTAAGAACAATCAATGACACAATTACAGGTTTTGGCTCAAATGCTAGGAAACAAGAGCAAGTTGATATTGCTAATGCTGAACTTAAGGCAGAACTTACAAATATTGATAACAAATATAAAGACCAAATAAAAGATTTACAAGATGTCATAAAATCTTATAGAGTACAATCAGAACAGAAGACAGAAGATATTGATGGTAAAATTGCTGATTTAGAAAATAAGATAGATATCGAACAAGCTTTACAAGACGAACTAAAAACTGAGCAACTTGTATATGAAAAAGAGTACAGGAAGTTAGAGGCAGAAGTTGGTCCGATTAAATATATTGCAGAACTTATCTATGGAGATGTTGATAGAGGACTTCTTGAAGACGCTGTTAGATGGGTGATTATTATTTTAGTTATTGTATTCGACCCATTAGCGGTTGCGTTATTGATAGCATGGAATGATATTATAAGAAGAGAGCGTCCACAAAGACCAACTCCGATAGCACCAGCTCCAAAGGTAGAACCAGAAAAAAAAACTGAAGAAATCAAAACCGAAGATTCAGTGGTTCAACCTATAGTTCCAGACGTAGAAGATATAGATGTAGAGAGGGATTATCAAAAAGACCATTACTATAATCTATTAGGTGATAAAAAACCTGTA
>MDTE01003118.1_pt1 | contig 10942 bp, 8 predicted proteins | sample 811231 | NCBI WGS metagenome assembly MDTE01 (sample SAMN05326651, study PRJNA326480) | marine metagenome | isolation source: seawater | place: Indian Ocean: Red Sea | collected 2010 | reverse complement strand
GCCACGTCGACGGTTGCATGATCCGTCGACAGGTCGACAAGCCGGAGATGAGGAACCTGGTCGCCGTGGGACAATCGGCCGATGGATTCGCAACCGGCCACAAAAACGGGGTCATCACCAGAGGTCGTCGGATCAAAACACGGGTACCCCAGTGCCAGGTCCCATTGCAACCCGGGGCACGACTCCACCAGCGCCTGCAGGCGATCGGGATCGGGCACCAGTTCGTTTTCGCTCTCGCAATCGCCCAGGCAGCCCTGTCGAAGTTCGATCACGCTGAACCCCCGCTGGCTGGCCTGGCCAATCAGGTCCCCCAGCGGTTGCCCCGCATCGATCTGGCTCTTGAAACAGTTGCTGACAACTCCGACTGGCATGGCACTCATCCTACAGGTCGCCATCCACAACGACCAATCCGACAGGCCAACTGCCCGAGGGACTTCCGCTGGATGGCCTCGTGCGACATGATGGGCCAGCCCCAATGGACTCTACCGGGGACGCGGGAAACCGGATGGAACGACCGGGTCGGCGATGAACCAGGAATCAGCATCGATTGAGACGGTACTCGGCGAGTTGAACCCGCCGCAGCGGCAGGCTGCCTGCCACGGCGATTCGCCGTTGCTGATCGTCGCCGGTGCTGGCACGGGCAAAACCACCACCCTGGCTCACCGTGTGGCGTGGTTGATTCACGAGGGAACCGACGCATCGAGAATCCTGCTGCTGACGTTCACCCGGCGGGCGTCCGCCGAGATGCTCAGGCGGGTCGAGGCCATCCTTCGACAATTGGACAGTGGCCGCGGAGGTGGGGCGGCGGGATCGACCCGGGTCTGGGGTGGGACGTTTCATTCGATCGCCACCCGACTGCTACGACGATTTGGGCGATTGATCGAATTGCCGACGGAATTCTCAATTCTCGATCGGGGTGACTCCGAGGACCTGATGGCCTCGCTGAGAAACGAGTTGGGACTCGGTGAAACGGGACGACGATTCCCCAAGAAAGGGACTTGCGCGGCAATCTACAGCCGGGTGGTCAACACGCAAACGACACTCGCGGAGGTACTGGAAACGGCCTTTCCCTGGTGCGCCGAGGATCTCGATGGCCTCGGCGAACTGTTCGCCGCCTATGTCGACCGCAAGGAAGTCCAACACTGCCTGGATTTCGACGACCTGCTGGTGTTCTGGGAAGCCCTGCTCGACGATCCCACCGCCGGACCAGCCATCCGCAAGCTGTTCGACTGTGTCCTGGTCGACGAGTACCAGGACACCAACCGGCTCCAGGGCCGGTTGCTCAAGGGACTGTGTCCGGGCGGAACGGGACTGACCGCCGTCGGCGATGACGCCCAGTCGATTTACTCGTTCCGTGCCGCCACGATCCGAAACATTCTCGACTTTCCCGAGGAATACCCCGACACCACTGTCGTGCCGCTGGAACAGAACTATCGCAGCACGCAACCGATCCTCGAAGTGACCAATCGCGTGATCGCCCAGGCAAGTCAACGACATTCCAAGACCCTCTGGTCCGATCGGACCTCCGGCGAGCACCCGGTGCTGGTCGATTGCACGGACGAAGATGAACAGAGCGAGTTCGTGGTCGACCAGATCCTGGCGCGACGCGAGGAGGGAGTGGCCCTGAAAGACCAGGCCGTGCTGTTTCGGGCTTCGCACCACAGCCTGGCCCTGGAGGTGGAACTGGCCCAGAGGAACGTCCCCTTCCACAAGTACGGAGGCCTGAGATTCCTGGAGACCGCCCACATCAAGGATCTCCTGGCGTTCCTCAAACTCGTCGACAACCCTCGCGACGGCGTGGCCGCCAACAGGCTGCTGCTGTTGCTGCCGGGCATCGGGCCGGTACGAGCCGGGCGGATGGTCGAAATGCTACTGGAATCGGGAGGCCGGATCTCGACGTGGGACGAGATCAAGCCACCACCGGCAGCCGAGGAGATCTGGCCCGACCTGTTGCGGCTGCTGAAGCGACTTGCCGGCGACAACCGATCCGAACAAAACGTCTCGGCCGAACTGCACCAGGTCCGCAAGTTCTACACTCCGCTACTGGAAACCCGCTACGACCACGCCTCCGCCCGTGTGCGTGACCTCGAACAACTCGAACAGCTCGCCACTCGCTACAACGATCGCAGCCGCTTTCTCGCCGAAATCACCCTCGATCCGCCCTCCTCAACCCAGGATTTTGCAGGTGAACCGATTCTCGACGACGACTTCCTGGTTCTCTCGACCATTCACTCGTCCAAGGGACTCGAATGGGACAGCGTCTTCGTGATTCACGTTGCCGACGGGAACATCCCCTCCGACATGGCCACCGGGAACGCCGACGAGATCGATGAGGAGCGGCGACTGCTCTACGTGGCGATGACCCGTGCCAAGAACCGGCTGTTTGCCTGTTATCCACAACGGTACTACTTCCGAGGCCGCCGCCGCAGCGACGCCCACGGCTTCTCACAATTGTCGCGGTTCTTCACCGACGAGGTGATCGCGTGCTGCGACCGGCGTCCGGCCCGACAATTGGGCGATGAGGACAGCATGGACGAAGACTTTTCCGCCGACGTGACGGCTGCCGAGATCCGCCGTAGAATCAAGGACCTCTGGTAGTTCTCCCTCTCTCACATCTTCACGCCGTGCACCGCTTCAACTCACACTGCTCACACACCGCCAACAGGCACTCGCTGCTGGCCTGTGGACTGATCCTCCTGGTGATGGGTTCCACGCTCCAGGCGGCCGACATTGGCTCGTATCGGTCCAAGAACTTCATCGTGCATTCCGATGATGATCCCGATCGCAGCAAGGAACTGCTGGAACGACTCGAGACGCTGTTGAAAATCGTCTCCGAATACTGGAGACGTCCCAACCGCCGACTGATCGAGTGCTGCGTGGTCAAGGACCTGAAGAACTGGCCCAGTGGCCGGTTGCCGCAACTGGCCATCGAAAAGATTCGCTCCAAAAGCGGCGTGACGATCAGCATCAAGCGAATGAAAGGAACCGTGTTCTTCACCAAGAGCATCGTGTACGCAGCCGCTCGAACCGGCGTGGCCCAGCACGAGGCAGTCCACGCCTACTGCTACCAGATGTTCGGATCGACCGGGCCGGTGTGGTACAGCGAAGGCATGGCCGAGATGGGCAGGTACTGGGCCAGTCACAACGACCGCAGCGTCCGTGGCGACCGTGGACCGATTCGTTTCCTCCGGCAAACGACACCGCCATCGGTCAAGACGCTCACCCGCACCGGCCAGACCTCCGACGGCTGGAGAAACTACGCCCAGCGATGGGCCTTGTGCCACCTGCTGTCCAACAACCCCAACTACGGCCAACGCTTTCGGACCCTGGGTTTTTCACTCCTGGGAGGACGCCGCGGAACCAGTTTCCAGTCGTTTTTTGGGACCATGAGCCGCGAGATCCAATTCGAATACAACCTCTTCCTGCAAAACCTCGACAACGGATACCGGGTCGACCTGTGTGCATGGGACTGGAAAACTCGTTTCCGACGTCTCAAAGAGGGACGTACAGCCAAGTCGACGATTGATGCCAGTCGGGGCTGGCAGGCCAGCGGTGTCAGTGTCCAGGCTGGTCACACCTACTCGGTGACCGCCTCGGGAGACTGGCAAACCTCCACGGGTGCCGAGGCAGTCGATGCCGATGGAGACGCCAGGGGAGTGGGACGACTGCAGGCAGCCATCTGGGACAATTACCAGTTGACCCACACCAGCGACCTCGGCCGACAGGTCACGTTCAAGCCCTCCGGAGACGGAAAACTGTTCCTCCGCTGCAACGATCGCTGGGGCAGCTTGCACGACAACACGGGCCGACTCACCGTCCAGGTGAAACGCGTCCCCAGGCCCTAGAGCCCCGGGGCCGGCCCAGGCTGTGCGATCGAGAGCCAGTCCTCGCACGCGTCGTGTGCCGAGTTGGTCGCCCCCCCGTTGTGACTCGGAATTATTTTCCGGTTTTTCCACTGATAACGATTTTTCTATTTGCCAACCTCACCGCACCTCACTACAGTCCTTTTTGTGGGTTTTGTGCCCAATGATCTTTCACAACTTGATTGCATGTGGGTTTTCTGCCCATTATGCTGGATGCGGCTTGCGGAGCAGGTCGCCGGCATGGACACCGTCCGGCCTGCAAGGTTTCCGCACCATCCCCTCCCAGCCACTGGCCCATGCCTCCACAGACCTTTATCACCGGCGAAGTGCGACGAACCCTGGACGACAGGTTTCGCGTTTCCTTGCCGGCGGAAATGGCCGAGGCAGTCACGGATGACAATGGCCAGACAATCATCTCGAAGGAACGATTTGGTTGTGTGAGTCTCTGGCGAGCAGCCGACTGGCAGGAACGGATTGATGCCGGAGTGGCACTGATTCGCCAGAAGATTGAGGCGGGACGGATGGAGAGTCGTTTTGGGGATGTACAGAGGCTGGGACGCCTTCTGTCAACCCGGCACCAGACAGTTCGATTGGCAAAACGATCGAGACTGCTGGTGCCCGACGAATTCCGATCTTTTCTCGGTGTGGCCCCCAACCAGGACTTGATGCTGGTCGGGGCTGTGATCTGCGTGGAGATCTGGAGCGTCGATGCCTGGATCGAGACGCTGCGGGAGGACATGCCTGAATTCGGGCCACTGTTCCTGCAGTTGACCGAATAAGGGAAAAGGGACCGGAATCCGTGATCCCGGGCGATTCACGGATTTCAGCCCAACAGGAAGCAGAAAACTGACACCGGGCATGCCCGGTCACGGACGTGGAAAGAGGCTGTCGTTCACTCAATCAGTCAACGTGTGAACAACCAGGGACGGTCCAAAGGCACGGAAGCCAACTCTTCTTTTCTCCCCCCCGACGACCGGGCATGTTCCTTTTAACGATCACCGCACTTCACACGAACTGGGTCGTGAGTCCCCGGTAGGCAGCTGGCCCCTCGGCCTGGGAAATCCACAACAATTGCACCGAACCTGACGTCTGAACCGATTCCAACGTTTGTGAGTCCACGGCTTCGGGATCTCTTGCAGTTCCGAATTGACCACCCGAAAACAGCAGGCCTATACTTCGGGTAAGTCAGCTTTTCCACAACGGCTTGAAAACCGCGTTTGCAGTGTGCGGCGAATTGACCGCACGTGTCCCATGACAAATATCAGCAAGATCCTCTGTGTGTTTGTACTCACCGCCTGTCTCGCCTTCATGGGCGTCGCAGCGGTGACGGCCATGGGTGGCGCCAACTGGGAAATCGAGCGCGACCGACTCACCGCAGACTACACGTTTGAAACCACCGAGGGCCAGGTGACCACCTATGGCGTGAAGTCGCACAAGGACAAAAAGTCCCTGATCACCGGGGGCAAGAGCCTGGCGTCCACCGTCATTGCCGCTCGCAAGGACATGGTGGACAAACAGAACCAACAAATCGACGGCCTGAAAAAAGAGACCAGCGACCTTGGCACCGAAAAAGAGAAGTGGCAATCGCTGACCGAGCTGGATGAAGACTCCATGACCGCACGTTGCGATGAACTTGCTCGTGAGTTGGCGGCTCTCAACAAGTCGATAGACGACGCATCCAAGCAGAACATCACCACGGTGGAAAAGACGCAGAGCACGTTGCGACGCAACGAAAATCGCCGCGAAGAGGTCTACCGGCTCCTGTCCCAGTTGGATGAGATTCGCACAGACCTGTTCCAGATCAATGAACAGACAAAACGGCTGCAGGACCTCCTGATCCGCAAGAGAGGCGTCGTGAGCCGGCTCAAGAGGCGACAGGTCCAACTGGTGACATCCGGAGCTCGTGGACAATACGAATCTTCTTCGCCTCCGGCCAAGGCCCCCAAAGACGCACCCGCGAAAACGCCGAAGACACAACCGTAGAGCAGACAATTCACGATCCATTCGTTCCAGGCCCAGCCCCGCCAGTTGTTGGCGGGAGGGAGTAGAGACCATGACTTTCGTCGGCAAGATGCTCATCGTCCTGCAACTCGTCCTCAGCCTCCTGTTCATGGCATTCGCCGGTGCGGTGTCCACGGTCGAGAAAAACTGGAAACAGGAGTCCGCAGGAAACCTGGAACTGTTGGAAGAAGAGAAGAATTACCACCAGGCAACGCAGAACTCGTTCAACGAGTTCAAGAACACGGCGACGGCCAGCATCGCCGACCTCGACACTCTCTCCAAGAAAAGGCTCTCGGACTTCAACCGCGAGAAGAACCGGGCCGACAACCTGCAGCAACAACTCAACAACCTCAAGACCGCGCACGACACACAGCGGACGGTCGCCCAGTTGGAAGGTGACGAAGCAAAGTTTCGCCGCGACGAGGCAGTCGAGCAACGCCAGGTCAACAAGGCGTTGCACGGGAACCTGGTCGAGTCGGTCCGGAAGAACCGGGGCCTGGAGGACATCATCTTCGACCTGAGACTCCAACTCGGTGAGCGGGAACAGCGCCACATGGTGATTCTCGATGAACTCAAGACAGCTCGTCTCCAGGCACGCCGCAAGGGTGGCGGACTGGGAGCACTCCCCAGCGAGGACATTACGCCGCCGCCACCGTTGGACGGCAAGGTCGTTTCGTCCCGCCGAGGAATCGGCAACCGCATCCTCTATGTCGAGGTCTCGATCGGCGGCGACGATGGAATCAAGGAGGGTCAGCAACTGACCGTCTACCGTCGCGGCAACGGCAAGAGCCAGAGGACGAAGTACCTCGGACAAATCCGCATCATCCAGGTCTTCGCGGACAAGGCGGTCGGCACGGTCCAGGAAAAAGCCAAGAACGGCGTGATTACGAAGGGCGACAATGTCACCTCGAAACTCTAGCAGCCCCGGTGTCGACGTTTTCGTCGGCCTGTTGTTCGTCTCGGTCGCCGCGCTGGTCGTTGGAATCAGCCTCCTCGCGGTGGAACTGAAGAGCTACGGATGGGACATGGCTCCCTAGAGCCCCCTCCCCCCTTGCACTTCCGAACGACTCGCCACCGGCCCCCCGTCTCGATAGGATGAGACCTCCGATTCACTTCTCGGAGATCTCTCGATGTATCGTCGCCGGTTTGTCGCCTGTCTCGCTTTCGCCATCATCCCGATGGTCGTGTCCGCCGTTTCTCTCGAAGCCGCCGAACCGACCACGGTGCGGCTGAACCGCTCGGTCTCACCCCCCGAATGGGCCCTGCTGGAACGCCAACTCCTGGCGACCAATACCGCGGCGTGCCGCGAATTCTTCGCCAGGTATTTCGACGAGCGGGGATACCTGCTGTGTGTCGAACGCTGGGGTGGCGACGACGGTCCCGATGACGCGATCGAAAACTGCAACGACTGGCCGATTCTGCACGCGCTGGGGGCCGACGATGCGGTGCTGCGGATGTACAAGACCGCGTGGGAAGGCCATCTCCGGCAATACACCCTGGCCAAGACTGTCGAGGTCCCCTTCGCGCGTGACGGGATGTACTACAAGGAATTCCCCGTCACGTTCGACTGGGTGCACAATGGAGAGGGCCTGACCGTTTTCAACCTCCAGGGACTCTCCGACCCGAACAACATCCGTTTCGGGCACCGTGTCCGACGTTTTGCCGGTTTCTATCTCAACGAGGACCCCGGCGCCCCCAACTACGATCCCAAGCACCGGATCATCCGCAGCCTCTTCAACGGCAGCCGCGGCCCCCTGATGAGGAAAGCCACCGGACTGGACTGGGCCGGGGACCCGATCGAGATCGCCAATCGGTTCTCGCTCGGACACGGTGAGCGGAGCTACCAGGAGATGGTCGACCACTTCAAGGACTACAACGACATCGTCGGTGATCACCCCCAGAACCTTCTGGCCACCTCCCTGGCACTCAATGCGTACCTGCTCACCGGACAGGCCAAGTACCACGACTGGCTGTTGGAATACGTCGATGCGTGGAAACAACGGACCATCGACAACAAGGGAATCATCCCCACCAATATCGGGCTCGACGGCACCATCGGCGGAGCCACCGACGGAAAATGGTATGGCGGCGTGTACGGTTGGAATTTCTCTGTCGTGGTCCCCCAGACCGGTGCCCTGGCCCACCGCAACACCCATTACCTGGGCCATGTCGGTTTCACCAACGCCTACCTGCTCACGGGCAATGACGAGTACCTCGACGTCTGGCGTCAGCAGATCAAGCGGATCAATGCCCAGTCCAAGGTGGTGGACGGCAAACGGCTGACACCCCGGATGTACGGGGACAAGGGCTGGTACAACTTCACCCCGTCGCCCTACACCTCCGGAGGCCTCGAGACCTGGTACCACTCGATGAAAGATTCCGACCGTTCGTTGTTCCCGGGCAATGGCTGGGTCGCGTTCCTGGACGGCAAGAATCCCGGCTACCCGGCCTCCGCCTTGCGGGGTGATCTCGAGCGAGTCCGCAACCGCGTGGCTGGTTCCCGGGCCGACACCACCACGCCAGACACCCGCCTGGCCGATGATCCCATGCGTTACAACCCGGCCAGCGTGAGTTCCCTGATTCAGTTGATGCTCGGGGGCCTGCATCCCGGTCACCGTGGCCAGGTCCTGCACGCCAGGGTCCGCTATTTTGACCCCGTCGCCCGCCGGGCCGGGGTCCCCGAGGGAGTGGCTGCACTTGTCGAATCGCTGGACGACACCTCCGTCACGCTCACCCTGGTCAACACCGACCAACTCAACTCACGCGTCGTGGTGATCCAGGCCGGAGGCTATGCCGAGCACCAATTCACCGGACTGAAGCAAGGTGACACCAGCACTCCGCTCGATGCCGACTCGCTGCAGGTCAGGTTGGCTCCCGGAGCCGGTGGCCGCCTCCGGCTGACCATGAAGCGGTACACCAATCGCCCATCGATGCGATTCCCCTGGGACCGGGACTGATCTGGACGCCGGGGACGGGATCAGCTACCAACCCGTCTTCACTCTCACCACTCCCCCATCCCACGTCGTGAGTCACAGGGCCCGTCCAGCTTGGCCGGGCCTCCGGCCCACACGCCACCGTCGATGCGCAAACGCTTGGCACTGATCCTGCCCACGTATGGAGTGCTCTACGCACTCTGTTTCGTCGCAGCATTTCTGCTCAGATTTGATTTCCAACTCCCCGACATCTACCAGCCGGTCATCGTGCTGGGCCTGCCGGTCGTCCTGGGCATCAAGTTCTGCATTTGCCTGGCAACCGGCGAATGGCGACGCACCTACCGCTACACCACCGTCACCGACTTGTTCAACCTGATCGTCGGCAGTGCGACTGCAGCCGGTTTCTCGTACCTGGCGTTGCAACTGGTCCTGGGCTCTCTCCCCTTGCCTCGCACCGTCCTGTTGATCGATGCAATGCTCTCGATCCTCACCGTGGGCCTGTTGCGGGTCGGAATCAGGGTGATCACTGAAAGAGTCGTTAGGGCCGGCCACGCGCGACGGGCACTGATCCTGGGCGTCGATCCCGATGCGGTCGCCATCGCACGCAGCCTCGGGTCATCGGCGGAACCGGTGCGAGTCGTCGGATTTGTTGGCGAACGACGCGATCACGGAAACGCACTGATTGCAGGCATCCGGGTTTTCCCCTTGGCCGAGAACGGTGTGCTCGCGACCGACTGGACACGATTGGCTCACAAGCAACGAGCCGATTTCGTTCTGCTGCCCAGTACAGTTTCGGGTGACGTGGTCCGAGAATTGATCCGTGAATTCGCCGGCACCAGCGTTCGAGTGCAGGTGATGCCCACAGCCCACAGCCTGCTGGGACAGCAAGAGCAACTGGCAGTTCGAGACGTCACGATCTCGGACCTGCTTCGTCGCGACCCTGCCAAACTCGACCTCGAATCCATCCGAAAACTCGTCAACGGCAAACGCGTCCTTGTCACCGGAGCCGCCGGCAGCATCGGCTCAGAACTTTGTCGCCAGATTGCATCCCTGGCCCCGGAGTCTCTTGTCCTCGTGGATCATTCCGAAACCGGAATTTTCCACATCGAGAACGAATTGGCCGATCGACCGACCACGTTGCACCCCGTCGTTGCCAGCGTGGTGGACCACGACGTGATGAGGCGAGTGATGATCGAACACAGGCCGGAGTTGGTCTTTCACGCCGCCGCCTACAAACACGTGCCCCTGATGGAATCCAACCCCCAGCAGGCAATCAACAACAACATCGGCGGCACACGGACGATGGTCGACCTCGCCGACGCCTTCCATGTCGAGGCGTTCGTCCTGATCTCGACCGACAAGGCCGTCGATCCCTCGAGCATCATGGGAGCCACAAAGTTCGTCTCCGAAAAATACCTGCAGGCGGTCACCACCACGTCCAATACCCGCATGATGATCGTTCGTTTCGGCAACGTTCTCGACTCAGCCGGCAGTGTCGTTCCCACCTTCCGAGCACAAATCGCAGCCGGTGGTCCGGTCACCGTGACTCATCCCAAGATGGAACGGTTCTTCATGACCATCCCCGAAGCCGTGCAACTGGTACTGCAGGCTGGAGCCATCGGTGATTCCGGGGATGTGCTGATTCTGGAGATGGGGCAGCCCGTCAAGATCGTCGATCTCGCACGGGACATGATTGAACTCTCCGGACTCAAGTATCCCGACGACATCGACATCGCCTTCACCGGTATCCGTCCGGGGGAAAAACTGACCGAAACACTCTTCTACGAGCAGGAGTTGGGGGGGCGAAAAATCCACGACCAGATTTTCCGTGCCACGGGATCACTCCCCTCACACGATTGTGTCGCCACCGAGTTGGAACGCCTCGAACAGTCACTCGATGGATCGAGGGCCGAGGCCATTGAAGCACTCAAGCTGGCCGTCCAGGGACTGATCGTCGATGACCGTCAAAACCGTGACTTCCCGAAAGCCGCCTGAACACTCGGCGACGCGAGATGGACAGTCGGCCGCAACCGGCGCGTGAAACAGACATTCGGCCACCTCGCCTGTCCTTCTGGATCCAGCACCATGACGCCTCTGACACGCCGTCAACTTTTCACCACCGCTGCAGCCACGGCCACCGCAACG